>Ga0209777_10003298_pt1 | contig 20162 bp, 15 predicted proteins | sample FrelakmetHBP12HB_FD_187147 | JGI IMG/M metagenome (GOLD analysis project Ga0209777, IMG submission 187147) | Freshwater lake sediment microbial communities from the University of Notre Dame, USA, for methane emissions studies -HBP12 HB (SPAdes)... | ecosystem: Environmental > Aquatic >...
CCACGTCGCCGCCTGCGTCAATAAGGGCGGCGGGGATGCCCATTCGGCGAATCGCATCAAGCCCCTTGTCGGCGATATACCCCTTGGCGATGCCGTCGAGGTCGAGGGCCACGCCCGCGGCGGCCAGCGAAACGGATTGATTTGTTGTATCTATTATTACATTATTCCAGCCGACAATGCCCCGGATGGTCGCCCTTTCATCAGGCGTAGGGAAACGGGTGGGCATGCGGGACCAGAGCTTCATAGCGGGGCCGACGGTAGGGTCGAAGGCGCCCCCCGATAACTTGTTAGCGCGGTTGGCGGCGAGAAGAACGTTCATCATGTCGGCGGATATTTTCATTGAGCCGTGGCCCGCTGCGGCGTTCAAGAGGCATAGCTCGCTGTCCGGATCGAACCGGTTCATGGCGCGCTCGATCTTTCGCATTTCCCCGAAGGCCGCGTCAATTGCGCGCCCAAAGTCGAGAGCGCCGCTTCCCCTGACAACCACCTCGACCTTCGTCCCCATCAATATCTCCGAACGGCGGCTCTCTGACGCCCCGCCCTTACAGCCGCAGGTCAGGGCAGAGAGAAATATCAGAAGATTAACAGTGTCTCTAACTATAGACAAGGGGCTTAAGCCCCTTGTCTGTAGCCACCTTATTGACACCCGATATGACATGATTGATAATCCTGTAAAAGTTTATCCTAATGGCGATTATACCGCCTCTTTTCCCAGTTGGAAACAGAGGGAAGGGCTGTGTCATAACCTGTCACACACAGAAAAAGATGAGCATGGAGATTAGAGAAGCGCATATCGAGGATTCCAGGTTGCTCGCGGATTTATTCTCCGCGCATCTCGATGAACAATGCGCCTTGGACCGGACAAATGTTCGTTCGCCCGGCTTCAGATCGGAGGATTTCATCGAGGCCATGCTCAATCCCAAGCTAAACAAGTTTTTCGCCGCGTGGAATGGCGACAGGATGATAGGATTTGTGAGATTGGGAATACTTTACGGTGACGGCCTTGTCCCCTTGGATGAAAAGGTGGATCGCCTGCGGGGAAGCTACCTCCGCCGGTTTCCGGTTGCTATTCTGAAGAGGGCGCAGAATTCGATCGGCGGCGTCATTAACCGCCTGGAGAGACGCGGCTCGCCCTTTTCTTTGTTGCTGCCTCAGACAATAGGGTATATCGCCGATATGTACGTCGTTAAGGAATTTCGACGACAGGGAGCCGGGAGGAAACTTGTGGAGCAGGCGATGATCTGGTTCCGGCAAATGGAAGTCTCGGCGGTCGAGCTGAACGTGTTGTATTTAAATGAAGCGGGCAGGGCATTCTGGAAATCGCTCGGCTTTAAAGATCGCCGCATACTCGCCAGAAAGGATATAGGAAGACAATCGTCTTAAATTTCTGCCCACTTCTTAACACCTCTTCTTACCCCCCCATTGACAAAGAGCGATATATCTTCTAGATTGACGGTTACAATTATTGAATATATGTTCATATTATAAAATATGTATTCAATAATTTATTATGTTGCTTTGCGGCTCTGTCAGTTGGGGGACAGGGGCTGCGCCGATTTGAGCGTGCATGGAGGATGGTATGGAAGACGTTAGGGAGAGCGAAAAACTGTCAAGGAAAGAAAAGGAACATTTGTTTCGTCGGAAGGAAATCCTGGAGGCGGCGCTGAAGTTGTTTGCCACGAAAGGGTACGATGGCGCCAGCATGCAGGAGATAGCGGCGGCGAGCGAGTTCAGCATCGGGACTCTGTATAATTTCTTTTCGACCAAGGAAGAGCTTTATTTGACGTTAATTGAAGAGAAGATTCTCGAAAGCCGCGAGTGGGTTGAACAAAGGGTGAAATTGGAAAAAGACCCCCTAAGGAAAATTTATGCGGCGATTGAAGCCACTCTCACTTTCATGGAGAACAACCGCGAATTTTTTCTTCTATTCCTTTTTATCCAGGCCATGCCGAACAGCGTGGTTCACAAAGGGATTCATGAAAGAATACTCAATTCCTATGAGAAGCACGTTGACTTTTTCCGCGAGCTTATGGAGGAATGCGAAAAGGAGAAGCTTCTCAGGGATTTTAAGCCGGAGGAGCTGGCGATGTCATTGATAGGCATTACACACGCGTGGATATACAGGTGGCTCAGTGGTCCCGGAGATAAAGACTGGCTGCAACAGCATGAGCGCATCATGGACCTGTTTCTGAACGGCGCAAGAGTTGCCGCGGGCAAACCTAAAAAATAAGTGGAATGACCAAATAATTACAGACAAGGGGTTTAAAACCCTTGTCTGTAAATGGAAGTTAAAGAGGAGTAAAGATGAAAAAGATTTACTGGTGCCTAATCGGATCGTTGATTACGGCGGCGTATGTCATGGGCCAGGGGCAGGCGCTGAGCCTTGACGATTGCATTGCCCTTGCCCGCCAGACGAACCCGGCCATCCAGGCGGCGCAGAACGGGCTTATGGCCGCCACCTATACGAAGCGCGCCGCAATATCCACGGCCCTGCCGGTTCTCAAGGCGGACTACAATCACACATGGCTCGAAAAAGTGGGAACAATGGAAATCCCCGGCAATCCCACATTTCCTATTTTAGGACATGTCGCTGCCTTGGGTAGCCCCCCAACGACGGTTGTCAGCATGTTTCCGGCCACACCGGGCCAGTCATACGTTCTGGGCAGCAAGGAAATTGACAGCCTTACCCTATCCGCCACCCAGCCGCTGTACACGGGAGGCGCAGTGTATCATGCTTTGATGCTCGCCAGATTGAATGAACAGGACGCGGGGTTCCGTATCGAGGAGGTGGATGAGGAAATCGTCTATCAGGTTCGCAGCACATATTACGGCGTGCTCAAGGCGAAGGAATTTGTGGAGGTGTCGAACCAGGCGGTCGAGATGGCCGAGTCGCTTCGCCAGAGGGCGCAGGATTTCTTCGACGTGGGCCTTATCGCCAAGAACCAGTTGCTCCAGGCGGAAGTCAATCTGGCGCAGGCCAAACAACAGCAGACAACCGCGAAATCGGGTCTGGCAATTGGCAAGGCGGCCCTGAATATCCTGATAGGCCGCCTGAATCAGGAAGAGATCGAAGTCAAGGGCAGGTTGGAAGCTGTCCCCTTTTCCGCTCCGATGGATCAGTGTGTCCAGACGGCGCTTAAACAGCGACCGGAGGTTAAATCGGCAAGCTTAAGGGCTGATATGGCTGAACACATGATAAAGATCACGCGAGCGGGACTTCTGCCCGGCGTTGCCGCTGTCGGAGCGTACAGTCACCAGGAAGGCCAATTCGGCTACCCGCCTGAACAATTAAGCTTTACTCTAGGTGCGACCTGGACGTTCTGGGACTGGGGCAAGACCTATTACAACGTAAAAAACGCTGATGAGGTGGAGGCGCAGGCCAGGCAGGCCGTTCGCTTGACCGAGGATCAGATAATCCTTCAGGTGAAACAGGCCTACCTCAAAATGAGGGAAGCCGAGCAGAATATCACCACCGCGCGCTCAGGGATCGCCAGCGCCGAGGAAAATCTCAGGGTGGTTAAATCCAAGTTCGATCAGAACATGGCCACGAGCTTCGATGTGCTCACCGCTCAAACCATGCTGACCGGCGCCCGGACCTCCGAGATAAGCGCGCTCGCCGATTATATGAGCGCAAGAGCGGCCCTCGATCGCGCCATGGGCGTGACAGCGCCGACTCAAACCGCCACAGGAAGCAATCAGGGCGCCACAATTGTAAACCCGACAACAAATACACCATCCAACCAAGCGGCTGCAAATCCCGACCCGCATGCCGCTGCCCTTCCATCCAGCCGTCCCGCGCAGCCCGCGGGAGGAAATTGACGGCGATTAAGGAATAAAAGTATGAAAACATATAAAATTATATTGACAAGCATAATGATGTTCGCGGTAGTCGCATCATTTGCATGTGGAAAAAAGGGCAAGGGCCAGCAGGGCAAGGAAGGCGGCGTCGCATTGCTCGCGGTCAAGGTCGCGCAGGTAAAAAAGGGCGACATACGCGAGAGGTTGAGCCTGGTGGGGAACGTGCTTCCCAATCGCAAGGCCGTTCTAATGTCCAAGGTTCCCGGCAAGGTAATTAAGATTTATCACCGCGATGGCGACAGGGTCAAGAAGAACGAGTCACTTGTGAAAATTGATCCCGAGGATGTTGATCGCGGGGTGAAGCAGGCCCGAGCGGCGCTGGCGACCGCTTACGCCGCAGCGACGCAGGCACAGGTGCAACGCTCCATCATAGAGGCCGATTTCAATCGGCTGAAAGAATTATATGACAAGGGGGCCATAAGCAAAGACCAACTAGAGAAAGCCGAGGCTGGTTTCAAGGCGTCCGAGGCGAGCGTAAAAATGGCTCAGGCGGGAATTCAGCAGGCTCAGGCGGCGGTTGGCAACGCAAGCTCCTACAGGCGCGAAACATTAGTTCGCGCCCCCTTCGATGGCGAGGTGGCCAAGCTTCTCCTCGAAGAGGGCGAGCGCATACAAACCATGCCCCCGACTCCCATCATGGTGCTTATGGATTACGACTCGGTTGAGGTCGAGTGCCAGGTGACGGAGAGAGAGGTCGGGGTGATAAAGGAAGGCATGCCTGTCTCACTGGTGCTTGACGCCTTCCCCAATTCAACAATTGAGGCGGCGGTTACCAGGGTGGTGCCGGTGCTCGATCCAACAACCAGGTCGTTTACGTTGAGGATTGCCCTTCCCAACGCCGACCACAGGATAAAGCCCGGAATGATGGCGCGGATCAGTCTCGAAGTGTTGTATACCAATGTTATCACGGCGCCGACTGACTCGAGCAGCCTTAACAACGTTACGGGGCAGCGGCGGGTTGTCGAGGTGGTGGATTCCAAGGCGGTGGAGCGATTCTGCTCGCTGGGAAGAAACTTCGGAAACCTTGTTGAATTGACCGACCTGGGCGGCTTGAACGTGGGCAGCAAGGTAATTGTAAGCGGCGCAAGTTCCATTTACACCGGCATGTCGGTACAGATCGTCGGCTCGGAGGAGGCTCCATGAGGCTACCGGAACTTGGAGTTCGAAGGCCCGTCTTCGCGGGCGTGATCTTCGTTGTCATCCTGATCCTCGGGGGAATCAGCTTCTTCTCTCTTCCCGTTGACCTCTTTCCCGAAATTGAGCAGCCTTCCGTCACCGTCATCACGCCTTACCTCGGTGTTGGGACGGAGGATATAGAGACCCTGGTGACCAAGCCGCTCGAAAACGGTCTCAATGGTGTCGCAAATCTCGATGAGATTTCGAGTATATCGAAGGACAATATGTCGCTGGTGGTGCTCAAGTTTGCATGGGGGACGGATTTGAATGAGGCGATGGACGATATCCGCCTGAAACTCGAGTTTACAACAAGAAATTTGCCCAAAGACATAGAGCCGCCGCAGATATTTAAATTCAATACCGCCATGTTTCCGGTTATCATGTTTTGCATAACGGCTGATAAGAGCTGGGCGAACCTGAAGACCCTCGCGGAAAAGCGCGTTGTGGACCCCCTGAAGACGGTGCCAGGCGTGGGAACCATTCAGCTTATCAGCGGTCTCAAGCGCCAGATTCGAATCGAGTTCGACCTCGAAAGACTGCGGGCGTTTCCCAATATCTCCATGATGCAGGTCGGCCAGGCTATCGCCGGGGAAAACATCACCGTGCCCGCAGGCGATATAACGATCGGGGAAAAAGCCTTGACCGTGCGCCTGCCGGGGGAGTTCAGCGATCCCTCCGAGATCAAGGATATAGTGGTGGGGGCGAGTCCGGAAGGCAGGGTGTTAAAGGTCAAGGATGTCGCCAGGGTCGTTGACGATTTTGAGGATCAAACAGAGAAAGTCTTTATGAATGGCAGACCCGCCATCATGTTTTTGGTTATGAAGCAAACCGGAGGCAACACGGTTCGGGTCGCAGGCGCCGTTCTGAATCGTATCGAAGAAATAAAAAAGACGCTCCCGGAGGATGTCAAGATAACAACTCTTTTCGATACCTCCGAGTTTATCAAAAATTCTATCACTAACCTGAAACATGACATTTATTACGGCGCAATATTGGTTATTCTGATTGTCTGGCTATTCCTCCGCAACTTCCGCTCAAGCTTCATCATCGCGGCAACCATCCCTTACAGCCTTATCCTGGCATTTATTTTCATGCGCTTCTTCAAATACACGATCAACATGATGAGTCTTGCCAGCCTGGCGATCGCCATCGGGATGGTGGTGGACGACGCCATCGTGGTTTTGGAGAATATAACGCGGCACATGGAGGAGGGCCAGAAACTCAATAAAGCCTGTGTGGATGGCGCAAGCGAGGTGGGGCTTGCGGTTTCGGCGTCCACGTATACTAACGTGGTGATCTTTGTTCCGCTCCTTTTTGTGACAGGGTTTGCGGGGCTTCTGTTCCGACAACTGGGTTTTGTGGTGACCATCACCATGCTTGGCTCACTCTTCGCCGCGTTGACCCTCACCCCTATGATGGCAAGCAAGTTGTTGAGGGTATATTCGGCCCAGGAGATGGAGGTTATCACCGAGAAACGCCAGCTGGGCATTTACCGCAGAGTTGAGAACCTGTACCTCAGGCTGCTTGACCTCGCTCTTCACAATCGCTGGAGGACGGTGCTTATCGCGATAGGCATTTCCCTGTTTCTCTTGCTGGGTCCTATTCGGTTTACGCGTTTCGAGTTCATGCCCGACGAAGACACCGGGATGGTAGAGATAGTCGCGGAATTGGCCCCCGGGACGGACGTTAACGTGACCACCAGGTTGGGCCTGCAATTGACAGACCTGTTGCAACAGAAGCTTGTGGGGACCAACGGACAAAAGGAATGGAGAACGATTTATATACGAACAGGTCAAAACCCCATGGGCTTCTCGTCGGCCATGGGAGAGAAAGAGGGGGATAATGTTTTACAGTGCGGCGCTCTTCTGATAAGCAGCAAACTGCGCACGCGAAGCAGCTTTGAATACGCCGATATAATACGTCCTTATCTTCAAAAATATCCGGGCATTCTGAGGCTAAATATAAATGCCGGAAACAAGATACAATCGCTTATAAGCGGGGCAGGCAAGCCCGTCTCCATCGAGATAAAAGGCGCGGATTTACAGATGACAAACAACTATGCCAACATGATCGCTGGCCGGATTAAAAACATAAATGGCCTTACGGACGTATCCGTCAGCCGGGACGCCGGGAAACTCAACCTGAGCCTCAGTGTGGACAGGGAGCGGCTGGCAATGATGGGACTCAACACAGGCCTCACGGCGATGCAGCTTCGCACCGCGGTTTTCGGTTCCGCCATAAGCAAGTTCCGTGACGCCGATAACGAATATGACATTTTTCTTCGATTGCGCGAAGCGGACCGGAAAAGCGTAAATAACTTACAAAACATACCTGTGCTTAACCTGATGGGCAAACAGGTTGCCCTGGGCAATGTTGCGCACATCGAGGAGTCGGTCACTCCCATTGAAATAGATCGTTTGGATCAGGAGAGAGTCATCAAGGTCGAGGCGAACGCGGCCAAGGGGGCAAACCTTCAAGGGATAGCCAGCCAGATAATGAAAATAATGGAACAAAACCCGCCGCCGGACATAAAAACCATGTCCGTCAAGCTCGGCGGGAATATCGAAAGAATGATCGAAACTTATCGCGATCTGACTCTAATCGCGTTGCTCAGCCTCCTGCTCGTGTACATCGTCATGGCAGCGCAATTCGAGAACCTTGTTGATCCGCTGATAATCATGTTCAGCGTTCCTTTCGCCTTGGACGGCGTGCTCCTGTTCATCGTTCTCATGCGCGTAACCTTCAGCATGTACACCTTCCTCGGGATAATCATGCTCATAGGAATTGTGGTTAAAAACGCAATTGTCTACGTGGATTATGTGAACATAATGCGGCGGCAAGGCAAGTCGCTCGACGAGGCGCTTCGAATTTCGGGCAGAAACCGCCTCCGACCCGTCCTGATGACCACCATCTGCACCATCATGGGCATGCTGCCGATGGCGTTAAGTCACGCGGAGGGATCGGAGTCATGGAGGCCGCTCGGGATAGCCGTCATCGGCGGCTTGACACTATCCACGCTCATAAGCCTTGTCCTCGTCCCCTCGATCTACCACCTTGCTTACTCATTCCTCCAGAAGATGGGGCGCGGCGAGCGAAAGGAAATAGTAATCGAGTAAATAAATAGGTATAATCCGTTGCAAGGGGCTTAAGCCCCTTGTCTTCCAAGGGTAAGCTTATGTCACACACCCAAGACAATGCCCCCACTTTACTAGGAACCGGATAGCGGATATTCTATAGAATTATGAAAAAGACGATCATTCTTTTCATAGCGGCGGCCTTGCTTGCCAATATCGGATGCCAGCCCGGGAAACCCACCATGGTCATCCTCATAACCGTGGATTCCCTGGGGCCGGGGGACATCAATTTGCCGAATATGCTTGCCTTGAAGCAGCGGGGCGCGTATTTTTCCGAGGCATTCAGCCCGTCTCCCAACTCGTTCCCCGCGACCGTCAGCATAATGACCGGGCTTCATCCGCTGGGGCACGGCATTGTGGGGGAAGAGGGATATACCCTGGGCCAGGAGGCTCTTACGCTTGGAGAGGTTTTTCAGACCAACCATTTCAGGACCGCCGCGATGGTAGGGTCGTCGGAGTTTAGCCCCGGTTCGGGGTTGGAACAGGGCTTCGACGCTTACAATTACACCTTTGAGACAATATCCGAGGGCCTGTTGCCAAAAGTTGAGGCAAGGTCGGCGGGGAAGGTGTCCGAGGACGCTGCGGCCTGGGTCAAGGCATTTGGCGACATGCCGTTCTTCATGTGGGTGCACTTGGGCGATCTCGAATCTCACGGCATTGAAAAAAGAGAAGCGCTCGCGCGGATAGACGATGCCATTGGCGCGTTGCTCGCCGCGTTGCCTGACCGGGGCCGAAGGGCCTTAATTATCCTCACGGCCCCCGTGGCGGCTTCCGGCGGCGCGCATAATGAGGACGGCCACGGGGTACTCCTTTACGATGCGACCATGCATGTCCCGCTGATTGTCGCCGGACCCGGCGTAACTGGCGGAGAGTCAAAGGTACCCACATCTCTCCAGGACATTCTCCCGACATTGGTGTCTTTTATCGCCTTTCCAATGCCAAAAGGTATTCAGGGCGCCGATCTTGCCCAGGTTTTAAAGGAAGGGAAACCGGTCGGTATCAAGCCTGAATGGGTTATGACCACGAGAGAGCCTTACGAACTGTTCGGCTGGTCGCCCCTTGCGGCGCTGCGAACCGATTCTTACGAATATATCCGGGCGCCTAAGCCCGAGCTTTATGATTTAAAAGCTGATCCGGGCGAAATGAAGAATCTTGCGGCGGAGCATGCAGACATTGTAAAGCAGATGGAATCCCGGCTCGCTGAAATGGAAAAGCGCATCGCGCAGGGGAAGACGCCCGGCAAGAGGGCGCATGCGCTGCCGGAGCCGGCGGGGAATCTTCCCGACCCAAAAGACCGGATCAAATCGCTGCCCGCTTACCGCAACGCGGTCGAGGCTATAAGCATCAAAGATTATGAGGGCGCGCTGAAGCAACTTGCGCCGCTTGAAACCGCCGACCCGGAAAACCGACGCCTCCCGTACCTGCTCGCGCTCGCCTATGGCGGGGTCGGCGACAGGGAGAAGGCCATTCCTCTTCTTGAAGAGGCGGTAAAAAGAAATCCCGGAAACGCCATCATCCTCGCCACGCTCGGCGAAGGATACATGGAAGTGGGTGACAACGAGAAGGCCTTGAAGGTCTTCGAGGAGTCCCTTGCCATCGAGCCGAAGGTATTGCCGGTCCACCTCAACCTCGGCTACCTGTACCAGAAGAACGCCGCCGGCTTGACAGGTCAGGCGCGAGTGGAGACCCTGGAAAAAGCGCTCACATATTTTATCAATGCGCTGAAACTGGGTGATGAAAACGCGCGAACATACTTCAACGTCGGAACCATCAGCGTGGATATCGCGAAAACCATGGAATCCATAGAAGGCTCCATCCCGGAGATCAATAACAAAAAGAAAAACGAGCCTTCAAGCAGGGATTTCATAAACAGCGCAATTCAGGTATTCAAGCTCGCGATTGAAAAAGACCCCAAAATGGCCGCGGCGCATTTCATGCTCGCCCAGTTGCTCGCAAACGACCCGAAGGCGAAGGATGAGGCCCGCGAGCATCTCGAAAAATTCCTCGAGCTTGCTCCAAACGACCCCGATGTCCCCTCCGCTAAAAAGCTGTTAAAGGAATTACAGAAATAAATGCTTGCGGCGTTACGATCCGCACACCTCCGCAATCGAAAGCCTCACCGCTTCCATCAATTCGTCAATCTGCCCGGCAGTGACGCAAAGGGGCGGCATTAAAACCACCACGTCCCCCAGAGGGCGCAGGATAACGCCGCGCTCGCGGGTTTTCATGCAGACGCGGACGCCCACCTTTTGATTTATATTGTATGGTTCTTTGCTTAGCTTATCGCTGACAAGCTCGATGCCCGCCATCATGCCGCGCTGGCGCGCGTCTCCGACATGATCCATCCCGGTAATCTCCTTAAGGCGCCCGGTCATGCGCGCTATCTTCGGCGCGAGATTTTCGATAACGTTGTCCTCCTTGAAGATGTCCAGGTTGGCCATGGCGGCGGCGCAGGCGAGGGGATTGCCGGTGTAGGTATGGCCGTGATAGAAGGTTTTTCCCTCTTCGTAGCGCGAGAGAAATGCGCTGAAGACCTCATCGGTGACGAGTGTCGCCGCGAGAGGGATGTAACCGCCCGTGATGCCCTTTGCAAGCGTCATAATGTCCGGCGTTACGCCCTCATGCTCGCATGCGAACATGCGACCCGTTCTGCCGAAGCCCACCGCCACTTCGTCGGCTATCATTAAAACGTCATAAGTATTGCATAGTTCACGAACCCTCCTTAAGTGCCCCGCGGGCGCGGTTATCATGCCCGCTGCGCCCTGCACGAGCGGCTCGATTATTACGCCCGCTATCTCGCCGGAGCGCTCCTTGAGGATATCCTCGAGCGCGTCAAGGCAGGCAATGCCGCAAGAGGGATGCTTAAGGCCGAGATGGCAGCGGTAGCAATGCGGCGACGGCGCCTTGTGCGAATGAAACAGCAGCGGCTTGTACATGGCATGGAAAAGATCAATGCCCCCGACGCTGACTGAGCCGATGGTGTCGCCGTGATACGCGTTTACGAATGTTACGAATTTCACTTTTGATGGATGAGGCTCCCCGCGCTGTCTCTGGCGCTGAAACGCTATCTTGAGAGCGATTTCCACCGCCGTGGACCCGGAGTCCGAATAGAACACCCTGGAAAGACCCGCGGGCGCCAGGGACACAAGCCGCGCCGCAAGCTCGATCGAAGGGACGTTGCCGAGGCCGAGCAGGGTGGAGTGGGCGATGCGGTCAAGCTGCCCCCGTATTGCGGCATCTATCTTCGCGGCGCGATGACCATGTGTGTTTACCCATAGGGACGATACACCATCGAGGTATCGCCTGCCGTCGGTGTCATAAATGTAGGCGCCCTCACCATACTCGATGATAAGAGGCTCGCTCTCGATCCAATCGAGCATCGGCGTGAAAGGGTGCCAGAGATATTTTCTGTCCAGTTCTCTCAGATTTTCGGTTCGCTCATTTTTCATAATTTTCATTCCGCAATCACGGAGCGGAGAGATTTAAACGCCTCGATCGCCCGCTCCAGATGTTCCTTTGTGTGCCTGCTCATCACGGTGATGCGAAGCCGGGATGCGTCAGGGGGCACGGTTGGCGGCCTGATGCCTTGAACAAAAATGCCGCGATCAAGGAGACGCTCGCAAATGTCCATGGTTTTGCGCTCGTCACCGATAATGAGTGGAATTATGGGGGTCTCGCCCTGCGGGACGTTTAACCCAAGCTTTTGCATGCCCTTGCGCAATATTTTTACGTTTTGAAGCAATCTCTTGATGCGTTGCGGCTCCGCTTCGATGACATCGAAGGCCGCGAGCGCCGAAGCCGCGAGAGAAGGGGGCAGGGCGGTGGTGAAGATGAAGGATCGCGCGGTGTTTATGAGGTAATCAACCAATTGCGCAGACCCGCCCACAAAAGCGCCGAATCCGCCAAGCGCCTTGCCGAGCGTCCCCATCGTAACGTCTATTTCGCCCGCGCAACCCATCTCCACAGCGAGACCCTTGCCGCCCGTGCCCATGACGCCGGTCGCGTGCGCCTCGTCAATCATCAGCATGGCCCCGTGACGATTCTTTATTTTCACTATAGCATCGAGAGGCGCGAGGTCGCCGTCCATGCTGAAAACGCTGTCCGTGACGATCAGCTTGCGGCCCTTGCTGTCATCCCCGGCGATCATTCGCTCCAGCGCCTCAGTATCGCGGTGCGGATACACGCGGATTTCAGCTCGGGAAAGTCGCGCGCCGTCTACGATACTTGCGTGGTTAAATTGGTCGCTGTAAATAAAATCGCCACGGCCCACGAGCGCTGAAATGACCCCCACATTGGCTTGGTAGCCGCTGCTGAAAAGCAAGACCCTCTCAATGCCCTTGAAATGGGCGATCCTTTCCTCGAGTCGGGCGTGGATGTCCATATTACCGGAGATCAGGCGGGATGCGCCCGCGCCAACGCCCAGCTCACGCGCCGCCCGGGCCTGCGCTTCCGCAAGAGCAGGATGCCCGGCAAGGCCGAGATAATTATTGGAGCAAAGGCAAATGGCCTTGCGCCCATCAACAATCAATTCCGGCCCCTGCGCGCCGCTGATGGCTCTCAGCCTGCGGTAACGCCCATCCTTCTTGATATTTTCGATTTGTTCCCTGTAATTCATCGCGCTCATTTTTCATCCAAAGGCAAGAGTGCCTGTTGCAGAGCCATTCCCCGGACTAAAGTCCGGGGCTTAAAGAAGTTTGTGAAACTCCCCGCACTAAAGTGCGGGGTTTCCCACATCTTCCCTACAAAATTGCGTTGTTTCCTGGCGCATGGAAACCCCGGCTTTCAAGCCGGGGAGCTTCACAATCTGGTTTCAAGCCCCGGACTTCAGTCCGGGAGACATATTTCTAAAATGTTAAAGACGAATCCTAACTTTAAACTAAAAAAAATCCAAAATCGAAAATCCAAAATTTAAAATCCAACTGTCTCCAGCCCGGCATCCCGGATCATCTTCAGGTCGTCTTCCGCCGGACGGCCCCTGGTAGTGAGGTAATTGCCGATCATGGTTGCGTTTGCGCCGGCGAAAAACATCATACATTGAAGATCGCGCAGGTTGACCTCCCGCCCCCCGCAAATTGTGATCTTCTTATCGGGCAACAGCAGACGGGCAAGGGCTATGATTTTCAGACAGTCCAATGGGTTCAGGTCGCGCCTTTTTTCAAGCGGGGTGCCGGGGATGGGGTTCAGGAAATTGATCGGAACGGAGTCCACGTCAAGCTCTCTCAGAGAGAGGAAAAGCTCGATCCGCTGCTTCCAAGATTCGCCAAGCCCGAAGATGCCCCCGCAGCAGACTTTTATTCCGAGAAACTTTGCGTGGCGTACCGCTTCAACGTCTTCATCGTAATCGTGGGTCGTACACACTTGCGGGAAGAAGCTTCGGGCGGTTTCGAGGTTGTGGTGGTAATAGGTCAGCCCTGCCTCCTTGAAGCGTTTAAGAACGGATTCGCCGACTATCCCGGGAGATGCGCACGCCGCCAAACCCGCATCTCTGCGGATGGCGCCGATGCCTTCTAAAACGCAAGCCACTTCGGCTTCATCCTCGATCCCATATCCGCTTGTAACTATTGAAAACTCGGTCGCCCCCATCTTGCGCGCAGCCAGGGCGGCCTCTGCGATCTTGTCACTCCCCACGAAAGGGTAACTCTCGATTCTTGTTTTATGGTGCGATGATTGGGCGCAAAATGAGCAATCTTCCGCGCATTTACCCGATTTCGCGTTGATTATGGCGCAAAGGTTCACCCGCCGGCCAAAATACCGCTCCCTCTGCCGATTCGCCGCCCCAAAAAGATCAAAAAGATCGGCGCCCTCCAGCGAACACAGGCCAATCGCCTCCTCCATTTCTATGCGCCGCCCGGCAAGCGATTTATCCTTTATTCGGGAATGTTTCATGACGGCAAAGATGAATAATCATGCCGCAATTGTCAACCAATATGCATGTAAAGGTTGACAACCAAGCTATAAAAAAGAGCATCTATTACTTGAGGTATGTGACTGTAAGTTAGCGATATAGTTTAATTTTTTGTCCGGCGTGGAGGTGATAGGGATGTTCGAGGTTGTTCCAGGAGATGATTTCTTTAGTTGTGACGTGGTATTTTCGCGCTATATTGGAGATTGATTGGCCAGACCTTACGGTATGATAGGTGACGAGAGCGGAAGGGCCGTTCAGCGCGGTCTGGCGGTTTCTCCGGCCTTCCACTCCGACCCGACGGGCGGTTGCGGCATCCGGCGCGTGCAATATGAGACTCTGGCCCGGATAGATGTAATCTTCCTTCCGGATGTCGTTCCATTTTAGGACATCCTCAATTTCTACGCCCGCCTTTGCAGCTATCTTCCAAAGCGTGTCGCCTTCCCCCACAGTGTACCTGACAGTGAATCGCCCCGCTGACGTCTGGGTGACTTGAGGCTCATCGTCCGCGTGGGGGGGTGGGCCTGTGGCGCGTTTCGGGATGATGAGGATCATATCTCGTTTGGCTTGTTTGAGGGATTTAAGGTGATTTGCTTCCAGGATTATTTTTGTGGGGATGCGGTATCGGCGGGCGAGGGAGGTGATGTTTTCCCCTTTCCGTAATTTGTGCCGCAGGAATTCATTTCGCTCCTCGGGCTTTAGGGAGTCAATTTTTTCCTGGAGTTTGAGTGCGTATTTTTCGGGCACGCGGATTTTCCATTCGCTGTCATCCGGCGGGGTGCAGCCGTAAAGGTACTGGGCGTTCAGGTTGAGAAGCTGTTCATAAGGCGCGCCACTGATTTTCGAGACGACGGCAATGTCCGTAAGCGGCCCCGCGCGAATGTCTACCGGGCGGGGGTGTTCCATAGGTTCGAGGTTTGCAAGGCCGAAGCGCTCGGGGTGTTTGCCGAGGATCATCGAGGCATAGAAACGTGGCACGAAGGCCTTTGTTTCGGGGCGGAAGTCGTTGAATTCCGAGAGTTCCCAGAAGTTGGTTGTAACCCGGCGTCTTATTGCGCGCTGGACCGCCCCTGCTCCCGCGTTATATGCGGCGAGCACCAGCGGCCAGCTTTCAAATTGGGCGTAGAGGTCCATGAGGTGCCGCGCGGCGGCACGGGTGCTCTTATCTATATCAAGACGCTCGTCTATCCATTCGTTGATTTCGAGGTTATAATTTTCCCCGGTGCTTTTTATAAACTGCCACGGCCCGGCTGCGTCCGCCCTGGAGCGCGCGGTTGGATTGAATCCGCTCTCGATCATCGCCAGATAAACCATGTCCGGCGGGCATCCCTCTTCCCATAGCACGCGCTTCATGAGCGAGGTATAAAATCCACCCCTCTCCAGACTCACGCGAACACTCCTGCCTCCCGACTTCTGGAGCCTCATCAGGTTTTGCCATACCCCGTCGCTCAATTCCAGCGGAATGTCGTACTCCGACGGCTGATACGGCGCAGCGGGTTTGGGCGAGCCATGAGTTACGCCAAAGATCATCTCTTCAGGGGAATTGAGCAAAGAGGAGTTTTCCCTGGTTAAATCGAGATGATTCGGGAATTTAGTCGGTGGGCTTGAGATTGGGAAGCGGGTGAGGGGGTCGGAATAGCCTTTAAGCGGAACGCTCGAAGGCGCAAGGGTAGCGACCGTTATTGCGGCTGCGATATAAATGGCTCTTTTCAACATGCCACTTGCCACGAGTTACGCTTCCGATCTCTTCAAGTTTTTCTTCTGCTTGCCCCTCTGCAAGGGGATATCCCATCCGGGGTGCAGGCGATCCTCAAGCTGCTTGAGCCATAGAGATATGCCGCCGACCGCCAGCCCCGCCCATATAAACGCCACTCCCAGCCCAAGCACCAGCATAAAACCGATGATAAGGCCCCCCATCAATTCCCTGATGGCCATATAAAGCATCAGAATGCCTAAAAGGATGCATAGCGCCAGGGATAAATAACGGCTCAATGCCTCGGGCCTCCATCCCTGATTCGCCAGCAGCAGCCATTGGCGGTAGGCAAGCCTCAGCCGGAAGGAGATGGGCACATCGGCGCCGGCGCGCGCGGATTCCTTTACATCCCTGTATGCCCCGATCCAGTCATGTTGATCGGCCAGCAGCTCCGCTCGCAACATCAAAGCGGCCCCTTCCTTATCGGAATTTTTTAAAAGCCGGTCAAGAACCTCGCGCGCCCGCTGCAAGTTGCCCGCTTCACGGTGCGCTCTGGCGAGGTCGAGGTAGCCCGCGGCGTCCTGCGGGTGAGCGCGCACGTACTCGTCCAGCTTTTCGATCTCACTCAGGTCAACCAGGAATTTCCCTTCCCTATATCCATGGGCCGGACACGGTTTTTCCCCTGCACAAAACCGCCTTGAAACGGCCTCATGCGCCTTGACGGCCCAAGCAGCCCATGTTATTATAAGTTTTCTGAAAACTTCACAATGCTTCAGCCGTGGTTTTGGCCCGAAGCAAAACAAAACAGGCGGAGAGTTCCCTTTAGCCTCTCACTCGCCACCGTAGCTCAGCTGGCAGAGCAGACGATTCGTAATCGTCAGGTCAACGGTTCGATTCCGTTCGGTGGCTTTTACCGGCGTATAAGCCGGCCCTTTTCTAACCTGATAAAAACAAGTAACATTAAGAGACTAGAACATAGAAAAAAAATGTCAACTCGCATAACTATCCATCCGGCCAGGTCAACCGATTTAATCCAGATTCCTCAATTCAAGACTAAAAATATAACTCAAATTTTCAAATTGCGCCAGCAAACGTGTCTATAGACGAATAAACGAGAGATTCAAGGGCAAAAACCTTATGAAACAGTCTTCAGGGCGGCGAAATCGGCGTATAAGCGGCGGCAGGAAATCCTTTGTGGGGTTTGTGGGTTGGCCGGCGGAGGATGCCCTTGCCCGTTTCAAGGGCGCTAAACTCTTGGACCTGGATAACTCTTACCCTGACGTCCAGCCGGTTTCTGGGGAAGACCTCCCCAACAATGTCTGCCATATAGTCAAACAGGTAGTTTCAAATGCGCTTTCCCTCCCGCTTGAGGCCGTGGTTATTGACGATGGGCCTGGAAAGTGCGATATGGCCGGAATGGCGGGCCGCATGTTGGCCGACAAGCTGACTATCCCGGTAATTTTCGCCCCAAATGAAAACAAGGAGGGATGCGGAACCGCCATATCAGATTCCACCTTGCCGACTGCCGAAAAGGCCCGCAGGATACTCGACGGCCTGACAATTCCGGCAAAGATGGACGATGTCGTCTATGAGACTCATCCGCCTGTGGCAGTGTGGGGAGTGCCTGCTGCGGATTTGGGACTTTATGACCTGTTCCCGGACGGAACCCGGCTTTTAGGATGGTTTCGTTGCCTGGAAAACCGCACCCCGGACAACGAAGAGATGGAATGGGATGTTCTGCCAGGAGTGCCGACGGTCTTTTTTGCGCAAACATTCTGCCACAAAAACATCCTCGCTAAACACCTGGCTAAAATCCATGGGGGCCTCTACGTGGATGCCGACGGCGTGATAACCGGCTCCGTCAAGGCTAAAATTGAGGCGTTCCTCAAGTTCAACCGGTAGGTCTCTGAAATGCTCTTAGGGGATTTTGGCACAAGTTTTACCAAGATACTGGACACCGAAACTGGAGAGCGCCGGATTGCGCCGACCCGCGAGGCCAGGGCGATCCGCGCCGACCTCGCCACCGGCCATAATGCGGCCCTCCATGCCGAAAAAACTGTCGGCGAGCTGCTCGCCATGGCGCGAGGCGGCCAAAGTCTGATCGGGCCGGATTTCCACCTCCTGGACATCGGCAGCCGGGATATGAAGTACCTTCATATTCGGGACGGCCGCGTAATTCGCATGGACTGGAACGCCCAATGCGGCGCCATGACGGGCTTTACCCTTGAGCTTATGGGAAATTACTTTGATCTCGACTTCTCCAAAGTAAAGCCATCCGAAAAGGACTACCCCATGACTTGTGGCGTGCTGGGTCTTGAGCGGGCCTTCGACGATATGGCGCAGGGGCTTGATCCGGAAGAGGCGTTGGCGAGGTTCGCCCGAGGCCTCGCAATCAGCGCTCACAGATTTATCGGCAGGCCGGATAAGTTCCATCTTTCAGGCGGCATGTGTGATAACCCATTGTTTTTAAAGAGCTTTCCTGAGGGAGTCGAGGTTATCACTGCGGGCAGGTTCGTCTTGATAGATGGGCTTTTAGCGGAAGTAGGAGCGGACTGCAATTTCCGCCCGAATAGAAATGTCAGAGATGGATGACAAGGGAAAAATAAGCTGCGTGGCGCTTATGTCGGGCGGTTTGGACAGCATCCTCGCCGCAGCCGTTGTCAAGCGGCAGGGGATAGAGGTATTGGGGATATTTGTTAATACCGGCTTCTGCCTTGCGGATCATCGCCGCCGCCACCCCAGGCCCGAGCAAGAACCGCCGCGTAACGAGGCCCTGAGGGCGGGCGCCGATCTGGGCGTGCAGATCGAAATCATTGATATATCTGAGGAATATATTAAGATACTCCTGAACCCCCGCCACGGTTACGGCTCCGCGGCGAATCCCTGCATAGATTGCAAGATCGAAATGTTTCGCAGGGCGAAAAATTATATGGAGGAGATCGGGGCACGGTTTATAATAAGCGGCGAAGTCGCAGGCCAGAGGCCCATGACACAGAAGGAATTTCAGCTTAAAATGATAGCGAAAGAGTCCGGCTGCGAGGACATCCTGCTGAGGCCGCTCAGCGCAAAAATACTCAAACCGACCCTGCCCGAACGCGAAGGATGGGTAAATCGGGATGAACTTCATGGGTTTGCGGGAAGGGGGCGCAGCCCACAGATAGCGCTTGCCAAAGAACTCGGAATCGCCGATTATCCCCAGCCTGCGGGCGGTTGCTTCCTGACGGACAAGAACTTCGCAAACCGCCTGTTCGATCTTTACGAGCATCGCGGCAAGGATGCTATAACACGTGAAGACCTCGAATTGCTGAAGGCTGGCAGGCATTTCCGGTTGGGAGAGGTTAAGGTGATTGTGGGCAGAAACGAGGGGGAAAATAATTACCTCGAAGGTTTTGCGGCTGGCCGGATCGTTATGCAGGCCGCCGATCACCTCGGGCCGATAACCATTATCGAGGGGACCCCGGACACTGAGCAGTTGACAATTGGCGCGAGGATCACGGCCCGCTATGGAAAAGGAAGAAACGAAAGACTGGTGCGTGTTCGCTATAAACCGGGGGGGCGGACAAGGGGTTTAAACCCCTTGTCTGAAGATGAGATTATAGAGGTCTCTCCCGAACCTGGAGACCTGGAAAGGTGGAGGATATGAGCGTTATTTCTTTTATTATAGCCCTTGTGGCTCTGATCATGGCCGCTTTGGCCATTTCAAAGGCCGACCGGTCTAGCGACCGCGCAGATGACAGTTTACGATACCTCATGGAGTTAAAGAACCGCCTCGGAGGCGATAACAAGGAATTATTCCGCGAGTTGTATCGAATCAGGGCGCTCCAACTGAAAGCCGCCGGAAAACTCGATTACGCCCCCTATGAAATAACCGATGCCTGTATCGCATGCGGCGCCTGCGAGCCGGAATGCCCCGAGGGCGCCATCAGGCCCGGCGAAGCATATCGCATAATCCCCGAGCTTTGCAGCGCCTGCGGCTCTTGCGCCGAGGTTTGCCCCATTGAGGCGTGTGTCGAGAGCACCGTCCTTTAAGGGCGATAAAAAATGTTATATGATAGTGCTTATGAAAATTAAACCGCTTTTTTCCCTTTTCCAGACGTTGACTTGAATGGCTTATAGGAAGCTTTTTTAATAAAAATGAATACGAATGAACGCATTTCAAAGGCAGTGGATGACCTCGCGGAGCAACTTAAGTCCCTTGCGAAATTCATACACGCTCACCCGGAAACGGCTTTCAAGGAAAAACTTGGTTCAAAGGCCGTATCAGATTTTCTGGAGGGGGAGGGCTTCAGGGTGGAGCATGGGGTTGCGGGCATCGAAACGGCGTTTATAGCGTCGTTCGGGAGGTCATCTGCGGGGCCGAAGGTGGCGACTCTGGCGGAATACGACGCTCTCTCCGGCC
>Ga0209777_10003299_pt1 | contig 20150 bp, 20 predicted proteins | sample FrelakmetHBP12HB_FD_187147 | JGI IMG/M metagenome (GOLD analysis project Ga0209777, IMG submission 187147) | Freshwater lake sediment microbial communities from the University of Notre Dame, USA, for methane emissions studies -HBP12 HB (SPAdes)... | ecosystem: Environmental > Aquatic >...
TATCGCGGCGGCCATTCTCGATAGGGTTCTGCATCATTGCACCACGATTAACATAAAAGGAGACAGCTATCGCATCAAAGATCGAAAGAGGCAGGGATTGATCCCTCAGAATTTCTCAAGATGAACTAGAGAATTGTCCATACTTGGAGAAGGTTTTTAAGATAGGTGGACGATTTTATTCCGCCATAATTGGACAGTTTTACGCCGCCCTTGACAATCTGCCTAGCTCCATGCTTCCATCGTGGTTATTTAGTATCCACAAAATACGATCACGGGGGGACTGTGACGATGGGCCTGGCATTTCATCACTTCCAGAATTGATACCAGTGTTTGGCTTTGATCTCCTCATTCCCGGGCTTCAAGGATAGCTGGCTGATACTTTGGGTGAGCTGCGATACATGGCCTTCCAAGAAGCTGATCATTCTATCTCTCTATCGTGAATCCTTTTGGCTCATCCACAGGTTCTATTGTGGCTATGGCATGCTTGAATACCAGGACTTGACCTTTCACCGTCTGCACAAGGATCTCATAGGGATTGTAGCCTTCCACAGTCCCGGTAACTGGTTGGCCTCCGGATACTAAGCGGATGATAACTTTCTTGCCTTTGAGTTTAGGGATGAAATGCGGGCCGGGTTGCTTCGGTGCAGGCTTCGATGTAGTTGGTTTTTCATCTTCTGTCATGCTTTATCTCCAGTATGATTTTATAGCCGATCATTTCCAGAACCGCCACCAGTGTTTAGCCTTGGCCTCTTCCTGGCTTGGTGGGAGGGACTTGGGCAGCTTCTCGGAAATCTGGTGGATATGCGCTCTGAGAAATGAAATTTCATCATCCTTTAGTTTCAAGGTGCTCTGGTAGTTTTCAAGCTTAATTCGCGAAATTTCGGTCTCTGTCCTACCATGCTCAGTCTCTGATTGCCTCTTGCTCAGTTCGTCTTTCAGTCGTTTGCTTTCAGATCGGGCCTCATCCAAGTCCTTCTTGAGCTTCGTAATCTCGTTCCTGAAGCCTTTGAACTCTTCCCATCGTTGGGTGGCCTCGGATGTGACTTTATCGAGCTGTTGCTTAAGCCGATCCTGTTCACCGTCTTTCACCGCCAGCTCTTCTATGAGGTGCGCTATCTCCTGGTCCTTTTCACCGAGGGCGGTGCTCAAGTTCACCGCTTCTTCATGCAGTTTCACCGCTTCGTTCCTGAGATTCACCGTCTCAAGACTCTCTTGTTCACCGCTGCGGTGAAGATATGCCTCAATCGCTATGCGTACCCATTGGGCACGACTCACCTTTTCTTCACCGGCTTTCTCATCAATGTGGTGAACAAGTTCATCGTCCACAAGGCCATAGACTCGCTGCATCATTCACCTCTCTTTCATTATTGCGGTGAATGGACGGTTAACTTCTTCACCGTTTTGGTGTCGGAATGCTCAACAATGCCGAGATCTTTCACCGTCACGGTGAAAAATGTTCACCGCCCTGGAGTGCCTCTGGGTATATATGCATCGATAGTTATCTAAATAATTACATGGCGCGGGGGCAAAAGCGATATACAAAAGTGGACGGGGAGGTAATATTTGTCGACGAATCTGGGAATCCGGGGCTCTCTAGCTCGTCGCTTGAATTGTATCCGTATTATGCAATTGGATTTGTATATTGTAAAGATCCATCTCAGCTTCGAAGTAGATTAAAAAGGCTCTTGAAAAAAGAACATGAGCGAAAAAGGTATCCTCCGGCCCTCCTGGAATTAAAATTTTACCTTCCCAATTCGGATCTAATTCAATGGGGTTACACACTCGACCAATTGAAGAAATATGAAGCTTATCTTCCATCTATACGAGAGAAAGCGAATGAAATAATCTGCAGTACTGTAAACGGTGTGTTCGGAGCGGTTATCGATAAAAAGATGGCCGTTGATTCCTGGACACCTGAACGAATTGGAAATTTTGTTTTTGCACAAACATTGCTTCTTGATGTGATGAACAACATATCACCACAATATCCGCCTGCAATTTCGTATGACAAAGGGCGATTATCTTCATATCGGTCCAAGCAATTTGAAAATTATATTACCAAAAAAGACCAATTTTTTGGACAAAATGGAAGAAAGGTGTACGTCGGCAAGATATCCACCCCGATAAGCCAAAGTTCATACGCCGAGCCCGGTATATGGGCGGCTGACTTAGTAGCGGGAGCGTTTCAATGCAAGTATAAACATAGAGAATCTCGCTATGCTAATATGCTCAAAGCCAAATATATAAATAGCGGCGAAAGATTATATTGGCCGTAGAAAAGTAATTGGACAGACCCTTGGTATTCCCAATCGGGCATGAACCCCTCTCGCCTATCGCCAGTAGGCACGGTTTCCCAAGGTCTTACCTATCCAGATACCAGATTGTTTTTACTACCTTATATATTTTCCTTCAACGCCAGTGGAAAATGACTTTCGAGTGTTTTGCCCGGGAAAAGTTCTAGGTCATTTCCATCAAGTTTGCTCAAAATGTAATAGAACTTTTTGAAGATGCAGACCAAAACTTGCAAGTTATACATAGCACCTTATACAATCCTCCAAATCGGCCTAAATCCTCTTCTGACAAAGCCCTCATTCCACATCTTATAAGAATGATAATCAAGTTTTCTTGAGTGGTTGCTGCTATCGGTCAATTGATTTTACTGCTATCGATTCCGGGAATGTGGAACTTGGAGCGCAAAGGCGCGGGGTTTGAGACGGGAAGTCTCCTTATAATAATATTATGTTGTTTAATGGATATCGAAAAAGAAATGGATGGCTTACAGGTTGTATATACCTGCAAGGGACTAATTGCTTGGTTTTTTCACCTCGTAGCCCCTCAGAGATAGAGGTTTTCGGAGGACTTCCCGGCTAAGTTGTACTTGCTGTCCACGTTTCTCCGGGAGAATACCAAGAAGCTGTCCCTGACATACTCAGGCCATCAGGTGAAATGGTTCCTGTATAATAACCTTTATTTCCGTGCCTGTATAGAGTTATCTGGTCTCCTTCGATTAATTTAATGTCGATAATGTCAGTAATGCTGCCTCCTGACCATGAAGCATCAATAGTTTGACCATCTTCACGAATAACCCATTCTCCGTCCCAATTACCCATAGAGCCATACTCTTTGACTTTCCAAATCGAACCAGGCTTGAAAGTAACATGCGCTCCCATATTTCCTGTGAGGTCTCCGATGGTATCAATGCAAATCATTTGGCCGGTCACTGGATCCTTGTGACATCCTCCTTGAACATTCTTCTCGGGATTGTTATTACTTTTATTGACCTCGGTAATAGGGGTCATCCCGGAGGGCTGTCCTTGTGCGCTACCCTGCTGTCCGGTCGCCACTGTATTGCGACCCAAAACCTCCTCTCCTGAACTCGAAACCGATTGCGTTACCGCCGCACTAATTGGTGCCAAACTGGTAGTTCCGTCACTTTGGATTGGATAACCTTCGACCTTGCTAAAGCCGCAGCCGTTTGATTCAGAATTCTGAGACCATGTGGACGAATCAGAATCCATGATTGTATAGGTACCCGCAGGTATAGTCTCATTTGGATGAGCAATCCACCAGGCATTGGGCACGCCATCCTGACCGGATTTGGTCTCTGTCTGCCAGGGGCCATATTCCGTACCAACAACACTTCTGAGACCAATCGTCCCACCTGCGGCTGTGCCCTTTCCGTAGTTCCAGTGATAGGTGTCGAGGTAGGTTATGTAGTGGGGCTGGCTTATCGTAAAGCTCGGGTTGCACGAAGGAGAGTTGTCGACTGCCGCTATGTTCCAGCTATTAAATATCTCTATGCTCTTGGTCGTTTCTTCTGCGCCAGTTTTTGTGGCAGGGGTGTTCACAGGAGTCAAAATTATCTGCGGCTGCTGATCTGGGCCAATGAATTGAGTTAAATCGATAGTATAGCTATCTCCAAGCTTGACGTCAATTGATCTTACTGCTGTCTTCCCGTCGCCATAACTGTAGACTCCAATAGTCACGGCTCCTTCCTTAACTGCCTGAATCTCAACATTCTTGACTTCAAAGAGAGGCGTGGCCAGAAGGCCGATAGTATCATCATCCTCTACTAATGGATCCAAGATTACTAAGGGCGTGTTGCCAGAAAATTGTTTCTTAGCTTGGTCGAAAAAGAACACCTCACCGTTCTTGCCTTCAATTTTCAAAGAAACAGGTGATTCCATAAGGATTGTAAATGAGGGGTTAAGCGATATAGCTGAGGGGTTAAGCGATTGAGGTTCACCTGCTATGGTCTGACCAGGTTCGCTAAGGCCCAGATCCAATGCTTGCATACCTAAATATTTACGAAGCGCTTCACCGATAGCAATGCCGGCATAGTTGATGCATTGTTTATCGGGGTCGGCCGGGCTTCCGCCGTTTGATCTGATTATGTTCTCAAGGGCGAGCGCATAGTTTGAGAACACTGTGCCTATCTCACTTGGATTTTTCCAGCCTTCCAGCTTCTTGATAGCAGGGAGGACGGAGTTGGGGATGGGGTAGATCTTATTTGCATAATCGGAAAGTTGGGGAGAATCCGCAGCTTCTTCTATCATCAATCGCAACGGAACCCAAGGAACCACGTTGGCCTCGTCCTGGAACTCCAAAGCTGCCATGCCGAATAGGTGGTACCATACCCCCTGCTGGTCATTTGACAAAACGTCTCTCGGCGTTAGCAGCTTAGGTTTTCCATTTTCGTCCTTCTCCGTTTTGCTGGGAATAAATCGATCAACGCTATTATATGCCGCAGGATTTCGCAAGGGAACTAGATAGTCCTTAATGAGTTGTGCGTTGGTACTGTCACCTCGATACAGCACAGCATGAGCCGTAACTAATGCTTCTCGTACATCTCCCCGACAGGTCTTGAGCGCCAAGTAGAAGAGATCCTCTGGTGTCAAAAGCCTCCCCTTCGTCTCATAGTAAGCTTTAACTTTTTTCTTCAGATCTGCCTCATTACCTGTCGGTAGAGCTGATGAAATGAAGGCATATGCCATCCATTTAGAATCTTTCGCATTGATGGCGCTCGCATAAGCATTGCCTCCATCCTTCTTGTAATCCTCCATGGCAGAAATCATCATATTAACAAGTTGGTCACGATTGTAGCTAAGAGGATCTCCGGTTCCACTATAAATTTTCGCCATCTCACCGTCTTTATAAAAATATGCTGCCTCTTTACACGGGACAGGCACTGCTGGTGACGATTGGTTCGGTGGGTTTGGAGTTGGCGGATTGTTCACAACCGTCTGGTTGGACACTGCGGGAGGCTGTAAATCGCCGCTGACAATTAGACCTCTATCTCCCGCATTGTAGTGTCCGTCCATATCTATTGAGAACCCTCCAGAAGTCACTCCTTGAGGTATTGGCACCGCCACATCAAAGGTCGACTCGTTGAATCCCGGGGAGCCGCTCGGGATGTTTGCTGAAAAGTTATTCTCCTTATCCCCAGCCCAGGCTTTAACCGTCAGGTCTGCACTGTATCCGCTTCCCATCCTGGCCGTGCCGGAGACCCGTAGTTCTCCTGAACCAAGAGTTCCCTGGAGTGTACGGGCGGTGGTAAAACCTGGGCTATCAGTTGAGTTGATTATAGAGGCACCAGAGACACTGTAATCAATCTGCATCCCATTAAACGGCTCGGCGGGGTAAGTACCGCTAGCCGATGATCCACTGGCCGTGGCTGAAACACACAGTAAAACCAATACTAAAACTAATTCAACTAGCCTAATATACCTCATGGTTTGACTCCCTACTATTATTTTAGATCCGAATTTGTGCCTTCACTTGATGGCTTCGTAGTACTTCTTCTGGTCATCGAGAGCATTGCCCATCCTGGCCGTGCCGGAGACCCGTAGTTCTCCTGAACCAAGAGTTCCCTGGAGTGTACGGGCGGCCAAACCCAACCAAATATAGAATGTTTTATTTTCCCTCCCCATCTTGTCATTAATTTTCATTATAATCGTAGTGGCTTATACTTAAAGGCTCCTAATAGACGAACATCGCAATGCTGGTCTTCTTTGCAGGCACTGTAGAGCTTCATCGTACTTGCTATGGTTCTTAAGAGCTTCGCCTTTATTTAGCAAATCTCCGGCGGTCTGCTGACATTGTGCTGACATCATCAATAACAGCAGAAGGATGAAAATAGTATAGATCAATCGCATAAGATCGATGCCTCTTTTCACAGCCCAACTGGTCAAATCAGTCTATGGTATCGGTAAGATAACCAGGCTTGATATCATAGATCACTTTTGCCTTGCACGTATTCGGTCTGCATGTTGTATGTACTGCCTTATACAGCCGAAAAGACCACTATCAAGCCCACAAATATTATTATAAATACCTTCTTGACCTCGTTATCCTTGGGTTTGCGCTCCAGATATGGGCTTATCAGAATCGATACCGGCCGGGAAAGCTGACCACTATCAGGGAGGCGATCAAGCAGACTTGTGCATAATTCCATAGACTTTGGAATAGGGACTTTGCCAGAAGTGAAAATAGGGCCTGTTAAGAGAATGCTAAAAAGAGAGATGGATTTTTGCAGGTTATACGCACTTGCCTTCAACTGTCCTGATCTCCTCTTCAGCCAGCCCATGAAGTTTGCCCGGTGTTACCTATCTTTTCGGGCCTTTTAATTGCTAGTGGTTGCTCATCAAATCTTTCTTCAGTTGGGCATACTCCTCTTCGGTGATAGCACCATCGCGTTTAAGGGCAGCAAGTTTTGTAAGTTCGTCAACAATGCTCGATCTAGCAGGTGCCTGGGGTGTTGGGGGCATCGGTACGGTTCCAAGTCCTTGTCTCTCCTCAATGATATTTCGAATTTTTCTGAAGCTTTCCAACACATTACTATTGAAGGTGACTGTGTTCTCATCAGATCCCGCATCCCACGAACCCCCTCGTCTCTCAATTCCCCCTGGTAGCGTGAATTGGATATAACCCCACGTTATTCCCGGTTCTTTAAACTGAACGCCAGCAATATTTCTGTAGGGAAGAAACTTTTCGCCTTTGGTAAAACCAACTAACATCTTATTCCCTATCCCCTCTCTGCCTATTATTACCCCTGTATCCGTCAGAACTATTTGCCCATTCGCTCCTTCAACTGCAATGACAACTTTCTCTAAAGGTATACTTCTTCTTTGTAGAATTTTAGCAATATTCTTGTTTTCTTTTTCTGGTCTCGGATTATTTGTATTTTTGTTCGGGTGTTTGAAGATTTCGACCCTTTTTGCCAATTTTGGATCTAGCTCGACGGACGTATCAAATGCTTGTTGAGATTCTTCCAACTTGCCTTGCTTAAAGAGAGCAGCACCTTTGTAGTTCCAGGCGTTTGCATCTTGCGGATTAACCTCGATAGCGCCATCACATGCTTGGATGGCCTCGTCGTACTTGCCTAGATTATAAAGAACACCGCCGTTGAAATTCGAGCTTTTATAAATTTCAACTTCTCTTGCCATTTTTGGATCTAGCTCGACGGACTTATCAAATGCTTGTTGAGCCTCGTCGTATTTTCCCAGTATCTTAAGTACGTTGCCCTTTTGTGCCCAAGCGCGGGCATATTTTGGATCTAACTCGATAGTCTTATTGTTTGCCTGGATGGCCTCGTCGTACTTTCCTAGCTGAGTGAGAGCACCACATTTGGAGAACCAAGCCTGGACATTATTCGGATCACACGCAATAGCCTTGTCGAAGACTTGATTTGCCTCACTGTATTCATGCTTATTAAAGTGGGCCGTCCCCTCACTGATCCAAGAGGTTACAGAATTCGCAGATAACTTCTTTTCTTTTATCCGTTTCTCCAATGATTCGAATTCTTCTTGATGCTCTTCACTAAATTTTATTCGCTTGCCACCAAAACCAGCGCCTTTGAAGCCGAGTAAAATATATTTCAACCAACCTTTTTTTAGATCTCTAACTTCAATATCTTTAATAGGGACCTCAATTGCTTTGTCTTTTATGTCTTTTTTATCGAATAATTTGATAACCTCTTCGTATACCTCTATTTTCGTGTCTATGCCTTCAGCCGTCATCATTATTTTATCAATTTTCTCTTGCATTAATCGAATTGGCTCGGCGGAGATCTTAGCACCTTGCATGGAGATATGAACTTGCTCTTCCTTCAGATTGTCATCATACGCGGAACCTTTTTCATCGGCTTTTGCGATTGTTGCGGCTAATTTCGTATCATCTTTTCCGGTCAGCATCTTTATCATTTTTTCAGCTTCGGATATCTGTTCCTCTTTTATGAATACATTAACATGTCCCATCAGACCTGCACCAGGGAAATGTATATGGAATTGATGTGTTCCGAGAGCGTTTAACAGTTCGGCTTTTGTAATTGCATCCCTAGGAATTTCATGCACCTTATTAATCTTTGAAATATCAAATTTTCGTCCAAAACCTAAGTGGTGACATTCCTTGTATAAAGAGATCTTAACTTTTGTCTCCATTAGCTCGATTTTTCCATTGTTTCCCTCTAGCGTCAAAAGAATCGGTTCGGATGTTTCTTGATGATCTGGCATTAATCCTATCCCTCTTACGAGACTGATTGTAGTACTCCAAGAAAAATCTTCCTAAAGACTTCGATTTGTTCTCCAGGATGAGGCATAGTCGTTTGATCGGTAGTCGGGCTATCAGGGTGATGGTGCGGTGGATGCTATCAGTCTCTAGCACCTTCACCCTGGGCTGCCAAACGCTTCTTTTCCATGGTGTGTGTACGGAAACTCTCCAAGGCCTCCCGCATCACGGGTGAAAATTCAGGGTTCGGGTCGCGGTTGGGATTCGCACGCCACAAGGCGTAATCGGCCAGGGTTTCGATGCGGCAGACGCTGTTCTCTTCCAGCGCATGCAACCGCTTATCGAGTGTAGCCGCGCTCATTGTAATCCACCACGGCATTCGTCTAGCCAGCGGAGTTTAATTTGGATCGCGTTCGGGTTCGGCGGCTCTGGGTCATCATACCAACGCAAACGGGCCTTTGGCGGTTCTTCCTGCTGCATTTCGAGGTCTTCTAGCCGTTTATTCAAAGAATCTGTTTTCATTTTTCATCAATCCATTCCAATTTAAACATACGACTGCGAGGGATCCGGCGCTCAATCCGGTCACTCGCTGGCGTGCCGTCTTCGTTCAACCACTGGTGAGAAACCGTGACCATGTCCTGCTCCGGGTCGTCTTCCAGCGCCGAGAGTCGCCGGGAAAGACTATCTGCTTTCATAGTCATCCCCCAGCCCATCATCCGCATACAACTTGTCAAAATAGTCCCGGCATTGGGCTAGCTTGGCTGCTTTTCGGGCCTCACGTTCGGGCGTCATTGGCACGGGGCATGTCCACTCCCGGCCCTGGAGAAGAGTGATACACTTCGCAAGGCGGCGTCGCCAATCGCATTCAAGATCTAGAACAGGGGCGCGCTGGGCCTCTAAGGTGTTGAGCCGCTTGTCTAATTTTTCAAAGTGGCCCATATTTAGCCTCCAGGCCTTTGAGGAAGTCGGTTTCCTCCGGTGTCAACTCCCGTTGGCCGCTTTTGGCCCTTATGACCATCTCTTTGAGCTGGTAGAGCTCTGCATCCGTGTATTTCTCGAAGATTGAATGGGGGTTGTTTGTGGACACATGTCTTGATTCCAGATCTGCTACACGTTTCTGCAAATTATGGGCCCTCATCTCTTAATCTCCTTCGCTTTTTCCAGGGCAGCAAGCCGCTGCTCGATGTCACTGAGCTTATCTAGCTCCCATGCCTTCAGCCAGCAGCCCATGAGCTGAGCTATCCGGCCAGCATATTCCAGCTCGGACCCTTCCTGAAATGCCTTTGAGGTGATTCTTTGAATCACACGACGCACGTCTTTGGGCTCCCTTAGGGTGACACCGCGTGCGGATTTAGGGGTATTATTCTCTGTCATTTATGGACCTCTTGTTATTGAAATTGATCCAAACCCCCCGGCCCCCCGGATCCATCGTATGCTGGATTTACATAGATCAGTCATCTCTAGCCTCGGAGGAGCCGTCGTATTCTTGCCTGTCGTAGCCCTTCCCGGCCGGTTGCCGCCCGGGCTTTCTCCTAGCATGGGCCGCATCGCGGCGCAGGATATTGACCCTAGCCTGTCGGTTTCGGCTCTTGCCTTTTCTCATGCTCCGGCCTCCAGCTTTGTTTGTGAATCGGCCTTTTCTGGCTCTTGTGGCGCTGTTGGCGGGCCTTGCATGTGGCAGGTAGCGCAAATATAGCCGCTCTTGCCGTTGGTGTAGTAAGGAGTCAGATCGTAGGGGAAAGACCGCCCACATAAACAGCAATGCCGTTTTGCCATGCCTGCCTTGAATTTCTGGAATCCAGGGTCTTCTTTTGCGGGCTTCTTCCTGGTTGGGGTAGGTTCATCTTTGCGGGGATGAGGTCCAGAAGAAGGCTTGTCACCTTCTCCCACACTCTCGGATACTGTCGCATTAGAAGAATCGTTATCTACTGGTTTTCTGTCACAAGGTGGCATAGTGTCGCAAGTGTCATACTGTCGCACCAAGTCCTCTTTACCTACATCTTTAGGATTTTCTTTGTGGTGTGACAGTATGTCAGCTTTGACACTTGTGACACTATGACACTTAGCTCTATTTTCGTTATCAGACGACAACGTAATCCATTGTGTGGGTGAACCCTGGCGGTTTGATACTGTCACAAGCTGGATTTCTCTGGATTCTTCAAGAGCCTCCAAGGATTCATCTAAATCCTTCTTCTTCGCATGAACGGCTCTGATCAATTCCCGCCTCTTCAGTTTTCCGCCGCGAGAAGTAAGGACGGATATTATTTTATCCATCAGATTCTTATCGGCTGCTTTACCTACTAAATCGGCCACAGTAAGAGACATCTGCATGAAATAGTCATCCACAAGCCTACACGCCTCTTGCATGTGGTTTAGTGAGATCTCCATTCCATCAGCATAATCCGCTCGCCCGACAGTGAAAAGCATGGACATCTTCAGGGCATAAACGGCAAGCCGTGAGTAGAATTGTGCCCTTCGGTCGTCTTTGGCTTCCACAAGTTCGCTTTCTCGGTCCTTCTGCCATGCTACAAAGTGGGCTGATGCTTCCCGGGAAAGGTGCATCATTCGCGGCTCTGCAAGGTCGTAGAACTCGCTTCTTGTCTTGATCAGCCTGGCATGACATCCAGCACTTAGAAGATCGTTCTCCGGTACGCCTTCTTCTAGCGGCAACCATCTATCTTTGGCATGGTTAGGGAAGAAGTGCAAGAATCTAGGTAGCCACCCAGAAGTAACGTCTAACAACTCAGTATTTGCGGCGAATGAACCGGGTGTTGTTGCCAGCATCAAGTTAAGGTACGGATTTTTAACCTGGAATGAGGTCTTGTCAGATTTGCGTCTTGATGTTCGCAGCTCTCTATTGATGTCCTTGCCGTCGTAAAGCTGCATGAGCGCATCTTTTAGGCCCCTCATGTAGTCCTTCTTCATGACTGCCAACAATCCGGCGCTCTCATCCTTGATCATGTAGGCCCGGGGTTGCCGGTCTAGCATCTCGATCATGGCCTCGGGTGAAAATTCATCAGGCATTTTACAGGAAGGATCAATATTTGCCGCTGCTATCGTTAAATCGGTCTTGTCAATAGCCGTTGACTTTCTGGCAAGGGAAGAGAGTCCAAGAATGTTTATCCACACGTTGGGGTATATCGGCCCCTGCCTAAGTTTTATGACTATATTCCTATTAACCGCTATAGATAGACATGATAGACCGCCCGCAAACCAATAATCTTGATAAGAATCGGTGACGGTCTCACCGTATCGTATGAACTCTTGAATGAAGTTGTCCGGTTCAAGCAATGTATTGAACCTCGGATTTTCAGGTATCTTGATGTTGAGAAGATCGGCCTCAGAGAGCTCTTTGGCTTTTGCCGCGTTGGACTGGCCGCCGTTGCCGTTTGGTGAATAGAACTCCCTGGCGTCGAAGATCGCCTTATTTATGGTTCTCTCTCTATAATCGACCCGGTCTCTCCACTTCGCTCGCCTTCCGAGACCGGAAGATGAAAATATCCGTTCCATCTGGAGAGCATCGCCGCCAGTCCAAAACGCGAGTTTATTCATTAGAGCCATATCAGCGGCGCTGTCGTCGCTTCCATAACCTAATGTGACACCATCGTAAAGATCCTTGAATTCACGGCCGTTCTTTGCCAGGGTTGCTTTCAGTATTAGAGCCTCATCGGATAGGCTTGATTTGCCCGGCCGGGCCTTTTGTTGGGGTTCATTGGCTCTCTCTATCTCCTCAGAGAAGATCTCATTAAAGAGCTTGTTAAGCGGATCTTGGCGGGCTTCTATTGTACTGTGACTGTCTGCCACATCGCCTGTTAGGTAGCATGGCCTCAGGCAGTCATAGATCTCATAAGGACTGCCATGTTTCCGGCACCTCTTGATAGGCTTCTGTCCCTTGATCAGGATATGTAGACCGTTGCCGCTCTGAGATCGTTCGGTGTAGCTGTCAAACTCGTCTATAACTTCCTGAGCCCACTGCTCGATAATTCCATCTTTGATGCAATGGTCAATATCAATGAAAATGAGATCAGAAGGCTTAACGGGCATCATCCAACAAATACCATCAAAGCCGCCTATATCCTGAAATGTGGATAGAACCGTGCGGAACGTGTTCCAGGTCGAAGCATCGTTAGATTTTGCCCTCTTGCCATCAGGTTGATATGGCACTTTGGCGGGCTTGTCGTCGCGGGTCTCTCTTCTCCACAAGGACCATTGTGTTGGGTCCTTTAGCTCCGCGGGGATGTTCTCGGGAAAGAATCTCATCTCAGCACCGCCCCTTTAAGTCGTCAATAGTCCAAGAGCAATTCTCGTTACTGCATGCGATAATAACAGGTCCCGGCCGTAGGTGTTGCTCTTCGGGGATGTTAGCGTAATTCGGAGCGGCCATTCAAACCGCCTCGCGAGCAGGAACCGGAGAGATCAAGCTTATATCGCGTCGCCTGACCTTGGAACGTCGTCCGTCGCGGTGTTCAAGTGTGATGAAGGAGTCGGACAGTTCAACGAGTTTGCCCGCTATTGATCGGCCATAGCCTTCAATCACGATACTAACAATTGTTCCAAAATGCTCTTCAAACTCATCTTGTTTGGATGATAGAGTTTTATACTCAACAGTAGGGTAGTGCATGGATATATTTCCTGATCGGAGCCGTTGCCGCTTGGTTGCTTGCTAACGGTTCCTGATCAAAATTCTATTCTAAAAATTGTATTTGACCACGATACAATGGAATTTTTGATAGCCAAGGCTAATTATGGCGATTCATGGCTAAAATTCAGTGTTCAACCGCTATACAAAATTCTTATAAAATGATTAAAGTGCTTCGACCTTCGCAGGCCTTATGGCGATTCCCTTGCCATCGGCCAACGCTTCAACAACGGCCATATCTGTTTTGAAGATATTGCTAAGCTCAGCTGGTATGGATACGCTCAAGTATCTACCTGCCGCCGGGTTGACATTATTTAATTTCCTAAAATATTGCATTTGATAACCTCCAGATGACAAGAAAAACGGAAAAGAAAGTCGATGCAGTTGGCATAATAAAAGGTTGACAGTCGCTTGTTGCTGATTCTCACAGACGGCCTTGATGGCTTACGCAAAACAGGCGTTTCTAGCGCCCAGGAGATGAGCCCTGCAACACCGTATGCCGTTTTGATACGGTAGTCATAATGCTCGGCTTACCCGTGCCGGTCACGTCGATAACGTATACAATACAAGTCGGGTATATCCGGCCCGAACCGTTCGATCAAATAGGCTTTAGGGGGCGGCGCTTGTGGCGCGACCTGCATTGAAGCCCATCTCAGGACTTTGCTTGAACTTTGTTGATATTTTATATGCTAAGAAGGGGATGCACCGTCCCCGCGGCGTTCAGCACTTTTTGTGGATAGATACCCATCACATAATGGGGGTCAACCTACCGGGCTGCTCGTTTTACTTCGATACGGTATATACAAGATTGCCTTCACGTGGCAGGACGGGACACCTTGCCGCTTGTGGCAAAGTGCTACGGAGGCCGCACACGCTGGTGCTTCAAGCCGCCTCACCATACCCTATGCACTTATTGTATTTATAGTTTTGTGTAATGATAAAAGTAGCCATCGCCCTTAGACCATAGAACTAACTTAGATTATTCTTTACTCGCTAATCAATTTGAATTGTTTAGAAGTAAAATGGTTTGATTCATGCCATAGAACTTTTCTGAGCACAAAAAAAAAGTTAAGCCGAGATCGGCCCATTTGCCCTCTCTCCATTTGGTCCTACCCATCCGCCAGTAGGCCGGATGCTTTCGGCTGCTGTCGCGGCCTGCTCTTGTGTAATAGAACTTTTCCCCGGTACAAAGAACTGGCCGCAAAAAGCGAAATACTAAACGACGGACCTAAGACCATGGTCCCACAGTTGTCTGAAAGGGCCTCTCGACCATTGATTTCCGAGAAGTCGCCAGAAGTCCAAAGATATGACATGCATCAAATAGCAAAAAATAGGGATCATCGCCGCCAGATATACCCGCTCGATTGATAGCGGCAACACCTGGCAGCTCATCATTTCACGGTTTCAGGAGCATGTTTGGGGACTGCCTCGAATGGGCACAAAGGAGATCAAGATAACTCACTTACGCTTCGGATCACTTTTTCGCTGATATGTATAAGCACACTCGGCGCATTTATCTACTTTATTTAAGATTGGATCATCATATTTCAGCTCCGGGTGATCATCATACTTATCCACCACTAGAAACGCTTCGTCGTATTTTTCTAGGTTTATGGGATCCTCTAAGTTGATGTTATCTACCGGCGAATAATCAATACCCCTTTCCAAATCGTATTCTGCGAGATGCTGACCATAGACAGAACAAACATCCCAAAGATTTCTATCATGCATGGCCGCGCACTTTGGGCAAACCACGTCACCACTAATCAGGGATACAACTGGCCCCTTTTTAAAGTTCCTTTTTTTCCCGCTTTTACAAAGGGCACAAGCCGCATCCAGGGGCTCATCCAGCCACCGTATGACTAAACCGCTTTCATTTATCATAGTTATTCCATAGATATGCAGATATTTAAGCAAAACTCGCGCATAGCGAACGTAATCGCTGGCCCCAATACATGACCGCCCTCTCTCATCCCTTCTCCGACAGCCTCCACTGCCCCGCCTCATCCCTCACGCCGCCCGCCTCGTGAATTCGTACCCGGGCCAGGTTGATGTTTAAGCCCACAGCCTCGGAGATCTCCTTGGTAGTGACCGGGCCCGCCCGTAGCATTGCCAGCACTTGCGAAAGCTCTCGCTGGATTCGCTCCTGCGTTCTCGCCCGATCCAGCTCCCGGCACTTCTTTTTGAGTAGATCCTTGAAAACGTGCCTGGCTGGAATGGGCAGATCCACAGCACCGACCTTGGATTCATTCACGCGGGAGGGCATAGCAATTGATAGCCACCTGCGAGATATCTATTTTCTTGTGGACGGTTCTACTTCAGAGCCTTGAACATATCCGATTACAAAAATGATCGCATGCTATCGATTCCTAAAATAGTTCTAGTACATTTTCATCAAAGTCTGCAAGAATGTACTAGAACTTTTCCGGGTACAACGAACTGGCCGCAAAAAGCGAAATATTAAATGACGGAACTAAGACAATTGTCCCTCAATTATCTGAAGGAGCCTCTCGCCCATTGATTTCCAAGAAGTCGCCAGAAGTCCAAAGATATGACATGCATCAAATAGCAAAAAATGGGGATCATCGCTCGCCAGGCGCACCCCGTTCGATTGATAGCGGTAGCACGTGGCAGCTCGCCACTCGCGGTTCAAGAGCATGTTGGGACTGCGCAGCCGGCAGATTTCTCTGTGGGCTGATCACTTCCCGGGATGGAGGGGTTTAGCCTCCGCTGCTCGGGCTTGGCAGGCCGTTGGACAACCGCGCGCCAAGAAAAAGGAAATATAGGCGGTCATGTAGATGCACCAATTTGGGACCCGGCACAACGGCCTGAGGCGTTATCATCGTAGAACCTCCAGGACCGTTGATAATGTTTTTAGTCTGCTATCAAGCTCTTCCTTCGGAACAATCGTAGATGCCGTTGCTTCAAATGCCTTGATAAAGCCTTCCGCAATCGCGGTAAGGCCAAAGGCAGCTATCGCGGCCTCGGCCGAAAGTTCGTTTTCCTCAGTCATATCCCAACTCATGTGTCTTTCATCTCGGCCTGCGGACTCACCAAACCGATGAATCCGCATCAACCGGCCATTTTCGTACAAAACTAGCTTATGCTCCGAAAAGAATCGGTGTGGGCTATCCACGCCAAGCGGACAATCTTCTAGTTCGGTGAGAATTATGATATCTCTGCGATAATAAGACTCCCCGCCTCTGCCAATGATCGCCACGAGTGGGATTATCCGGGCAAGGATCTCTTTCAAGATCTCGGCTTCTCGCTTCACGGTTTCCGTCTTCAAGCTGGAGACCGACAAGGCCAACGATTCAAAATCTCCAAGAGAGGCGCATAGGCTTGCAACAGCGGTTTCCTGACAAGTTGCCTTCGTGTCAGGCACAGTAAAAGATGAAGAGGCCATCTCAGGCCACCTCCACGCCGACCTCATTGAGTTCATGATATAAACGATCAACCAGCCAGTCAAGGCGCTCAAGCCGGTTTGGCTCAATCTTCGCAAGCTCCTCATTCAGCTCTACCAGAGAGCGGGGCATCTAGACCACCGCCCGGCACTCATCCACAGGGCCATTCAGGCCGCCAGGCCACTTTCCGGTAGGTCGGATGCTCTCTGATGCAGTCGCGGCAGGCATCGCGACTTGTGGAAAATGCTTTCTCTGATGCTTGCACCGTTGGCCCGGGTGATAGGTCGCGGCGGGGCAACTGCATTTAGTCGGGGTTACAGTGTAATAAACATCTTTCTTATTTGAGAGAACCAGAACCATCCGCCCGTTGTCCATGCTCACATCAGCCGGTAATGGATCGCCCGCTATTTTCTTCCATTGAAGAAGGGCTTTCACAGCATCGACCGATTGCGTTATTGGCCCGGTCCGGCCTTCTAATAGGTTCTTTCCATTCATTGTGTTTTCACCAAATACTATATGGGAGAGGGGACTATTTAAACCTAATGGCATGGAGTGCCATTGAAACCCATTGAAGATAAAAAGCTATATAAGCTATGGCTTCATATGGTAGTATATGCGCGAGATAACCACAGAGCTTAAAATAGACAAGTCTGGAAGGATCGTTATCCCCGAGGTTTACAGAGAGGAGTTAAACGTTAAGCCTGGTCAACTGATAAAAATAACTATCAGCAATCCGCTTGAGAAGATTGAAGGCAGGGAATGACCCCCGCCCGGCATATGTCGGTGAAAACACAATGCCAAAAATCATTCTATCTCCGCAGAATAATAGCTTTGCCGTGTTGTCTAGCATAGCTTTATAATAATTTGAAATAATTCAGGTCAATAATAGTTGTAATAAAATTGGTTTCCGGCCAGGGTGTCTTGTCCACACCCTGACAGGGATAACTCCAGGAAGGAGATTTGCGTATGTCAGAAATAGCCAATGCCAGCATAAATACCTTTGGGAATTCACCCAAAGCCGATATTGTATCGCCAGCCGATCCTATTCTTGAAATTCCCCTTTCCGAGTTCCAGAGCCTTTTAGAAGAGATGGTTCTCACCCATAACCAAATAGCCGAAATGATCCGAGACGCCGGCATATTGCGGGGTAGAGAGCTCTCCGAGATGGTCACCAGGGCCTCGGATAGCCTCAAGGTCACAAGATCACCCATGGAGAAGCTACAATTGCTTAATGCCTATATCAGGCAGCTTTTAGTAAAGGTTCGCGAAGCTCTGAAGAGTAGACCAAAGGATGCTAACAAGGTGGTGCAGGTGGTTACAAAGATTATGGCGCGCGCTGTACAGATCGTCGAATACGTTAAGACCATAGCACAGGAAGATCCCAAAAGAAAGGAGATTGCCTTAGACTCCCAACAGGCCAGGATCCTATTCTCTGGCGCCGGTGGTGAGCCTGTGAGCCGCAAGGAGACCATTAGAGCCATGCGAAGAGCTGAAACCCTTTGGCCTGCTCTGAACTGTGGCCACAGGCCCAATGATGGTCGCCAGACCACAAGGCTAACTGCAAAGGTTGAAGAGCTGAAGGATGTGCCAATAATCGGCTATCGTGACCTTTGGCAACGGTCTGATAGGAGAGTAAGCCTGAGCCTGTAGGCTGGTGTTTATAAAGTAATTCTATTCAATTCTATAGGTCCGAGAGGGATAATAATAGTTTGATGCTTGCTTTAGTTGATCTGCTACTACCGTTTCGGTTTCGTTTCTATTATAATAGCATGGAAATATTATTTCTTTGACTGGATAGATATGCTCTTTGAACCGTTGCCAACTGCAACGATTGGTAGTACCACATCATGAGCTACATCCTTGGTAATGTGGTACTACTCTTTCAAGGCATGTTCTCCTAGAAGTGCCATTGCGCCGGCTGAAGCTCAACGGTACAGTCAGATGCTCTCGGGCCTTTCAAGGCATGTTCTCCTAGAAGTGCCATTGCGCCAGGCTCCCCTGAGTCCAGGGCCCTCCCTCAAGACCTCTTGAGAAGAGAAGAAATAGAGCTAGATGTATATAACTGAATAGAAAAGAACTGTCTTGCTTTTGGTTTGGCTAGGTAGGAGAAGGAGAAATTCTCCTATTTTTGGTGTCCTGGTCTCCTCCCTAGCAAAGAGCATATAACTATCTCTATCCTATTTTGGTATGGCCCGGGCTTCATTCGATGTCCCTCCTAGACTCGCTTGAATTTCTCCCGGGCCATTTCGATAGATGGTGAAGGGGTATAACTTAAATCACCCATGTCCTCAACCCCTTTGCCAACCTCACCATTTGCCTAAATTGGTAGTACCACATCATGATCTTGCTCGATTATAGGGCATTACAGAAAATAATTTTCTTGACATTATGAATATGGCAGTTGGCTGTTTCTTATGTAACGGATTCGACCTTTCTTATGGGATCTGTTACACAAGAAAACAGCATCAATCGGCCATGTGGTCTCTATTTCCAGAATTGCCACCAGTTTTTCGCCCTGACCTCTTCCTGACTAGGTGGTAGGGCCAGTGTGATCTTCTCCGAGAGCTGGCTTAGATGCTGATACTACCGTTTCGGTTTCGTTTCTATTATAATAGCAAAGGAATATTATTTCTTGGGTAGGATAGATATACTCTTTGAACCGTTACCAACTGCAACGATTGGTAGTACCTCATCATGATCTCACATCCTAGGTAATGTGGTACTACTCTTGCAATGGCCTTCTCATCTCAGGATGGATTGCAATGATTTCAAGTGATCATTTTGATCACTTGATTCTTGAAATGTCAAAGAGCATATAACTATCTCTATCCTATTTTGGCATGGCCCGGGCTTCATTCGATGTCCCTCCTAAGACTCGCTTGAATTTCTCCCGGGTCATTCCGATGTGGTACTACTATTTTTCGTTGCGGCAGATCTTACCAGTTTGATAGACAGTGATTAATCGTAGATAGCGATTCCTCTCCAGCCCACAGCTTTAATAAACTTCTTTACCTATATCCACAGTGGCCCGGAGACTTCATTGCTACCCCAAAATAACTTTGTTTTCTTCCGGGCCGCTTTGTTCAGCTCCTTGCCATGCCCTCCACAGCCTTCATAAACTTAAACAGATCTAATATCCAATAGACCCGGAGGTTCCCCCATTCTGCGCCCTTGTCTTCCGGGTCGCACCACCAGAATCTTTGCTTTTCCTGCTCTTCCTTGCGGCCTGAATGAGCATTTCATCTCCTAGAAGATTGTCACAGCCTCATCCTGCCTTCGCCAAGTGCCCAAATTCAGGCTTTATACCACAAGAAGGAATAATCTCAAGCCGCCAGATAATCATGGCTTCAAATCGCAAAATAAGATGTTATTTTAATAATTTTACTATGCCATCTTCTATTTCGATCAGCCCTTCCTTACGCAGTAACAGAATCGCAGGAGTCAGGATAGCATATCTCATTCCCGTATCGCCCCTCAATCTGCCTAGCTCCATGCTTCCATCGTGGTTATTTAGTATCCACAAAATACGATCACGGGGGGACTGTGACGATGGGCCTGGCATTTCATCACTTCCAGAATTGATACCAGTGTTTGGCTTTGAT
>Ga0209777_10003300_pt1 | contig 20149 bp, 17 predicted proteins | sample FrelakmetHBP12HB_FD_187147 | JGI IMG/M metagenome (GOLD analysis project Ga0209777, IMG submission 187147) | Freshwater lake sediment microbial communities from the University of Notre Dame, USA, for methane emissions studies -HBP12 HB (SPAdes)... | ecosystem: Environmental > Aquatic >...
CAGTCCTATGTAGTGATATTCTCTCATGGGGATCCTCCTTGGTCTGTTTCTGGACGGAAACCGTCTGTTCCAGCATTTTACCAGCAGGGAGGCTCCCCGTCTCTTGATAACTTATTCATTAAAACATTAAAAGGGGGGAAGCGTAACGCAGGCGTTTCGCCTGCTCCATTTTGCAGGCGGGCCAGACGGCTCGTCCGAGACGCCTGCGTTACGCTACCCCCTGTCGCAGGCCCCTTTTACCCCCTCCGGTGGACATAAAACTCCCGATGTGGTAAATTTCAACTATTTTATTATCATACTGAGCAAGGTAATTACGCAAAATATGGGAAAGCATAATGAAAACAACATCTTGCTGATGAGTGGCAACGAGGCGGCGGCTCGCGGGGCATGGGAGGCGGGCTGCACGGTTGCGGCGGCGTATCCGGGCACTCCGAGCACCGAAATACTCGAGGAGATGGCGCGGTACCCGGAGGTCAACGCGGAGTGGAGCATTAACGAGAAGGTGGCGCTGGAGGTGGGCGCGGGGGCCAGCTATGCCGGGGCGAGGACTCTGGTGAGCATGAAGCACGTCGGGCTTAATGTGGCCGCCGACCCTCTGTTCACGCTCTCATACACGGGCGTTCGCGGCGGCCTGGTGATCATCGAGTGCGACGATCCCCAATTGCACAGCTCGCAAAACGAGCAGGACAACCGGCATTACGCCCGCGCCGCAAAGCTGCCCATGCTGGAGCCATCGGACAGCGCCGAGGCCCATGAGTTTACGAAACTTGCCTTCGGGTTGAGCGAGCGATTCGATTGCCCGGTACTCGTCCGCCCCACCACTCGAGTCAGCCACGCCATGAGCCTCGTGAAGGTCGGCGAGCGCCAAAAAGGCCCCGTACCCCTCGAATTGAAAAAAGACAAAGCCAAGCTGGTCATGCTGCCCGGCTTCGCCCGGCCCCGCCACCCGATTCTCGAAGAGCGAATGCGCGAACTCGAGAAGTACGTCGAGACATTCGAGGGCAACCGCATCGAGATGGGCGACACAAAAATCGGGATCATCACCGCCGGAATAAGCTATATGTACACCAAAGAGGCGCTGCCGGACGCAAGCATCCTGAAGCTTGGCATGGCGTGGCCCATGCCGAAGCGCATGATAAAAGAATTCGCGTCAAAGGTGGAGAAGTTATACGTGGTCGAGGAGCTTGATCCGTTTATCGAGGATTTCGCGCGCGGGCTGGGGCTGGATGTCACGGGCAAGGCCGTGCTGCCGATATGCGGAGAATTCAATCCCGCCATGGTGCGGAAGGCGATTTTAGGGGATGGGGGAAAAATTGGGGGAGGCGCAACAAGCGCATCGCCGCAGACCTTGCCGCCGCGGCCCCCGATCATGTGCCCCGGCTGCCCTCATCGCGGCCTGTTCTGGGTGCTCAGAAAGGAAAAGCTGTTCGTTTGCGGCGACATCGGCTGCTACACCCTGTCCGCCCAGAAGCCTTTTGAGGCCCTCGACACCTGCCTTTGCATGGGCGCGGGAGTCGGCCAGGCGTTCGGGATGGAAAAGGCGCTCGGGGAAGCGTCTCGCGGCAGGGTGGTCTCCGTTATCGGGGACAGCACCTTCGCTCACTCCGGAATAACGCCCCTCGCCGATATAGCGCACAACGGAGGCAGAGCGCCAGTAATCATCCTCGATAATCGCACCACCGCGATGACCGGCAGGCAGGGCAACCCGGTAAGCGGCATGAACGCCAGGGGCGAGCCGGCCACCTCGATAGACCTCGAAGCACTCGCAAAAAGCCTCGGCATCCCAAATGTCTGGGTCGTCAACCCGTTCAACATCGAGGAGACGAAAAAGGCTGTTCGGGCCGCATTGGAATCCGAAGGCCCGTCGGTAATCATCGCCCGCGGCCCATGCGCGCTCATCAGGGAATTCAAGGAAATCCAGAAACCGCCCATGTTTGTAGACAAGGATATTTGCGACGGATGCCGGACGTGCCTGATGATCGCCTGCCCCGCCGTGACATGGGTAGCCGAGGGTCGCGTGGTGAAGGGCAAGAAAAGAAAGGGCTATGCGGTCATAGACGAGCTGATGTGCGTGGGCTGCGGAGTGTGCTCCGCCGTTTGCAAAGAGGAGGCGATAAAATGGCCATGACGAACGTGCTCATGGCGGGTGTGGGCGGGCAGGGTATAATAGTGGCCAGCCAGGCGCTTGCCGCCGTCGCCCTGAGAAGCGGCCTGGACGTGAAAAAGAGCGACGTCCACGGAATGGCGCAACGAGGCGGAAGCGTGGTGAGTCACGTCCGCTTCGGGGATAAAATATACTCGCCCCTGATACCGGACGGCGAAGCCGACATCCTGATGGCAAGCGAAAGGCTCGAGGCCCTGAGATATTTGCCCTTCTGCCGAAAGGGAGCGGGCCTGGTCGTCAACACGCAAATAATACCCCCTCCCACGGTGACAAGCGGCCAGGAGCCTTATCCGGCGGACATATTAGAGAAGCTGAGGGCGTTCGATCCCGAAATGGTCGCCCTCGATTGCCTCGAGATCGCCAGGGAAATAGGCAATCCCCGGACAGCCACAGTGGTGCTGCTGGGCGCGCTTTCAACTAAATTCTCCTTCAACGACAAAATATGGGAGGATGCCGTAAGGGAAGCGGTGCCGGCCAAGGCCGTCGAGATAAATTTAAAGGCATTCATAGCCGGAAGTGATAGAGCTATAGCAAGCAGACAGTCCCGACGGGTCGGGAGTTGACAGTTAATATTATTCATTAGACAATGGAAGGGGCGAAAAACTCTGGTTCCCAGGGTAAGAATTGGTATATCGTACAGGCGTTAGGCTTTTAAGATAGCAATAGGGGTCAATTTAGCCTGAAGCCTTGAGAGGCAGAGGTTTATAAACTGTCCATTGTTTACTGTCCTTTCTGGAGAAAGGAGGCAGGAATTGTTTTATTCCAAAGAAGAGAAACTATCGCGTAAGCGACTTAAAGAGCTGATGTTGGAGCGGCTCAGGGCGCTGGTGAAGAGGGCCTATAAGAATGTGCCTTTTTACAGGAAGAGTTTCGATAAAGCGGGCATCAAGCCGAAACATATAGAATCGCTCGCGGACATAACAAAACTTCCTTTCACCACCAAGGCCGACCTGAGAGATAACTACCCGTTCGGGATGTTTGCGTCGCCGATGAAAGACGTAGTGAGGGTGCATGCGTCGAGCGGAACCACGGGCAAGCCGACCGTCGCCGGGTACACCAGACGCGACATTGACAACTGGGCGGGCCTTATAGCGCGCTCCTTGACCTGCTCCGGGGTCAAGAGAGGCGACATCATACATAACGCTTACGGCTACGGGCTTTTCACGGGCGGCCTCGGGCTTCATTACGGCGCGGAAAAACTGGGCGCCACCGTGGTGCCGGTATCTGGCGGAAATACGCAGCGGCAAATCATGCTGCTCGAAGACTTCGGCCCCACGGTATTGTGCGCGACTCCGTCTTATGCGCTGAACCTCGCGGGTATCATGAAGGAAATGGGTGTGACGAATGACCGCATCAAGCTGCGCGTCGGCATACTTGGGGCGGAGCCGTGGAGCGAGAATATGCGCTCCCAGATCGAGTCGGCGCTGGACATTGACGCCATTGACATCTACGGCCTCAGCGAAGTCATGGGGCCGGGCGTCTCGTGCGAGTGCATCGAGGCCAAGGCCGGCCCTCATGTCTTCATGGACCACTTCCTGCCGGAAACCATCAACCCGGAGACCGGCGAACAGGTTCCGCCCGGAGAAAAGGGAGAATTGGTCTTCACCACGCTGACCAAAGAAGCCTTTCCACTCATCCGCTATCGCACGCGCGACATAAGCGTCCTTAATGACGAGCCTTGCAAGTGCGGCAGAAAAATGTGGCGCATGGGCAGGGTCACAGGCCGCTCGGACGATATGCTTATCATTCGCGGCGTTAACGTCTTCCCGAGCCAGATCGAAAGCGTAATTCTGCGACACCCGGAGGTCGAGCCGCATTATATTATCGAAGTGGATCGTAAAGAAGCCCTGGACACTCTCACCGTCAACATCGAGGTTTCGGAGAAGGCCTTCAGCGACGAAATCAAGAAACTCGAACAGATCGAAAAACGGCTCGAACACGACATCAAGGACTTCCTCGGCGTTAACGCCAAGGTGAAGCTTGTGGAGCCGAAGAGCATCAAGCGCAGCGAGGGCAAGGCCCAGAGGGTTGTTGACCGGCGAAAAATATGAGGAAAGGCCTTAGGCCTTAGGCTTTGTTCATGTTTAACAAATGCCTAAAGCCTAACGCCTTGACAGGAGGCGCGGAATATGAAGGTAAAACAGGTAAGCGTTTTCATGGAAAATACGCCCGGGAGACTGGCTGGCGTCACAAAGGCGCTCGGAGAGGCCAACATCAATATATTGGCGCTGACCGTTGCCGAGACGGGCGAGTTTGGCGTTTTACGCATGATAGTTGACGATTGGCAAAAAACCGTGGATGTGCTGCGTAAGGACAACTTCACCACCGCCACGACAGAGGTTCTTGCGGTGGAAATTCCGAACGTCCCGGGAAGTCTTGCGAAGATTATAGAGGTGTTTTTAAGGAAGAAGATCAACATCGAGTATGTCTATGCATTCGTGGCGCATTCGCGGGAGAACGCCCTGATCGTTATGCGATTCGAGGACCCGGACCAGGCGCTGAATGCCCTCAAGGACACCGATGCCAAGGTTCTTTCGAACGATGAGGTAGTGAAAATCGCGAGCTGATCAAGCTGAATGAGTGATTTGCAGGAAAGGGGGGATGAGTTTTCCGCAGCTTAATTAGATTATCCAACAGGTGCAATCGTAGACAGTTTGGCGCAACATAATTCAGCGGCTGAATAAAAACTTTAACTTAAGCCTTCTTAGGGCAGAGTTTGGCCCTGAGAATCGAATCTTGTAAAAAAAAAGAAGGAGGAAAAATTAAGGTGAGAAAAAGCGCTTTAATGTTGCTGATAGCAACAAGTCTGATTCTTTCGACAGGAATGGCGAAAGCCGACCTGCAGGTGATGAAAAGCAAATTCGATGTATCTCTCTACGGATATATCAAAGGTGAGATGATCTATCACTCGGCCCGCGCGACTTCGACCAATTATCTTGTTTTTGCATATCCTGATGTAGAACCTTTCAACAAGCAGCACACTATGGTGGTAAACGCTCGCCAGACCCGCCTCGGCTTCAACATCGCAGGCCCCGGCCCAAGCGCAGAGTCCAAGGTTCTCGGCAACATCGAATTTGACTTCTATGGCTCCGGCTTTACCGAATGCAAGGAAGCCCTCATGCTTCGCCGAGCTTCCGTAACCCTGAAATACCCCAAATGGAACCTTCTGGCGGGTCAAGAATGGATGCTGATGAGCCCGCTCTATCCGCACACGTCTAATTATCCCGCGGGCGTCGGTCTCGGCAACCTCGGCTATCGTATGCCCCAGATTCGCCTGACTATCGGTGACCAAATACGCGGCGCCATAAGCGTCGGCCGGAAAATCGAGGGAGATTTCAGCACTGGAGACTTCGATGCTGGCGCCGTAAGCGCCGTTCCGGACACTCAGATTCAATTGGGGTACTGGGGGAAGAATGGGCTGGTTGTGGCTCTCTCGGGACATTACGCCGAAGAGAAGTACACCCTTGATCCAAAAACCCCGTTCAACCCGTCCACCGATTACTTTTATAAGACAGAGCAGAGCTGGAGCGCCAACCTCAGCATCAACATCCCAATCGGCAAGAAACTTGCCATAGACGGCGAGGCATACTACGGCGCCAACCTGGACGGCGGCTACACAGGCAACATCCTGGGTGAGGGCGTAGGGGTTCAGGCGAACGGCACGATTGTCCCCGTCCATGACGTTGGCGGGTGGGTTGAAATCATGGCGAAACCCGTCAAAAAGTTGACAATCTACGTAGGATTCGGCGAGGATGATCCACTGAACTCCGACCTGCGGTTAGGCCCATTCACCAACAGCTATAATAAGACGTTAGATCTTGCAGCCCTTGCCTACAACGTAACTCCTATAACATTTCCCAGTTCTCTGGGTATGCCGGGCGGCATCGTAGCAATGACTCTTAACCAGATGATCTACGGACACTTCATTTATGACATAACCGATGCGTTGAAAGTCAGTCTGGAAGTCATGCTGGTCAATACCCAATACCACAACCAGACTCCGAATCACGACGGCAGCGTATTGTCCAGCGACGTGGCCTTTTGGTATTACTTCTAAGAAAGTGAGGGGGTAGAATGAGAAAGTTTGTAGTAATTGCAGCCGCCCTGGCAATGGTGGCCGGTTTCTTGGGAGTCGGGGAGAGCGCAAAGCCGCCGATAAAGATCGGCGCGGTTTTCAGCGTCACCGGAAGTCAGGCGCCGCTGGGCCTTCCCGAGAAGAACACCGTCCAGATGATTGTTGACGAGGTCAATGCCAAGGGAGGTATTCTTGGCAGCAAGATCGAGTTGATTGTCTACGACGATGAGGGCGACAACACGAAGGCGTTGACACTGGCGAAAAAGCTCATTTTCAACGATAACGTCGTTGGAATCGTCGGGCCTACCATTTCAGGCACCTCCATGGCAATGATTCCGGCGGTGGAGGAGGCGCAGATTCCAAATGTTTCCTGCGCCGCTACAGTGAAGATCATTGATCCGGTCAAGAAATGGGTGTTCAAGACGGCGCAGACCGACAGGCTTGTGGTGGAGAAGCTCTTCACCTATCTCAAGGAAAAGGGAATCACCAAGATCGCCATCATCACGGTGGATAATCCATACGGGGCCAGCGGCAAAGCGGAGCTGTCCGCCATGGCGCCGAAGTTCGGCATTACGCTGGTCGCGGATGAGCGTTTTGGCGTGGACGACACGGACATGACCACGCAGCTCACCAAGATCAAAGGCACGGACGCCAAGGCCGTCCTCTGCTGGGGCACCAACCCCGGGCCGGCCCGCGTCGCAAAGGGCATGAAGCAGCTTGGCATGACCATCCCGCTGTACCAGAGCCACGGCGTCGCCAACCCACAGTTCATCCAGCAGGCGGAAGGCGCAGCGGAAGGAAACATACTCTTTGCAAGCCGGCTCATCGTAGCCGAACAACTGCCGAACTCCGACCCCTCTAAGAAAGTCCTTCTCGATTACAAGAAGAAATACGAGGCTAAATTCGGAGCCGGTTCCATCAGCACCTTCGGCGGACACGCTTACGACTCATTGTGGATTCTGATAAACGCAATAAAGCAAGCCGGCAGCACTGACCGCGCAAAGGTGCGAGATGCAATCGAAAAAACCACAAAATTCATCGGCATGACCGGAATATTCAACATGAGCCCCACCGATCACATGGGACTGGGACTTGACGCCCTGGTGCCCATCGTTGTTAAAAACGGTAAGTGGTCACTCATGAAATAGGAAATTGCGGCGCGTGCCTGTGACTCAATAGGCAGTAGGCAGTAGGCTGTAGGCTGTAGGCTAAAGAATCGAATAAAAATTGCAGGGCCTAAGGCCTACCGCCTACAGCCTAAGGCCTGAAAACATGGGTCCATTTGAAAGATTCCTCCAATATTTGCTGACCGGCATCACCCAGGGCTGCATCTATGCCATGATAGCCCTCGGGTTCACAATAATTTATAACGCCACCAATATAATCAATTTTGCGCAGGGCGAATTGGTGATGCTGGGCGCAATGACCGCTATAGCCCTCACCACGCTCCTCGGCCTGCCCCTTATGCTGGCTTTTCCCGTTTCGGTCGCCGTAGTTACGCTGCTTGGCGGCTTATTTTACAAACTGGCCCTTTCGCCGATGCGGCGCCCCACCTCGATAAAACTCATCATCGTTACCGTCGGCGGTTCCATATTTATCAAGGGTGTTGCAATGCACGTCTGGGGCAAAGAGGCGCTCGTTTTGAAGAGTTTTTCGGGCGATCAGACCATCAAGTTCGGTGAAGTGAGCATGGCGCCGCAACATTTCTGGGTCATGGCGGTGCTAGTGATATCCGTTATAGCCCTGAACGCGTTTTACACACGGACGATCACTGGCAAAGCCATGCGGGCATGCGCATCCAATCCCCGCGCGGCCTCTCTCATGGGGATAGACGTCGGTCGGATGACGCTGTTCACGTGGGGGCTATCGGGGGCGCTGGGGGCGGCCGCCGGCATTGTGATTGCCCCGCTTACCATGATGAGTTACAACATGGGCACCATGATGGGCCTCAAGGGGTTCAGCGCCGCCATTTTCGGAGGCATCGGCTCGACCCCCGGCGCCATCGCGGGCGGGGTGCTGATCGGCGTCATAGAAAACCTGGGCGCCGGATACATATCATCGAGCCTCAAGGACGCCATGGCTTTCGTGGTCATGCTCATAGTTCTATTCGTCCGGCCCTCCGGGCTGATGGGCATGAGGCGGATGGAGCGGGTGTGAAGCGCGATTATGCCATACTCGCCGCGGTCGCAGTCGGCGCCGCCGTCCTGCCCAGGCTCATTCACAACCCATATTACCTGACCGTATTCATCGTCATAGGCATTCACTCCATACTAGTGGTGGGCCTGAACCTGCTGATGGGCTATGCGGGTCAGATAAGTCTCGGACACGCCGCGTTCTACGCGCTGGGGGCTTATTTCTCGGGGGTGCTGACTGCCGTGCACGGCTTCAGCCCCGTCTGGGCCGCGGCGGTGGCGGTCGTGGCGACCGCGCTGGTGGCCCTTGTCGTCGGGATACCGACCCTCAAGCTCGAAGGCCATTACCTGGCCATGGCCACCCTCGGCATCGGCATCATCGTCCAGAAGCTGATCGAGGAATTTTCCAACATCACGGGAGGCAACAATGGGCTGACCGGCATCCCGCCGCTCTCGATCCACGGCCTCGCTGTAGGCTCGGACATCCGCTTCTATTATTTTGTGTGGTTCACTACATTGATACTCACGGCACTCTCCATTAACCTGATACACTCGCGTGTCGGGCGTGCGTGCAGGGCCATCCATTCGAGCAGGCTCGCCGCGCAGATCATGGGCGTAAACGTCCAGAAGCTCAAGGTGCAGGTCTTTGTGTTGTCGGCGGCTTATGCGTCAATCGCCGGCAGCCTGTATGCCCATTACCAGAAATACCTCGATCCCAGCACCTTCGGGTTCGGGTTCAGCATTCAGTTGGTGGTCATGGTGGTGCTGGGGGGTCTCGGGAGCGTCTGGGGCGGTTTGCTTGGCGCCGCCATTTTAAACCTGCTCTCGGAATACATAACCGCCTTTACTGCTTATGGCCCCATAATATATGGTCTGATACTGATTACCATGGTGCTTTTTATTCCCGAGGGTGTATCGGGCCTGTTTGGCTCAGTGCGCGCCCTTATTGCCCGCCGAAAGGAGAAAACGCCCGCATGACGGAAAACCGCGAGCGCCCAGTCCTCAGTATCGAGGGGCTTCGGATGCGGTTCGGTGGGGTGGATGCGCTGCTTGGGGTGGACTTCGTGACCAGGCCGGGGACGATCATGGGCATTATCGGCCCGAACGGCGCGGGGAAGACCACGGTTTTCAACCTGATAACCGGCGTCTATCGGCCGACGGAGGGCAGCATCAAGCTTGGGGGCCGCGAGTTGGTGGGCCTCGCGCCTCATCGGATAGCGCAGCTGGGGCTTACGCGGACATTTCAGACGGTGAGGGTATTTGGTGCAATGACCGTGCTCGAGAACGTCATGATCGGTCGGCATCCGAGGACGAATTCGGGGTTTCTCGCCGCGCTTTTCAAGCCTCCATGGGAGAGGCGGGAGGAGAAGCGGATACGGGAAGACGCCATGCACGAGCTTGATTTTGTCGGGCTTAGCGACCGGTGGGATCAGCGGTGCGACACGCTGCCTCTGGGGCATCTCAGGCTTGTGGAAATAGCCCGCGCAATGGCCACCGCGCCACATTACCTGCTGCTGGACGAGCCGGCGGCGGGGCTTAATTCCACCGAAACCCTCTCTCTGGCCGCGCTCTTCAGGAAGATTTGCGAGCGAGGGGTAACGCCGGTGGTGGTGGACCATGATATGGACCTGGTGATGGATGTCTGCGACCGCATCATGGTGCTCAATTATGGCGGAAAAATCGCGGAAGGCGCGCCGCGGGAAATACAGAACAATACGGAGGTTATTGCGGCATACCTCGGCGAGGGCGCGTTCGAGCAGCGCGGGCCTGCCCGGCCAGAGGCGAAATCGCGCGATGGGGCAACCGAATAATGCTGCAAATAACAAACGTCTCCACCTACTACGACAGGATCGCGGCCCTCAGGCGCGTATCGCTCCATGTCCGCGCGGGGGAGATCGTCTGTATCATCGGCGCAAATGGCGCCGGAAAAACCACGCTGCTCAACACCATCTGCGGCCTCACCCCCGCGCGGGAGGGTGATATCCGTTTCCACGGTGAGCCCCTGACGGGCCTCAAACCAGATAAAATAGTGCGCAGGGGCGTGGTGCAGGCGCCGGAGGGAAGGCAGGTGTTTCCCGAATTAACGGTTCGAGAAAACCTGGAATTGGGCGCTTTCCTAAGATACAGGCGGGGCGAAAGAAACGAGGCGGCGGATGCGCTCGAAAAGGTTTTCGAGCGATTCCCGATACTCGCCGAGCGAAGCCGTCAAGCCGCTGGCACGCTGTCCGGCGGCGAGCAGCAGATGCTGGCAATAGGCCGCGCCCTTATGGCCTCTCCGAAGATACTCCTCCTTGACGAGCCTTCGATGGGTCTGGCGCCGAAGATAGTCGGCGAGATATTTGAGATAATCATGTCGCTGCGCAAGGAGGGCGTGACCGTCCTCCTTGTCGAGCAGAACGCGAGAGCCGCCCTCAAGGTAGCCGACCGCGGCTACGTCCTCGAAACCGGCCACGTGGTGATCGAGGGCCTCTCAGGGGAGCTTATCGAGGATAAAGAGGTCAAGCGGGCGTACCTCGGAAGGGATTATAAACACGTATGGGACTAAATCGCAAGGGAGTGCCCGGTTAAGGCATTCCCTACATGGCACGGAGCTGAGTTATGATCTGGAATGAACATTATGAATGCATGCCGCGTGAGGAGATGGAGATTCTCCAGTTGGAAAGGCTTCAGGCGACACTGAACCGCGTTGCGAAAAACGTCGAGTTTTACAGGAAGAAATTTCATGAAATTGGCCTGAACCCGGAGGATATAACCTCGCTGAAAGACTTAAAATATTTGCCGTTCACCATGAAGAGCGATCTTCGCGATAATTATCCCTACGGGATGTTCGCCGTGCCTTTGCGAGAAGTGGTCAGAATCCACTCATCCACCGGCACCACCGGCAAGCCGACGGTGGTCGGCTACACGCGAAAGGACCTGAAAACGTGGGCCGACCTGTGCGCGCGGTTCATAACGGCGGGTGGCGTTACGGCGGACGATGTGGTGCAGATAAGTTTCGGCTATGGGCTTTTCACGGGCGGGTTCGGGCTTCATTACGGGGCCGAGACGATCGGCGCGAGCGTCATACCCGCCTCGATAGGCAACAGCCGCCGCCAGATACTCATCATGCAGGATTATAAGACCACGGCGCTGGTCTGCACGCCCTCCTATGCGCTGCACCTGGCCGACGTTATGGAGGAGATGGGCATAAATCCGAAATCGCTCTCCCTGCGATGGGGGCTTTTCGGGGCGGAGCCGTGGAGCGAAAAGATGAGGGCGCGCATCCAGGAAAAACTGCCGATCGTCGCCACCGACAACTACGGCCTGAGCGAAGTTATCGGCCCCGGCGTCGCCGGCGAATGCCTCGAGCTCAACGGTATGCACCTCCACGAAGACAACTTCCTCGTCGAAATTGTGAACCCCGATACACTCGAGCCCGTCCCGGAGGGCGAGCCTGGCGAGATGGTCATCACCACCCTGCACAAGGAAGCCTTCCCCCTGATAAGGTACCGCACGCGCGACATATCGAGGATTCTCAAGGGCGCCTGCCCCTGCGGCCGCACGGGAAGGCGAATACAGAAAATTCAGGGCCGCACGGACGACATGCTCATTATTCGCGGCGTCAACGTCTTCCCAAGTCAGATCGAGGAGGTTCTTTTCGGGATCGAGGGCACCGAGCCGCATTATATGCTCATCGTGGATCGAAAAAACAACATGGACACCCTCGAAATACAGGTCGAGGTCTCAGGAACACTCTTCAGCGACGTCCTGTCACATCAGTACAAGATCATTGAAAAGATCAAAAGCCGTATTCAGGGCACACTCGGCATCGGCGTCTCTATAAAACTCGTCGAGCCGAAAACCCTTCAACGATTCGAGGGCAAGGCAAAACGGGTCATTGATAAACGTGAATATTGACTTTAGGCAGCAGGCAGTAGGCTGTAGACTATGGGTCATTAAAGCCTTTGAAATTTAAAATCGAAAATCTAAAATATTTTTCGTGGGGATGATATTTTATTTATGAAAGGGGATTTCGGGAAAAATGGCGCTTAAAGGGGTAAACGGCAAGGTGGGGATACTCGGTTTTGGCATGAGCAAATTCGGCCCCGCCCTCCATGAAACCGACTACAATCATCTTGCGGCTTTAGCATACACTCGCGCGCTGGCAAGCGCGGGCATTGTGCCCGACCAGATAGACATGGCGGTCTACGGGCACTACAACCCTCTCTTTCGGGGGCAGATCATGGGCGATATTTACGTCCATGAGACGCTGGGCCTCGAGTTGAAGCCTTCCATCCGCGTGGCGGCGGGGGGTGCCACGGGGGCGGCGGCGCTTGACGCCGCCGTGAGTTACGCGCTCGCCGGCAGGTCCGACATCACGTTATGCCTGGGCTTCGAAAAGGGCTATGATTGCATGGACTTTTCAACCGGCGAGACGGTGCCGGAAGTGCTGAAGGCGATATCTTTTTCAGGCGACACGATCTGGGAGGAGCCGCTGGGTTTTACCGCGGCGACGAGCTACGCAAACACAGTGAACGCCTTCATGGCCGAGCACGAGGGGCATCCCACGGAGGACGAGGCCTCTATCATCGCCGTAAACCATCATAATAACGCGCTGCTCATCCCGGAAGCCCATTGCTACGGCCACGCGCCGTACACCCTGGAATCGGTCAAGGCGTCTCCGATGATCGCCGCCCCTTTTCGCCGCAAGCATAACTGCCAGATTTCCGAGGGCGCGGCCGCGCTCATACTCGTCACCAAGAAAAAAGCGAAGGAACTGAAGGCGACCGACAGGGTGGTGTGGATCACCGGGGTGGGAGGCTCGACGGACACCGGCCTTGTCGGCATGCGCCCGACTGTGAGTAAATACACCTGCGGCACGCTCGCCATGCAGCGCGCCTTTAAAGCCGCTTCCGTCAAGAACCCCAAAAAGGACCTCGGAATAATCGAGATTCACGACCCCTTCGCGCACGTCGTCTACATGGCGCTCATGGAGATCGGCGTCACCAAGAACTGGAAGGAGACATCGAGGCTGCTCGAAGAAGGCTTCTTCCGGCGCGACGGCAGGCTCCCCATAAACCTTTCCGGCGGGCTGATCGGACTCGGCCATCCCGTCGGCGCCACTAACATCGCGCAGGCTGGCTGGATATTCCGCCAGCTCACCGGCCAGGCCGCCGACGCCCAGGTGTCCTTCGCAGACCGCCCCCTTCGCGCCGCCATGAAAGGCATGGGCGGCCCCGGCGACTGCTACTGCTACGGCGCCGTGTTTGAATATTGAGGTAAACTGCGGATTACATGGAAGAGAAACCGCAGATTACGCAGATTTCACAGATTAAGAAATCTGATGTTCTCTGTATTTATTACTTTATGTGAAGATCGTAGGGGCGTCGCTTGGCATGACGCGGCGAACTGTTTTAGTACTAAACAAAATGGGCTGCAGCAAGCAGCGTCTCTATAAAAAATCTCAAACGATTTTTGGAGGCCCGATAATCAGTTTTTTTCATAATCTGTGAAATCTGCGGTTAGAAATTAATCATGAGGCCGTTGGATAAAAGAGACCCCAGAACCTACGCTATTATCAGCGCCGCAATGGCAGTCCATCGTGAGTTGGGCAACGGCTTCCTTGAGGCCGTTTACAATGAAGCATTGTCAATTGAGTTTGAAAATCAAAAAATACCTTTCAGAAAGGAATCCGAAATACCCGTATATTTTAAGGGGCAGCGACTTAAAACATTTTACCGCGCCGATTTCATTTGTTTCGACTCAGTTCTGGTGGAGATAAAAGCCATTTCAAAACTGGGAAATATTGAGGAAGCGCAAATTATCAACTATTTAAAAGCTACAGGTCTTGAAGTCGGCTTACTCCTGAACTTCGGAGCCCCGTCACTTCAATTCAAACGCTTTGCCAATACACAAGGAAGAAAAACCGCAGATTTCGCAGACTCCACAGATTAAGAAATCTGATGTTCTCTGTATTTATTACTTGATGTGAAGATCGTAGGGCCTCGCTTGGCATGACGCGGCGAACTGTTTTAATATTAAACAAAATGGGCTGCAGCAAGCAGCATCTCTATAAAAAATCTCAAACGATTTTTGGAGGCCCGGTAATCAGTTTTTAAAATAATCTGTGAAATCTGCGTAATCTGCGGTTAAAAAAAAAGGAACAATATCATGGCAATGTCGAAAAAAGCGGTTGAAACCCTGGGAAAAAAGCACCAGATTCCCGTGGATCTTCTCATGAAAATCATGGAGAAGGAAATCAAGGACGAGCAAAGCGCCATAGCAATTCTACGAGTCCCCTATCGCATAGGCGCCACGCTCTACCGCAGCATGGCCCACGCATCGCGATTCTTCAGGGAGATCAGGGAAAACGGTGTCTTCTACGCCGGCATTTGCCCGAAATGCGGCCACACCATCTTCCCGCCGCAAAAACCGGTCTGCAATCGCTGCATTAAAAAAGGCGAGTTGTTCCGATACGATTACATGGACCTTGGCCCTGTCATAGAAGGGGTGATCATTTCATGGAGCAGGCTCGAGCGGGGCACCTCGAAGCAGAGCGAGATGCTGAAATCCTACCCCTCATACATAAAAGTTGACGGAAGCGACATCGCTCACTGGCAGCTTGTTGAAGTGGCGCCGGGCCAGGAGATAAAAATCGGCGCAAGGGTAAGATCGGCGCTGAGGCCCCAAAAAGAGCGCACCGGCGAAATAAGCGATTACTGGTTCACGCTGATCGGATAGCGAAAAAAGGGAGTGGGAATTATGTGTGGTGTCCCCGGAACTTTCGGAACTTTGGCTTTTAGGAATCAGCAGCCGCAGCTAGGGCTTAGTGTTCCATCACGGCATTTTAAACTATGAGTTTTCTTATCGCATTTACGAACTCCGCCATGATGTGAACAGCATCCCCTTCTTCCCTTTGCTAATGTTATACTGCTCATAGTTAAAACAACTGCCATGAGTATACAGACCAGAGCAACATTGATTTTGCTTTTCATAATTTTCTTTCCTATTTTGATAATCACTCAGTTTTATCTTTTCGTTTAGCGTCTTCAATCGTTTGCCATTGCATATTGCTGGGATCATCTGCGCCGCCTCTTTTCAAGGCCTTAACGTGGTCGATAACATATCCGGGACATGCCCCAGATGTTTTCCCTGTTGATGGGCAGGGATGGCTCTTCTTGAAAGCATTTTTAGCCTTTGGGCTCCTCTTGATTTTCCCGTGACTGTCCCTAGCACAGGCCGTGCATTTCGAATGGGCGGGCCTTGCAGTAGATTGGGGACTTGTGCCATTTCTTCTCCGGGCGGGAGTTGGGACGACGGAAGGAGAACTATTCGGATTCGGCGCTCTTCGATCATGGGGCGCGACATAAGTTCCATTTTTTCGCGTATATCCTCTTACATGAACTGTTTTCTCTGACTTTGGTTTTCTAGAAATGCGATGAACGCTTGATGAAGAATGATGATTACCCCCGGAATGCGAACTGTGACCGCCAGTTTTAGCATAAGGAGTTAGAGGAGAAATGAATACCAAGATAAGAATTACTACAAAAGACTTGGTCAGGAAGAAATTTTTAATTCTGGGCCCCAATCTTTTCATTTTTCTGTCCTTTCTTTAGACGACCTTTTTTTAACCGGATTAAAGCCTTTTAATTCATACAATACCCAATCAATATACATCTATTGTGACTATAATGTCAAGTATAATAGGCAATTATAGTGATCTATCAATAGATATCTTTTCTACATAGACTCATAAAACATGAAAAACCAACCCCATATTAGTGCTTTGTTGGGTCAGAGACTCCGCATTTTACGCAAAGAGAAGGGATTTACGCAAGAAAAAATGGCAGCGCTCGCCGGCATGAACTGGAGATATTATGCCGAAGTAGAACGCGGTCAACGAAATATTTCAGTGGGGAGCCTACAGCAAATCGCCGATGCGCTGGGTGTTGCTATTAAGGACATCTTCCAATTTCAATCCAACAAGCAATTAACCGAAGATGAGGAAAGAATTATAACATTGATTACCCGTGTCCTTACAAAAGGTGATAAGAAGTCCAAACACCGAGTTGCTGCCGTTCTTCAAGAAATCGTATAAAATATAGCCCCAAATTCGGAATTCTGGGGGCACCACACTTAATTATCTACAACAACGCCAGATTTCCTGTCTTACTGGTTCACATCGATCGGATAGCGGCCGTACTTTCTGGCCGCTCTTGCGAGCGCGATATAGTTTTCCGGCTTACAGCCTGGATGAATGGAATTTGAAGAGCTTATGATATAGCCGCCTCCGGGGGCGGCGACCGCGATTGTCTCCTTCACGTTTTGATCCACCTCTTCGGGCGACCCGAAAACGAGGAGAAAACTGCAATCAATATTCCCGAGAAGGCACACCTTGCGGCCGTACTTGTTTTTTATTTCACCTATATTCATGCATTGCGGCTGAATCGGGTGAATGCCATCGAAGCCCGCGGCAATCAGGGCCGGAAAAAGCGGCTCCAGATTGCCGTCCGAGTGCTTTACGATGGCGAGGCCCAGGCCGTGCGCACAATCCACTAACTCTTTGTGATATGGCCCGATGAATTCATCGTAATGAGAGGGCCTCATGAGGGGGCCGGGATTGAAGGCGAGGTCTCCCTCCACTATGATGAAATCCGCGCCGCGCTTATGAGCGCCTTCGATTATTTCAAAACAGTAATCGGTCACCATTCTTGCCAGGTCGCGCGCCAATTGGGGGTTTACTATGTAATCCATCAGGAGGTTTTCCATCGAGCCGCGAAGGCCCCAACTGAGCTTGAAAGTCGCCGGCATGTGATAAGCGACGGCCTTGTCGGGGAGGTTGGAGCGCAGCACCGTAGCAAGCAGAAAATCCGACTCGGCCGGCTTGCGCATTTTATATTTGACGAAGTCCGATGGCTCCTTAATCGGGCCGTCAACGGGATAAGGCTCGCCGTGCTCGCTATGCCGATAGACGATGCCCAACGAATCGCGAATCATGTCGTTGCCCAAGTCTTCGCGCGGCGCCAGCGAGGTCGCCGTCACGCCGTCCATGTCAAGTTCCTTTGCGAAAGTGAGAAGGCCGCTTATCAGGCTCAGGCGCTCCGCTCCGGTCATGCTCATGACCGGTTTGCTCTCAGGCAATTTGTCGGCGTCCATGAAATGCTTCGCGATGCCGATAATGCTCGACTCGTTGAACGCCTGCTCCCAGAGTGGCACAATGTCCGGCTGCTCTAATCGTAAGGCTGCCAACATTCGTTCCTTACCATTCAAGTCATGCTCCTTTAAAGACAAGGGGTTTAAACCCCTTGTCTGATTCGTTCCTTAAACGTTTACCTTATCGGGATTATTGGAAGCGATATTAGCGACTGATGCTTTGCGTCACGATAAACCGTAATTGTCGGGATCACGTTTGCCGGGTCGTCGGGCTTGTTGTGAGGGGCGAGTTTTTCGTCCAGCCGGAAGGTTGGCCAGTTGGCGCACGCGATGGTCACCCTGACCCGGTGCCCCTTTCTGAAAACCCATGAGGTGGGGAACAGATCGAAATATAACCTCACTATATTGCCTTTTGCGAGAATATTATCCACAAAATCGGCGCGCCTGTACCCGTGCCAGGGCAACTTCGGCAAGACGTCAATATTTTTGGCTCCGTCCAGAATGATCTTGTTGTTATCAACCAGCTTTGCAAACCCTGCCCTCAGCATTCCCTCCGTCACCAGCAAAACCTCGCCCTTTTCGTCCACGTCTTCCAGATAAACGAAGAAATCTCCGCGATCCGCTGTTGAGGATGCCCACAGGTCAACAATGGGGTGGCCGGTCACCTCGGTGTTCTCGGCCATCGGCGCCGAAGTGTAAGTAAGGCAACTCTTGTCTTTCTCCGTTCTTATCTCCAGCTCGTGGGGAACGACCCCCATGAGCGCCATGAAGCGGTTGCCGTTGTACTTGCCGTAAGACGAATCATGTGTGAAATCCGCTTTATACGAGTCGCTTCCGTCCGGGTGTTTTTGCGGGCCGAGAGAATTGTTGGCGCCGAAGAGGTAATCCGTCATCACCTGCCTCGCCAGCGGCCATTCCTTCTCCATGCGCCACCCGCCGCCGTTCTGCACGTAAATGACTATCGGCGGCTCCTTTTCTATGCCGTTCTGAATGCCCTTGAGGTAACGGTCGAAGAAGCGCAGCCTTTCGATGTTCAGTTTGGCCTCGATGTCCTTGATGTTTTCGCCGAGGTATTTCCAGTAGGGGCCGGTGCCCGGGTGAAATCCGGCGTCAATGATCATCCTCGACGGGTTTGTTTTCTTCATCGTCGAGTACAATTCTGTGGCGCCTCTCACAAAAGCGTCATGCCAGCCGCCGTGATTGTACACGGCTATGCCCGATTCCATGATGCCGGGCGCCTGGGCGCTGGGGCTTAAGTCGTAAGATGTGAAGCCCTCGAAGCCGCGAGGGGACGCGCCATCTATGAAATAGCCGGTTGCCGCCCACGAATTGTAATCAAGATTCTTGAGATGCTCCTTGGTCGCGAGAAAATAGATGTGTTTGCGGGGCTTCCCGTCTTTATATTGCGGCGGATCGTTCGGGTCCTCGGGATACTTGTAATCGTCGAGGAAAGTCCCGTTTCCGTTCAGGTCGAGCGGTATCTCGTCGGCCAGGTCTCCGTCGCCGTCCTCATCCACCACTGGAGCCGCGGGGAGACTGAACTCGACTTCAAAAGGGTCCCCCGCTTTTAGCGTCTCGAGCATGTGAATGATGTAATAATTCTGGTTGATCTTGTTGAGCATTGTCGAATAATTTGTCATCATTCCGTTGAGGTAGATTCCGCCGGGATATGCCTCGCCGGTGTACCCATCCAGGGGGACGACCTCGGGGAAGATGCACTTGAGCGCCTTCGGTTTCCGACCCGCTGTAACTATCTGCGAATATCCGAGATATGATCCTCCGAACATCCCCACATTCCCATCCGACCACGGCTGCCTGCCGAGCCAGTTGACTAACTCGGCGCCGTCTTCCCCAAGCTGCGTCATGAAGTCCAGTTTCCAGCCGAAGCTCGCGCCCGTTCCCCGCATGTCCGCGCAGGCGAAGGCATAGCCGTGCTTCAGGAGAAGCTTCACTGTGTCCACAAGCGTATATGAGTCAAGCACCGGCCCTGACGTCCCAATCATTTTCTTCACCCCGAGCCGCACGTACCATTTCGTCTGGGACGGCAGCACGTAGGCCCGCGAATACGGCGTGTATTCGAACACCACCGGAAACGACTTTTTCTCCGGCCCATCGGACGGCAGGAATATATCCACGGCAAGCTTCGTGCCGTCTTTCATTTCCACATACTCGGACTTTTTCACGTAGCTTTTGTATTCGGGATAACTATATCCCGAATATTGAAACGGCCTGCTTACCCTGACCTCGCTCTTCTTTGTCTCCTTCGGCGAACAATTCGCCAACAGGGCAAGTGTCGAAGCTAAAACCAGAAATGCTGCGCATCGGCTGTGTTTCATCCACTTTCTCCTTGCTTTTTAACTTGATCCAAAAAAATTATCATACAATCGAGTCATAATGGCAAGCAATGAAAAGCAGACACGGGGGCACACAAAGACGCGCCGATACGGCCATGGCGTCATAAATCGTAGGGGTGGACCAAGGTGTCCGCCCGAAAAAATGGGAATATGAGATATAATCAGGATGAGTAAAACAGGCGCCCGGACGGGCGTCTGAAAGGACATCCTCGCCTGCCCTATTTTACAGCCGGGCCAGACGGCTCGTCTGAGACGGCTGCGTTACGAACATGAAAACAGGGCAGGCGAGGAT
>Ga0209777_10003301_pt1 | contig 20149 bp, 15 predicted proteins | sample FrelakmetHBP12HB_FD_187147 | JGI IMG/M metagenome (GOLD analysis project Ga0209777, IMG submission 187147) | Freshwater lake sediment microbial communities from the University of Notre Dame, USA, for methane emissions studies -HBP12 HB (SPAdes)... | ecosystem: Environmental > Aquatic >...
GCTTAAGAGTTGTGTAAAATATCATCACACCAGCGTCGCTTCGCTCCGACAGAGGGGTGGCCGATTTCAATCGGAACAAGTGGCCGCTTTGGAGCGGAACAACTGGCCGAATTCAGCGGAATAAACAAGGTGACGATATTCAATTGGGAGAAAGGGGAGACTAACCCGACAAAGAAGAATTTATTTAAATTGGAGTAGGTTTTGGAATTCAAAACCACCTATGAGGCCTTAAGCTAGACCCAAAAAATATTTTATATTGACTATTCATTTTTAAATAGATATATTCCAAAATGAATAATAGACCATGGAGGGGCAATCTATGGATGCGATTGAACATTTGAAAAAAATCTACGAACCAGACCGCGTTATTCAAGAGTACGAGAGGCAAAAGAAAATTAACGAGCATCTTGAGGATATTATCGACTCTTCATATGACGGAATATTTATTTGCGATAAGAATGGAATTATTCTGAAAATCAATAAAGCCTCTGAGAGAATAAACAAGATTGATGCTAAAAAATTTATCGGAAGAAACGTTAAGGGACTGATTTCGAAAGGTTACATCGATCAATCTGTTACTTTAGAGGTTCTAAAGACGAAATTACCAGTGACGCAAATCAGAGAATGGGAGAAAGGAAAAAAAATACTGATCACGGGAAACCCAATCTTTGATGAAAAGGGTGAAATTAGTTTGGTCGTTATGAATGAACGGGATATCACGGAGTTGGATAAGGTAAAAGAAGAATTGGAGGAAAGCAAGGCACTTTCAAAACGATACTCATCAGAGCTTTCTGATATTAGGATGCGGGAATTGGAGGGAAAGGAAATTGTGAGTAGAAGTAAGGAATCACTCATTGTCTTTGAAACTGCAATGAAAGTTTCCAAAGTTGATTCTGTCGTTCTTCTTTTAGGAGAGTCTGGAGTAGGAAAAGGTTTAACTGCAGGGTTGATTCATAGACTCTCCAGCAGAAAAAGAGGCCCATTTGTAACTGTTAACTGCAGTGCAATTCCTGAAAGTTTAGTTGAAGCAGAACTTTTTGGCTACGAGGGGGGCGCGTTCACAGGAGCAAGACTGAGCGGAAAACCCGGGCTATTTGAAATGGCCAGGAATGGGACCCTCTTCATTGACGAGGTAGCTGATATACCTTTAGGTACCCAAGTTAAGATCTTAAAATTCTTGGAAGATAATGTGATTATTCGAGTAGCTGGAACGAAACCGAAGAAGATTGATTTGCGCATCATAACAGCTTCCAACCAGGATTTGAAAGAAATGATAAAAAATAAGCGATTCAGGGAGGATTTGTACTACAGGTTAAGCGTCGTACCGATTGTGATTCCCCCTCTAAGAGAACGGAGAGCCGATATCTCTCCTTTAATCAATTTTTTTCTTAACCATTTCAATAAAAAATATAATTTCAGTAAACGAATATCTTCAGGAGCAATCGATATTCTTTACTCTTATCCTTACCTCGGCAATGTGAGGGAACTTCGGAATATTATTGAGAACCTTGTTGTTTTGACTGATGATGATTTGATAGAAGTAAGACATATTCCAAAAGAGATTTGCTTAAAGGCAAATCTTTATATGGAAAATCAATTAAATCAAGCCAGCCTCCGTGAAATATTGAATAAGGTAGAGAAGGAAGTACTGATAAAAGCATTCGAAGAGTATAAAACCACAACGAAGATGGCAAAAGTTCTAGGTGTGAGTCAACCGTCAGTGGTGAGGAAGTTGAAGCAATATCGTATCCGCAATGCCATTCAAACATAGTCAGAGTAGACTTATTCATTTTTAGATACATTCAACTTTGAAAAAATAAAGATTATCACTCTTGGAATTAGTTTATTTTCTTTTAAATTCATTATGTTGGAGATTTTATTATTTTTAATATTCAATAATGGCTCAATTCTTGCTCACTTATAACGTGGTAAAAATTAAAAGAACATTTTGATTTATAACTCCAAACTGAAGATTTCAGGAGGGAATGATGGCCGAAACGGAACAAATTACTACGAAAGAGGATAAGTGGATCCCGACCCAATGTGGGATGTGTTATGCAGCCTGCGGAATTCGGGCAAGAAGAATCGATGGTGTAGCTGTAAAACTGGAAGGCAATCCTGATAGCTGGATGGGTGCCAGAGGGGGAATGTGCGGGAAAGGCGTAGCTGGGCTTCAATTGCTCTACGATCCCAATCGCCTCAACGTGCCATTGAGAAGGACCAACCCAAAGAAAGGCATTCATGAGGACCCCAAGTGGAAAGAGATCTCATGGGATGAGGCTTTGGATGAAATCTCATCAAGTCTGAAGAGACTACTTGAAGATGATCCCAGAAAAATCATGCTCCAAGGTACAACCATCCGTTCCCAGACCAATGCATACGGATTCAAAATGCCTTTGCTCGCAAGCCTCTCGACAGAAAAGGGCAGGCCTAACCACTGGTCAAGTGGTGGAGCAATTCACTGTGGAAATGGGGCACATCTCGTTGCAGGCATGGTTCATGCTTCATGGTCTGTAGTCCCTGACTTCAATCTTTGTAATTACGCTATTTATTTTGGAGCAAGCAAAGGACATGGAGCAGGCCATTCTGCAGCCGCTAATATGAGGTTAGCCGCTGAGGCACGAGCCAGAGGTATGAAATTGGTCGTCTTTGACCCCATGTGCAATTTCAGTGGGGGGAAAGCTAGGGAGTGGATTCCAATCATCCCGGGCACAGACGCAGCCGTTGCACTGGCTATGGCTAACGTTATATTAAATGATTTAGGAATATGGGACGCCCCTTTTCTGAAAACGAAAACGAATGGTCCTTATCTCATCGGACCTGATAAGAGGTACATGCGCAGCAAGGAAACCGGAAAGCCTCTTATCTGGGATCCAGTGGATAAAAAAAGTAAAACTTATGATGATCACGAGATCAAGGATTTTAGCCTTGAAGGGGAGTTCGAGGTAAATGGAAAGAAGTGTCAACCTGCTTTTCAGCTTCTCAAGAATCATCTCAAAAAATACTCTCCTGAAATGGCTCAAGGAGTGAGCGGTGTTTCTGCCGGGACGATCCAGAGAATTGCCCAGGAATTTTCAGAGGCAGCCAAAGTTGGCAGTACCATTACTATCGAAGGTGTGACTCTTCCTTACCGACCTGTCTCTGCTGTGCTTTTCAGAGGAGGAGAGGGCCATATAAATTCTGCCCACACTTGTTTCGCGGTCAGTTTGCTGAATCAGATCGTTGGCTCCGGAGATGTTCCTGGGGGAACGCTGGGCTGGCCTCCCCGCTGTCTGGGATATCCAGATACAGGTCGTCCTTCATTTTCTCCGGTGCAGGGACCAGATGGGTTCTTGAGCACTAAACAGTGGCTCATCGCAGGCCATGCACCATGGCCGATCGAGGAGCCTCAGTTTCCGAAGAAACTTGGGCTGGAGGATCTCTTTACAATGTGTTCGCTCTCCCCCGTCTATGGATGTGCCGATCAGGAGGATCTATGGCAAAAGTTCAAAATTCCCTATCGGACTGAAATGCTCATCAGCCATGGTTGTAATGTAATCATGAGCGCAGCAAATCCAGAGGTTGTAGGAGAAGCTTTTCGCAAGATTCCATTCATTGTTGTCTTCGAACTGTTCCGAAACGAGTTTACAGACGGATTCGCTGACATCGTTCTTCCCGACGCCTGTTACCTCGAGAGTTTCACATGGTTGGAGGGGCTCGGGTTCTTCTTCAATTATCCCTATGGCAAAGAACCTTGGTGTTATCACATTATCCAACCCGTTGTTCCACTAAAGTCCAAAAGGAGGTATATTGGCGAGGTCTTATTTGATTTAATTGATCGAATTGGTCGCAGAGCGCAATTGAATGAATTCTGGAATAATTTTTTCAAATTTGAGGGGGAATATCGCCTCAAACCCGACGAGAAGATTACTTGGGAAGAATTGGGAGATAAGTCCCTCAAATGGATGTTTGGACCAGAGCATGGATTGGAGTGGTTTAAAAAACATGGGTTTATGTCATGGCCTAAGAAAATAGAAGAAGTCTATTGGAGGCCTTATGTGAATGCAAGGGTCCCGCTCTATCTCGAATTTCTAATTGATTTGGGCGACAAGATCCGAGAGATTTGTGAGCCTGCAGGAATTCAAATGAATTGGGATCAGTTTAGTCCTCTTATGGAATGGTATCCTTGCTCCCCGCACAAAATAACGGACGAATATTTTGACCTATATTGCTTCTCTTATAGAGACATTATGCATACAGGTTCAACCACTATGGAGATCCCATGGATTAATGAAGCGAGTCAGATGAATCCGTACACTTACAATGTGACGATGAATACTGAGGCAGGGAAGAAAAGGGGATTAAAAGATGGTGATATTATTTTGATTGAATCGGTGGATGGTCGAACGGTGAAAGGGACATTAAAACTGATGGAGGGGCAACATCCGAAGACAGTTGCCATTGCTGCTTGTTCAGGTCACTGGGCTGAGGGAATGCCTATCGCCAAAGGGAAAGGGACAAGTTTTGACACCCTCTTGGAGATGGATTTCAAACGAGTGGATCCAATCAGCCTTAATATTGAAACCTGTATCAAAGTTAGAGTCTTCAAGGAGGGGCAAAGATGACACGTTGGGGAATGGTCATCGACATCCAGAAATGCATCGGTTGTTATAGCTGTATGATCAGCTGCAAACAAGAACATTTCCTCCCCCCTAATGTTTTTTGGAATCGGATCATTATCGGGGAGAGCGGCAAATACCCAGGCGTCAGAAAGCACATATATCCCGTATTATGCAACCATTGCAGTGAAGTTCCCTGTGTCAAGGCTTGTCCTACTGGCGCGACTCAGAGACGGGAGGATGGGATTGTCTTCATCAACTACGAAGAATGCATGGGTTGTCGGTACTGTTTAGTGGCTTGCCCTTATCAACAAAGGACCTTTTATAGAAATGAAGGGGAAGAATATTTCCCAGGGCAGGGTCTCACCGATTATGAGCGGTTAGGGAAAAGGTTAAAGCCTTATCAAAAAGGGACAGTGTTTAAATGTACCTTTTGTTCGGAAAAGATAGATCAAGGAATTAAACACGGGTTGAAACCGGGTGTAGATTTGGAAGCAACGCCAGCTTGTGTGACGGCCTGTCCTGCAAAAGCAAGAATCTTCGGTAATCTTGAGGATCCGGAGAGCGAGGTTTCAAAGTTGATCCGAACGAAAAAAGGATTACAACTTCACCCTGAATATGGAACAGACCCTTCTGTTTACTATCTTATCTATTAAATAAGGGGAGGAATGAGAGATGAGGCCTTATGAGTGGATGCTAAGTTACACTGGCCAAAAAGAGTGGATTGAAGGGCAAGGTGTATTTCTCTGGCTCGCTTTCTTTTTTGTGGAATTGGGGGCAGGTGTTTATCTCGTTTCGCTTTTTCTTGGAAATCTTTTGGGTATGTTCATCGGCTGGCTCATTACTCTGGTCTTGGGGTGCGGGTGCCATGTCCTTTTTTTGGGTCAACCCCTCAGGGCTTGGCGAGCCTTCTTCAGACCGCAGACCTCATGGATCTCTCGAGGGATGATTTTTGTGACAGGTTTTACAGTATTTGGGGTTATTCAAATGGGACTTTTATATTTGGACCGCACACCCTGGATGGGGTTTTTAACAGTTCTAACGGGAATTCTTTCTTTCCTGGTCGTTATCTACGGGGGGTTTGCCATGAATTTCGTTAATGGGATTCCTTTGTGGAACACGCCCCTTTTGCCAATTCTCTATACGGTGGCTTCCCTCTGGGGAGGATGTGAAGTTGCTTTAGTCATTGCCCTGAAGGGAAGAGATTTTTCAACCGTGGAAACGATAGAATTCTGGATCCGTTTGCTCTTGATCCTGTTTGTCTTTCTTGTTGTTGTTTATCTGTGGAGTGTCAGGTATTCAAGCCCTGCTGGAAAATATTCCTTTGCACAATTATTGAAAGGGAATCTGGCATGGCCCTTTTATCTCGGGGTCGTCATGATTGGTATCGGGATCCCAGTGCTAATCATTGTCTATGCTTTAAGCGTGGGGATTGGTTCTATGCCAATAGAGGTATGGTTATTTACGGTTCTCTGCGGATTGGCAGGGGATCTTGCAATGCGTTACTGCATCTTAAAAGCAGGTTATTACGCCCCGCTTATCCCTCTATCGCCCTATTAAGAAAGGAATATGAATGCAGGAGATTAGAATGCATGGAAGAGGTGGGCAGGGGCTTGCTATTGCGGCAGAGATGTTAGTCGCTGCCTTTGTCGCAGAGGGCAAGTATGCAAGCAGTTTTCCGATGTTCGGCTCAGAGAGAAGAGGAGCTCCCGTTGCGGCCTTCCTTCGATTTGGTGACGAGCCCATCCGGGAAAAGACCCAGGTTTATGAGCCGGATTGTGTCGTCGTTTTTGATCCTATGTGGAAAAATCTGAAAGGGATATTTGATGGGTTAAAGGAGGGCAGTGTCGTTATTTTAAATACTACGGAGACGCTGAGGGATCGATTAAACCCTAACGTGAAAAAAGTAGGTTTTGTTGACGCTACAGGGATTGCACTGAAACGAATCGGCATACCTGTTCCTAACACCTGTATGCTGGGAGCTTTCTCTGCTGTGACGGAATGGTTGTCCTTACGATCGGTGATTCGCAGCTTTAAGGAATATTTTAACGACAAAGCATTTTTGGCAAACCGTTCGAGTTCCATGGAAGGATTCCAGCAAGTAAAAATTATAGAATGGTAGTGAGTGATGAAGCTTATTAGCAAATACGAAACAGGATGGGCAGCTCCAGACAAGCTTTTTGATATGAAGACAGAAGAATGGCGCTATCAAAGGCCTTTGCGAGATCGAGAAAAATGCTGTCTATGCGGGTGGTGCTACCTTTACTGCCCAACGGGATGCATTCACCTAATAGAAGGCCGGCTCATCGTGAATCTTGAATACTGTAAGGGATGCGGTCTTTGTGCTGGGGAATGTCCTGTAAACGCCATTGTGATGATACGAGAAGAAGTCAAGTGAGAGAAAATCCCCGAGTTAAAGTCTGTGATGGAAATAAAGCTGCTGCATATGGTGTCCTCCTTTGTAAACCTGATGTCATTGCTATCTATCCAATTACCCCACAAACCCCTTTAGCTGAGCAGGTCAGTCGTTTTCAAAGCGAAGGCCTTCTTGATTCAGAAATCATTGAGGTGGAAGGCGAAAATTCAGCGATGAGTTCCGTGATCGGCGCTTCTGCTGCAGGGGGCCGTGTTTTTACTGCGACCTCCTCTTGGGGATTAGTATTTATGTACGATGCCCTACTGATGGCCGCTGGACAAAGAACTCCCATTGTGATGGTTAATGTCAACCGCGAAACTCCACACCTGATGTCAGTGACTTTCAGTCGCCAAGACATAATGAGCGTGAGGGATTCTGGGTGGATCCAGATAGAATTGGAGAACTGCCAGGAGATTCTTGATTCAATTATTATGGGTTATCGGCTTGCAGAGGATCCAGATATCCTTCTTCCTGTCATGGTGAGTTATGATGGAATCTATCTGTCCCACTTCTCTGAAAGGGTAGAAATTCCTCATCAAAGATTGGTGGATAGGTTTTTAGCTCCCCTGTTGAAAAGTAAGCGAATGAAATTAAGTTCTGGAGAAAGCCTAAGTTTCTTCACTTCCTGTACGGGGAGAGGAGACCTTTTAACAGAATATCGTTATAAACACTGTGCTGCTCTCGAACGTGCCAAAGTGAAACTGGAGGATCTTAGAGAAGATTTCAAGAAGATCTTTGGGAGAGAATACAGTGGAGCTATAGAGCAGTACAAGACTGACGATGCGGATATCTTGCTTGTCGCCATGGGGAGTTCTGTAGGAACAGCAAGGGTTGTTGTGGATCAAAAGCGAAAAGAAGGGTTGAAGATTGGATTAGTAAAGATCAAGATGTTCAGACCTTTCCCTTCCGGGGGCCTATACCATGTACTGAAAGGCAGAAAGGCTATAGGGATTTTAGACAGAAGCGTCTGCCTTGGATGGAACTGTGGGCATCTCTACATGGAGTTGGCAGCAGCTATGGGATTGAATGGTCTTTCCGTTCCAATGCTCAATTTCATCGCGGGCTTGGGAGGACTCGATATTACGTTGAAAAAGATCGGAAGAGCAATTGATCTAACCCAAAAGGCTGGGGTGGAGGGTGTGACCGATAGGGTGTTCTGGATTGATCTGGAATAGCTGATGAAAAAAAGGAAACATTTGATTATTGGTTGTGGTACGGCAGCGTTGAGTGCTGTAAGAAGGATCAGAAATATTACCACGGAGGATGATATTAAGATGGTGAGTAGGGAAGATTACTGGCCCTATTCACCAGCATCTCTGCCATACCTTCTTTCAAGGAAAATCGCCAAGTCGAAAATCTGGCTTACTGGCCAAAACTTTTTTGAAAGGATGAACGTGACCTTTGCCAGAGAGAAAGAAGTTATACATATACTTCCAAACAATCATCAGGTTGAATACCGGAAGGGTGGGAAGGAGGATTACGATACCCTTCTCATTGCTTCAGGTGCGACACCGATCAAATTGGCTCCAATAGGCTTGGACTCTTCCAATATCCTCAATTTCCATACTCTGAAAGACCTTGAGAAACTTGGAGAACAGCTAAAGGAAAAGAGAGAGGTAGTGATTTACGGGGGGGGACTCGTAGCCACTGAATTGGCTATTGCTCTCTTGGAAAGAGGTCTGAAACCTAAGATGGTGGTGAGAAGTCGGCTTCTTCGACGATATTTCGATGAGGAGTTTGGTGGCTGTATTGGTCAAATCCTGTCTCAGAAGGGACTGCGTATTTATTCAGGAGGCAAGGTTTTGGGGGCGGAAAGCAGAAAAAGTGGAATTAGTTTGGTCTTAAAAAATGGCACTTCATTAAATACGGATCTTTTTATCTCTTGTCTTGGAGTGAAACCAAGGATTCCTGTTATCGAAGGGAATGAGATCCTTATAAAAGATGGAATCATTGTCAATGATCATATGAATTCAAGCATTCCCGGTATCTATGCTGCGGGAGATGTTGCAGAGGGTCGTGATTTCTTTTCAGGGAAACCCGGAATTAATCCGATCCTTCCCAATGCAATTCATCAAGGAAGAATTGCCGGAAGCAATATGGCAGGAGAGAAGATTTCAGATAGTGGCTGGATCTCCATGAATGTCCTGTATTTCTTTGGTCATCATGCAGGCTCCATCGGAACGTTTGAATATGGGGTCCATCAGCCTCAGATTTTGAGAGAATTCAGTAATAAAAAAAGGAAGGGGAAGGAACTCATTTTTTTGGGAGACCGTCTCATAGGAGCGAGATTTTTGAACATTAACTTGGACCCTGGGGTTATTCTTTATCTGATTGAGAATCGTCTAGAGATAGGTTCGTATAAGGAGGCACTTTTTCAAGACCCTCTTAATGTGGGCCGTTGGCTAATGCTCCAAAATGAACATGAGAAGGGAGTCATTTTAAAATATTGAGGTCTCAATTGAAAGGTTTTTACGACATCCTGCACCGAAAATTCAATGTTTGCCCACCGGATTGCTCTATTTGTGAGGAGAAGTGCAGTCGCTCCGGTATCAAAAGTGTCCATCTTCCGAAGCAGCAATTCCATGGAGTTTTGACCTGTGTTCAGTGTGGGGAACCGAAATGCATAGAGGCCTGTCCATCTGGAGCTTTGAAAAAGGATGAGGCGGATGGTGTCATAAGAATTTCAGAGGAAAAATGCTTTGGTTGTGGTATTTGTAGCCTAGCCTGTCGATTTGGAGGGATTTATATTGATTCGAAGAAAAGAAAAGCCCTGAAGTGCGATACCTGTAATGGGAAGTTTGAATGTGTGGAATATTGTAGATACGATGTTCTCAAAGTTTTTCGGAGTAAACCCATCAGAGATCTTTTCCAAGAAGAAGAAATCCTTGTTTCAGGTGTCCCGGTTTGTGCAGGGTGTCCAATGGAGATTGGCCTTCGGACTATGCTCAGGGTGTTTGGGAAAGAAACTGTTGTCTTCACTGCACCCGGTTGCGCGGCCTCTGCAATTACAGCTAAGGGTTTTCAACCCACGATGAAGGTTTCGACATATGGATGTCTGATGACCAATGTCCCTTCCAGCATGACAGGGGTCAAAAGATACTTCCAGCGGATTGGGAAGAATGTTAACTGTGTCGCATTTGTTGGAGACGGGTGCACTTCTGATGTTGGTTTTCAGCCCCTGTCTGGTGCGGCAGAAAGAGGAGAAAACATCATATACATTTGCTATGATAATGAGGCTTACATGAACACAGGCATCCAGAGAAGTAGTACCACTCCTTTGGGAGCATGGACGACGACAACACCTGTCGGAAAGTGGGGAGGAAAGAGAGTCGGGCCCAAAGACATGCCAATGCTTATGGTTTGGCATAAAGTACCCTATGTGGCCACTGCAACAGTTAGTCACTTAGAAGATTATGTGAGAAAATTGACTAAGGCGAAGAGTGTGAAGGATGGGATGGCCTATATTCACTTACTTGCCCCTTGCCCTATTGGATGGCGTGCTCCTTTCGAGGAAGCCCTCGAGTTGAGCCGAATGGCCGTGGAGACGAACTACTTTCCATTATGGGAGGCTGAACACGGACAAATTCGTATAACCCATGAAGTCAAAAACCCTAAACCGATCAAGTCCTTTATTAGGATGATGGGGAGGTTTTCGCACTTGAAAGATAAGGAGATTCAAAGTTTCCAGAAAATGGTGGATGAGCGTCTTGGGATGCTGAAAGGGCTGGCTAGACTCTCAAAGAAGCAAAAGGTAATAAGATAAATTGTCAGGTTTTATTATTTAGGAGTCCTTTATGTATCGTGATCTTAGGGAATTTTTGGATAAACTTGAGAAACTTGGCGATCTGGTAAAGGTGAAAAAAACTATTGAAGATGGTCACGAAATCTTTTCGATTATTTGGGAACTGAACAATATCAAAGGACCTGCCGTTTTGTTTGAAAAGGTAAAAGGGTTCGATATTCCTGTGGTCGGAAATATTTTTGGGACGGTGGATCGTTTTGCTCTCGCCTGCGGTTTTCCTCAGGGGAGACCCGTAAAAGAGTATAGAGACCTTTTCAGAGAAAGATTAAAAAAGGAACATTGGGCCAAGCCCAAGAAAGTTGATAAAGGGCCATGCAAGGAGGTGATACTGAAGGGAGAAGAGATTGACCTTACCAGGTTTCCAATTCTTCAGTGGCACCCTATGGATGGTGGAAAGTATATAACAATGCCGATTGTTATTACCAAAGATCAAAAGTTTGGCGTCAATGCCTCGTTTTATAGGATGATGATTCACGATAAAAGAACGACCGGAATTATGTGCAACATTTTCCAGGATATAGGAATTCACCTAGGAAGGGCAATTAAAGAGGGCAGGGATTATCTTGAATGTGCGGTGGCTATCGGTGCCGACCCTTCCATTTATGAGGCTGCTGCGACAAAGTTGCCAATTTATGATAATGAGCTCTGTTTTGCTGCTTCATTTAGAGGCGGTCAGCCGATCGATGTTGTTAAATGTGAGACAGTTGATCTTGAAGTCCCTGCACATGCAGAGATCGTTTTGGAAGGGAGAATATCTGTAAAAGAAAGGAGAGCCGAGGGACCTTTCGGAGAATGGACAGGCTATTTTGAGGAGCAAATGATGCTTCCGATATTTGAGGTCCAATGTATCACTCATCGAAAGGATCCCCTCTATTTGATGACCACAGAAGGTCATTATGCTAACGACGATGGAATTATGCGAATGATTTCCCAAATCACCACGTTTACCGATAGTGCCTTGAAGAACATTACTGGATGTGTAGATGCCTGGATTCCCCAATCCGCGAGGAACTACATTACGGTTGTGGCGATTAAGAAAAGATATCCTGGGTGGGGGAAGGTAGCAATTTATCAGGCCTTCGCATTACCTTTTATTGCCTCATCTTCAAATTGTGTAATCGTAGTCGATGATGATATCGATCCAAGCGATATGGATCAAGTCCTTTGGGCTGTAGCAACCCGAGTAGACCCTAGTCAGGACATTATTGTAACGCCACCTATTGGAGGGTACCCCTTGAACCCTGCTGCCAGTCATCGGTTATTTGAATTTAACACCACTCGATGTACTGATATTTCGATCTGTTCCAGATGGGGGATCGATGCAACGATTAAAATGGAGGGGGAAGGGAACAGGAGTCGGCCTCCTGTTATTACTGTTCGGCCGATGAGGGAGATGTGGGAAAAGGTGAAACGGAATTGGAAAGAATATGGTTTTAAATAAGGTGGACCAGATGGCAACACATCACTTGGAAGTCTTTCTAAATCCGAAAAGCCTTGCTGTCGTAGGAGCATCCAACAAGGTTGGTTTTGCGGGGTATGCGGTTCTCAACAACATTCTCAAAAGTGGGTTCAAGGGTCAGATTTTTCCTGTTCATCCTTCTGAGTCGAATGTTCTTGGGACAAAAGCGTATCCTAACTTAACCGAAATTCCAAGTTCGGTGGATCTTGCGATTATTGTGATTCCCGCCCAAGGGGTTCCCGACGTCATTGAGGAATGCCGGCAAAAAGGGATTAAGGGAGTCTGCCTCTTATCAGCGGGATTTAAAGAGACGGGTAAGAAAGGTGAAAGACTTCAAGATAAGGTGTTGGAGATTGCTTTTAAGAATGGTATTCGATTAATTGGTCCCAACTGTGTTGGGATTTATAATGTCTCGAATAACTTAAACCTGACTGCTTCGACAACTTTAGACCAAATTCGTCCAATGATTCAACCGGGCCCTGTAGCTCTTATTTCTCAGAGCGGAGGCTATGGGATTGCTCTCTTCGTTTCTGCTCTTCAGAAAGGGATCTCTTTTAGTAAGTTCTTCAGTATCGGTAACAAGTGTGATCTAAATGAGATAGATATATTGGAATACCTTGAGAGAGATACTGAAACCAGAGTCATTTTGATGTTTATCGAAGAGATCAAAGATCTTCGGAGATTTGAAACAACCACCCGTCGTGTTTCTCAAAAGAAACCAATTATTGTAGCAAAAATGGGGAAATCCTGCACAGGGCGGAGAGCAGTACTTTCTCACACAGGAGGGCACATAAATCTCGAAATTGATTATTACAGGGTCTTCAAAAAATGTGGTGTCATCAAAGCAACAAGTTCATTAGAGATGTTGGATCTAGCCAAGGCGTTCGTTTTTGTACCCCTCCCCAGGGGAAACCGGATAGGAATTGTTACCGATTCCGGGGGGCTTGGGGTTGAAATGGTTGATACATGCAAAGAGATGGGATTGAAGATTCCAAGGATTTCGGAGGGAGCAAGAAGGAAACTGAGAGAGGTTTTACCCTCATATTGTGCTTTTAACAATCCTGTTGACTTGACAATGCCCTCGCCCAAGCATGCTGAGCTTTATTTGAAGTGTACAGAGATACTTTTGAAAAGTGGAGAGATGGATGGTGTTATCCTGATCTTAAGTGGGGTTGGTCTCGAGTTCTTTCAGCCAGGTTCAAAACAGGATCTTCTTAAATTAAGGAAATTTGGAAAACCTATCATAGCTTTTGGCTTAGGAAGAAAGGAGGTTATGGAAGAAAGGCAGAGGCAATTGGAGGAAGGACTCATCCCGATGTTTAGTCAAGTGAGAATATTAGCTCAATCCATGGCTTCTCTAATTTTATATGCTAAATTCAAAAATAGATGGCACTAATTGAGAATAAAGTGAATGGGGATGGGGCTGAAGTATTTAACGTGTATGATATGAAAAGGAATGGAAACTTATGAGACTACTGCAAAGACTATTATTAGGGGCTGCAATTCTTGCATCGCTTACAATTATTCTTGGACATTATTCGAACATCCAAGCATCAGAGAAAATAAAGATAAGGTGGGCAACTTATAGAGCTGCGCCAGCAGAGCTTCAAGAAAAGGAGAAGTTTATAAAGGACTTTGAGAACAAAAACCCAAATATCCAAATCGTGCTAGAACCTATTGCTTGGAAAGATCAGATAACCTACCTAATAACGGCCATTGCCTCCAATACACAACCTGATATTGTGGATCTCACGGCGGAATCCGCAGCCCTTTATGCAAAACTCGGTTACCTCCTACCCGTAGATGATATCGTAGAAGAGATTGGACGAAATGACTTCTATCCTGACCTGTTAGAACCTAACATATTCAAGGGTCAAACTTATGCAATCCCCTGGTATGACACAGGTGCGAATTTCTGGTATCGAAAGGATCTTTTTGCCGAAAAAAGACTGAAGGTTCCGAACACCTGGGAAGAGCTTTTGGAATGTGCGAAAGTCCTCAATAAAGAGAAGGAAGGGCTTTATGGAATTGTCGTCCCTTACGGAAGAAATCAATGGACAGCGTGGTATTTCGAATCATTCATGTGGTCGAACGGAGGGTTGGTGTTTGATAAGAATCTTAATATTGTTTTTAATTCTCCTCAAAATGCGGCTACCCTACTATTCTTGAAGAAACTCTCTAAATATTCTCCTCCGGGCAGTTCAGAATACAGTTTTGAGCAGACGATGAATGTTTTCATTACAGGGAGGGCCGCGATCACATACTACTTTGGGAGGATTCTCCCTGAGATTTATAAACGGAATCCGGATCTGGCCGAGAAGGTAGGGGCCTTCATGATAAAGAGAAAGGAATATGTCCAATGGAATGGTATGGGAATGATAGGAATCATGAAAGGGTCGAAAAATGAAGCAGAAGCCAAAAAATTTCTGAGGTATTATCTAACTAGTCCAGATTTTGTAGATGTGTTGCTTTCCACTCCTGGGCAATATTTGCCACCTTTGAAGTCCATGTCCGCTTCTCCCAAATTTATTTCCAGCCCCCTTTTCAAAAAACACTCGGACATTTTTAATGTTATCAAGGCCGGAACGAGAGGAGGGAGAAGGATGGTATTGGAACATCCAGGTCTTCCAAATCCTTACGCTTATTCAATCGAAGTATCCCAGGTCGTAGAAGATACGGTCCAAAAAGTTCTGTTGAAAGGAGATACACCTGAGTCGGCTCTCGCATGGGCTCAAAGGGAGATGGAAAGAATTGTGGAGGAGGCAAGAAAGATTGATTACAAGAAAGATTGATAAGTAGTTGAAAGGAGGGTTCAAAATGTTCCTAGAAAAAACATTTAGTGTCAACAGGAGATGGGTGGGTTTTCTTTTGTTTATCCTTTTTGCATTGATAACTTCCCTTTGGATTACTGAGGGATGGGCTCAAGGGAAGATAAAACTGAGATGGGCCACTTATAGGACCTCAAAGGAGGAACTGGCGATATTTGATAAAATAATTAAAGATTTCGAAAAGGAAAATCCAAACATTACAATTGAGATTGAACCTGTCGCCTGGAAGGATCAGATGACTTATATCGTTGGGAGCATTGCCTCTCATACAGAGCCCGATATCATCAACCTCATGCTTGAATCTGTTTCTCATTACGCAAAGTTTGGCTACTTAGCTTCCCTTGATGACTTGATTGACGAAATTGGCCGAAGCGATTTTTATGAAGACATCCTAGAAGCTAATACTTACAAAGGGAAAATTTACGCGATGCCGTGGGATTATACACGAGCGATCTTCTGGTACAGAAAGGATCTCTTTTCTGCAAAGGGTCTTAAACCACCAAAAACTTGGGAAGAACTCTTGGAGTGTGCCAAGGCGCTTACTCAAGAAAAAGAGGGGATCTATGGCATCGTTGTTCCCTATGGAAGAAACCAATGGACGGCTGTCTTCTTCGAATCCTTTCTGTGGTCAAACGGTGGAAACATCTTTGACAAGAGTTTTAACATTATCTTCAATTCGAAGGAGAACGCGCAAACACTCAAATACCTTAACGAACTCTCCAAGCTTTCTCCTCCAGGATCTTCGGAGTATAGCTATGAGCAGACAATGAACACATTCGTAGTCGGGAAAGCTGCTATGATCATGTATTTTGGTCGTCTTCTTTCAGCAGTATATCAGAGAAACCCCGATTTGAAAGATAAGATGGGGACATTTATAATTTCGAAAAAAGAGCAAGTGAAATGGAACGGGATGGGAATGTTAGGGGTGATGAAAGGCTCAAAATACCCTAAAGAGGCAAAGAAATTTTTGAAATACTATATAACGAATCCCGACTATGTGAAGATTCTCCATTCTGTCCCAACGCATTATTGGCCAAGCATTAAGTCGGTTGCACGATCTGGAAAATTCTTATCACACCCACTTTTTAAAGCTCACCCGGATGTGATCGAGACGATGAGAAGTGAAATGGGGAGTGGGAAACAAGTATCCTGGGAGTATCCTGGGTATTCCAATCCTTATGCCGATGGAATCGTGACTTCTCAGATCATCGAGGATACTGTCCAGAGAGTTCTCCTTAAGGGAGATTCCCCTGAAAAGGCATTAGCCTGGGCTCAGAAAGAAATGGAAAGTGCTCTTGAAGAGACGAAAAAGATTGAGAAGTAAATGAAAAAAGTATTTTAAGAATTTTCCTGCAATTCCTTTAATATAAAACTTATTTTAAATGTCAGGTTGAATGGGAACGAGGCAGATCATGCAAGTTGATCCTTATGCTCTTGAACGGGCTGAACGTCGGCTTGGAATTCTCCTTATCTTTCCGACAGCGGCGGTAATGGGTGTAATGATCCTTTTTCCCTTTGCCTATGCCATTTGGCTAAGTTTTTTCAGGAAATCATCTATTGTCCCGGGTTCGAGCTTTGTGGGTTTCGACAACTATATCTATCTCTTCAAGAGGGGAGAGTTCTGGCAATCATTTATCAACGGAACCATTTGGACCGGGATTTCGGTAGGTGTAACAATTGCTATCGGAGTCGCGCTGGCTGTCCTTCTCCACCAAAACTTTAGAGGAAGGTCAATTGTCAGGGGTATGATTCTTTTCCCTTACATGATTCCTCTGATTGTAGCTACACTCCTTTGGCAATGGATGTTTAATGACCTTTATGGAGTTACCAACCATTTTCTGATGTCAATCGGGTTAATTCGTACCCCTATTAGTTGGTTCGGAAACCCGTTTTATGCTATGGTCTCGTGTATTCTTATAACTATCTGGAAATTCTTCCCCTTTGTCGTTATTGTAATTTTGGCGAGGCTGCAAACGATTCCGGAAGAGCTTTATGAGGCTGCAAAAGTTGATGGAGCATCGGCCTGGCAAAGATTTTGGACAATTACTCTCCCCCAACTAAAGTCTGTACTTATAATCGTAATCTTACTCCGAGTCCTATGGACTTATAAAAATTTCGATGTGATTTGGATGCTAACGAAGGGAGGGCCTTTAATATCTACACAGAACCTCCCGATTTATGCCTACAAAACAGCTATTCCATCAATGCTAATGGGAAGAGGAGCCGCGATTGCTGTCACAATTTTTGTTCCTTTGGCGGTGTTAGGGTTTTTGTATTTACGCATTGTGAAAAGAAAAGAATAATTATGGACTACTCTTTTAGGTATCATTTAGATCGAATAGTTCTCTATTCAATAGTCGTTATGGTCACATTTGTGATCTGCTTCCCGATGATCTGGATGTTCTTGTCATCAATCAAACCTTGGAACGAGATCTTCTCCACTCCGCCGAGAATATTTCCCAAAAGGATTACTTTTGAACACTATTGGGAACTTTTGGGAACAGATTTTCCTAGGTTTTTCTTGAACAGCATTATTGTTGCCACTGCGACAACAATGGTGGTTATCTTACTAGGAACACTGGGAGGTTATAGTATCACTCGTTTTCGTTATCCTGGGAGAGATCTTATTGCAAACTCCATCTTATTACTCTATATGTTTCCTGCGATCCTCCTAGCAATTCCCATTTTGATTATGATGGTTAAAGTAAATCTGACAAATACATATACTGGCCTCACTTTGGCATATACAACTTTTGCTCTGCCATATGCACTTTGGCTCCTGGCAGCGTTTTTCGAAACAATTCCAATTGAGTTAGAACAAGCGGCAATGGTTGATGGGGCGACGCGGATGCGAGCCTTCTTCACGGTGGTCTTACCTGTTGCAATCCCTGGAATCATAGCTACCGCCATCTTTACTTTCCTTCTAGCATGGAATGAATATCTCTTTGCATTGATTTTGAACACAAGTAGAAAAATGAAGACTCTTTCGGTGGGGGTAGGGACTTTTCAAGAGGTAACAGCGATTGACTGGGGATTAATGATGACTGCGGGGGTTGGGATGACAATTCCTGTCCTTATTCTATTTATCTTCTTACAGAGATGGCTCATTCCTGGATTTGGGGCTGGCGCTGTAAAGGGATAGCAAATGGCCGATGTGATTTTAGAAAATGTGACGAAAGAATACGGAGACACCCAGGTTCTGAAGAATATCAACTTGGAAATAAAAGATGAGGAGTTCCTTGTCCTTGTGGGTCCTTCAGGATGTGGAAAATCCACAACCCTGCGAATCGTCGCCGGATTGGAAACACTCACTCAAGGAAAAGTTTATATTGGTGGTCGGTTGGTCAACGGGATTCCTCCAAAGGATCGTGATATCTGTATGGTATTCCAGAATTATGCCCTTTACCCCCACATGGATGTATATAAGAATTTAAGTTACGGTTTGAGCCTTCGTAAGTTTCCTAGAAAAGAGATTGACCGCCGGGTACAGGATGCAGCGGGGATACTGGGAATTGGGCATCTCCTTTACAGAAAACCAGCCCAGCTTTCGGGAGGGGAGAGGCAGAGGGTTGCTGTTGGAAGGGCAATCGTGAGAAAACCTCAGGTCTTTCTCTTTGATGAGCCTCTTAGTAACCTCGATGCTAAATTGAGGGTCCAGATGAGGATGGAGATAAAGAGACTTTCTCAACGTCTACAAACGACGATGATCTATGTTACCCATGACCAAGTGGAGGCTATGACGATGGGGGATCGGATCGTTGTGATGAAGGATGGCTTCATTCAGCAGATCGGAACCCCCGCTGAAGTGTACCATTCGCCAAACAACATATTTGTCGCAGGTTTCATTGGGAGTCCTTCAATGAATTTCTTCCCGTGCATCTTGAGGAGGCGGAAGGATCGGCTTTTTGCTGACATGGAGAGTTTTGAAGTTCCAATTCCTGATGAAAAAGCTGCGAGCTTAAAGAAAGATGCTGAAAAGATCATCTTTGGTATTCGACCTGAAGACATCTATTATCGAACTCTTTTTTCAATGTACGGGGATTTCATGAAGCCAGAGATCGTTAAAGGATTTGTAGAACTGATCGAGCCTCTAGGCTCGGAGCAACTCTTGAGCATAAAGCAAGGGGATCATTCCATAATTGCCAAAATTGATGCAAGGGCGAAGGTGGCACAAAACACTGAGGTAGAATTCATCTTTGATATGTCAAATATTCATCTGTTCGATGCCAGAACAGGCAATTGCATTCTCTAAAATAGCTTTTTGAGATTTAATACTTTGAACCAATACACTACGGATATTAGCCTAAATAAAAAAGCCTCAAACTTAAAAAAGAAAGTGCTTATTTTTGGAATACTCTTAAATCGGTGACCTGTACCAAATTTCCATAAGCTCTTCTGAAATTATCTCAAAATTTCCGCATATCCTTATAAATATTGAAGTCAGTCTAAGAAGAGTAGATCAGCGGCGGCACTTTCTATCCAATCAACATATTTTTTATAACCCATTACATATTAAGGCCTCCTCTTTTACTTCCATAAAATCCAGAAAGAACGTTGAATATTTGTGGAATTAGATTCTCTTCCTCTTTAAAGGTGCCTTCCCCAGCATTTTGACTAAAGAATAGGCATAAGCAATTTTTGAAATGGATTGATGAATCGTAAGAAATTGAGGAAAACCATTTTCATCCAAAAACCTGTTGTCAATTTCAAGAATTCTAATATTGAGACTGAGTGGAGTTGTTCTTTAACTTCAAACACAAGAGAGGGGTCAGGAGCAATCTCCTAACCCCTTGAATTTGCTGGCTCCCCGGGCAGGACTCGAACCTGCAACCTAGTGGTTAACAGCCACCCGCTACTACCGGTTGAGCTACCGGGGAATTTAACTTCTTTAAAATTTTCTTCTACTACCAGTTGCCTATCTCCCCTTAAGCTGTGAAAAAATTCAGCTATAATGGGGTTTGGGTTTTTTGAATTTCATTTTTTGGACGGACGGTTAAGTATCAATCATGGAGAACTTAAAACGATCGATCAACCTCAATTCGTCCC
>Ga0209777_10003302_pt1 | contig 20145 bp, 20 predicted proteins | sample FrelakmetHBP12HB_FD_187147 | JGI IMG/M metagenome (GOLD analysis project Ga0209777, IMG submission 187147) | Freshwater lake sediment microbial communities from the University of Notre Dame, USA, for methane emissions studies -HBP12 HB (SPAdes)... | ecosystem: Environmental > Aquatic >...
GGCCGTCCCGGCGCGCCGGGAGCCCGCGCGGATCGTCGATTACCGCTTGAGCCTCCAACTCTCGCATCCTTCTCACCTTTCTTACCCTTGAACCCTTAAACTCTTGAACCCTTGAACCCCTGCACACTCTTCACACCCTTCATACCTTTCACGCCCTCGATAATCCTCTCTTCTTCTGTCTTCTGTCTCCTGTCTTCTGTCTTCTGTCTTCTGTCTCCTGTCTCCTGTCTCCTGTCTCCTGTCTTCTCTCCACCAGTCGCATTTGCGGCGCTGAATCGACCAGCTTACGATGACGACGGCGCGCGGCCTTTCGGCGCATGCCGCCTTCGGTTATGGATCGACAGCCATGAGCAAGGAGAAGCCGGAACGCAGGACAACCAAGCGCACCACCCGCAATCGCGCCGTCGCCTCCACCGCATCAACCGGACGCCCCTCCGCGCTGATCGACACGCGCATCGTCTACTGCGGCGATTGTCTCGACCAACTCCGCAAGCTGCCCGAGGGCTGCGTGGACCTGATCTATATCGACCCGCCGTTCAACAGCAACCGCAACTACGAGGTCTTCTGGGGCGAGACCAAGGAGAAGCGCGCCTTCGAGGACCGCCACGCCAGCACGCAGGCCTATATCGACTACATGCGCCCGCGCTGCGTCGAACTGGCCCGCGTCCTCAAGAAAACCGGCAGTTTCTACTACCACTGCGACTGGCACGCCTCGCATTACGTGAAGGTGATGCGCAGGTCCCTCGCGGATAGAACGATTGCAGAAGACCTGAGCGGACATTAATTTCAATCGGCGCACCACGAAAGGGGCGCTTGCGGTGAGGACACTGGGCGTCAACGGGATGGCGCGGTGTCCAAGAAACGAGGAACGGCTCCATGGACGCATACGAAGTAATTCAAGCGATGGTTGCCAAGAAATACGGCAAACCAACGATGAGCCGAAAAGCAATCGGCGACTTCATGCTTTCAGACACTCATGCCGTGAACGTCAAGAGCAATAACGTTGACAAGGCGAACTACTCGCCAAACATGATCTCAATAAAGATGATGCACGAATGGGTGTTCGAGGAGCGCAAGCAACTCAGCTTTATTTTCGTCGATTACAAGCACGGCGCGAACGGCTTGGAAATATTGGGCGAGACCGACCCAATCCCCATCGAGCACATCAGCTGGGATTGCTTAACGATCGAGGCTCAGGGTTATGGCGTAATCCAAATGTGCGACTGCCGGAAGATTGTTGAGAATCAAACAAAAAGGGACTTCTACCTTGGATTTCTGAAGGCGTACGACAAGTACAGGTTAAAAGAACTCACCAAGCACGAGAAGTTTTCAAAGCGGTTCATAAAGGACGTGGATACGATCAACTGGTGAGCCCCGTGACTCGTGACGCCCATGAGTATTAAGAAGGAATTCGGAGACTTTCAAACTCCTCAAGGATTGGCGACGAGGTCTGTCGCTCTAGTTGCGCAGATTTTCGGCACGCCTGACCTCGTCGTTGAGCCCACCGCCGGGCTCGGAGCGTTTCTTAAGGCATCCGCCACGCAATGGGGTCGCAAGGCGGAGTATGAGGGCTACGAGCTTAATGGAGAATACGTCGACGCCGCTCGCACGAACCTGAGTGAATTTGACGTCCGAATCCTCCAGCGGGACTTCTTCACTGAGAACTGGAAGCGCAACCTTTTTCGGCCGGGGAAGAAGCGAGTTCTTGTCATTGGCAACCCACCATGGGTTACCAATTCGGAGTTGGGACAGCTCGGAAGTGATAATCTCCCTACGAAGACAAACTTCCAAGGGCTACGCGGTTGCGACGCCCGCACGGGAAAGTCGAACTTCGATATCTCCGAGTGGATGCTCATGCAACTGATTGAGGCTCTTCCAGACGACGGCGCTATCGCCATGCTGTGCAAGACGATGACCGCGCGAAAGGTCCTGCGGCATTTCTGGAAGACAGAAGGGGGGCTTCAAGATTCAAGGCTTTTTCATATCGACGCCAAGGCAGAGTTCGATGTAGCGGTCGACGCTTGCCTCTTTTTCGCTTCTGGAAAGCGCACGTCGGATCGGATGGCGACGATTTACGCCGATCTCGACACGGCTTCCGAGGGAACGCGATTCGGATTCGTCGATGACATCTTGGTTGCCAATCTCGATGCCTACCAGGCACACAAGGGACTGAGCGGGGGCTCCTCGACCCATATATGGCGATCGGGCGTCAAGCACGACGCCGGCAGCGTCATGGAGTTCACTCGTGACGGAGCCAAATTAATCAACGGACTCGGTGAGTTCGTTGAAATCGAGGAGGACTATGTCTTCCCACTCCTGAAGTCGTCCGATCTCGGCAACCGGCGGACCGCCATCCGCAAAGCTGTGCTGCTTACGCAAAGACACACCGGTGACGATACGTCGCAGATTCGACGGTCGGCCCCGAAGACGTGGGCGTATCTTACGCGGCATGCAGCCATCTTGAACGACCGGAAGAGCTCCATATACGAGAATCGCCCCAAATTTTCCGTTTTCGGGATTGGGCCTTACTCGTTTGCGCCTTGGAAGGTGGCGATTTCAGGCCTTTACAAGGATATTTCCTTCGTGATTGTCCCACCGTGCGAAGATCGTCCGGTCATGGTGGACGACACTTGCTATTTTATTCCATGCCAGTCCCAGGAAGAGGCTAAGTTCTTTTTCGGCATGTTGGAGTCGTCCGCCGCCAAGGCCTTCCTGAATTCTCTCATTTTCCGCGACTCAAAGCGTCCCATTACCGCAGATGTGCTTAGGCGGCTCTCCTTCGTGGAGCTGGCCCGAGCGCTCGGGAAGCTCGATACCTTGCAGAGATTCAGTGGGGAGACGGCGAATAGCGAAGGCGATCTCTTCAGATGCCTTCGCTAACCAGTAACGTAGCGGTTACGTGGAAGAAGGATGCACATCGTGTACCGACCTTCCGTGGACGGTCGAGAAGCTGCGGGCGTTGCCGCCCTTCGAGTTCGAGAAGTGGGCCGTCATCGCCTTGGGCGGCGTGCCCAACAAGACGCAGGTGGGCGACATGGGCATTGATGGCCGCATCTTCCCCGTCGGCACCAAGCCCTACGATGCCACGACCAAGAATGGTAAGACCGCCAGCATGTTCGCGGGCGACTGGTTCCCGATCCAGGTCAAGCAGGCCGACAAGGTCGGCCGACCGGACATCGACCAGTTCGAGGCCGTCATGACCCGCGAGGAGCGGCAGCGCGGCTTCTTCGTCGCCTTCGGCTACTCCTCCGACACCGAGGCCGAGTGCGCCGCATTCCACAAGAAGACAGGTCGGATTATCAAGCTCATCACCGTCCAGGAAATCCTCGACGAGCACCACGTGCAGAAGATGTGAGGCCCTAATGCTCCGTCACGCCTCATCTGAGAGCTCGATCCGAGCCCCGGCATTTATGCCGGGCGGTTGCCCGCCGCGTCAATGGAGCGGCTCGCCTGGGAGCGCGACTCCGGCGACTCCTCGAATTATGAGTGACAAAGCACTACCTTGTTTTTGTCCGCCCGGAGGGCCGTCCCGGCGCGCCGGGAGCCCGCGCGGATCGTCGATTACCGCTTGAGCCTCCAACTCTCGCATCCTTCTCACCTTTCTTACCCTTGAACCCTTAAACTCTTGAACCCTTGAACCCTTCACACTCTTCACACCCTTCATACCTTTCACGCCCTCAATACTCCTCTCTTCTTCTGTCTTCTGTCTCCTGTCTCCTGTCTCCGCCCCCGATCGCTTCCACTGTCCCAAACTGCGCGCGCCTGTGATGTTATCATTATGTGAAGAGGAAGCGCGCAACCGAGCCTGCCAGATCGCGTCCGATTGTTCCCCTGCTGGATTACCAGCGTAAGGACATCGAGTCCTCCGCCCGCTTCCAATGGAACTGCTGGGCGCGGCAGACGGGCAAGAGTTTTACCAAGTCTCTACGCCGAATCCTTCGCGGCCTCTCCCGCCATCGCAATCAGATTTTCCTTTCCGCCGGTGAACGCCAGAGCCGCGAACTGATGGAGAAGGCCCGGCAGCACTGCCAGGCCCTCAAGATCGCCGCCGACTATTGCGGTTTGCGTTCCTTCGCCGAGCTGAACGTGAAGCAGCTTGAGATCAAATTGCCCGGCGGCGTGCGCATCATCGGCCTGCCCGCCAATCCCCAGACCGCGCGCGGCTTTACGGGCGATGTATTTCTCGACGAGTTTGCAATGCACTCCGCCGACCGCGAAATCTGGGCGGCCATGTTCCCCACGCTTCTCCGCGGCGACGGCGAACTGGACGTGGCCTCCACGCCCAAGGGGCGGTCGAACATGTTCCACGAGCTGCGCGACAACCCGCGTTTCGCCACGAGTACGATCACGCTTCCCGACGCCATCGCCCAGGGTCTGCGCGTGGACCTGGACGAGATTCGTTCCGCGATGGGCGACGAAGAGCTTTATCGCCAGGAGTTTCTCTGCGAATTCCTGGATGAGGCCGCCGCCTTCCTCACCTATGAGCAAATCGCCGGATGCACCGACCCCCAACTGACGGCCGTAAGTAGTGTCACTTATTTGGCATCCGAAACCCGCGAACTTTTCGTCGGCGTCGACGTCGGCCGCCTCCGTGATTTGACCGTAATCTGGGTCCTCGCCTCCAATCACCAAATCACAATATCGCCAAATCACCAGATTCCCTACATCACAGTCGCTCTCATCGAGCTTGCAAACACGACCTTCCGCGCCCAATTCGATCTCCTATGCGAGTTGCTGGCGCTTCGCAATGTCCGCCGGTGCTGCGTCGATGCCGGCGGAATCGGGATGCAACTGGCCGAACAACTTGTGGAGCAATTCGGAGGGCATCGCGTATCGCCGATCACTTTTACCCCGGCGCTCAAGTCGCAACTGGCGGGCGGGCTGCGCATAGCCATAGAGAACCGGGCGATTCGCATTCCCGCCGACGAACGCATTCGCAATGACTGGCACAGTGTGGAGCGGACAGTGAGCGAATCCGGACAGTTCCGACTTTCGGCCCCGCGCCGCGAGGGCAGTCACGCCGACCGCTTCTGGGCCGCGGCGCTCGCCCTGCACGCCGCCGACGGGGGATCAGGGATAATCGAATATCTGACGGTCAAGCCCGTTCAGTTCGCGCGGACGGGAACATGGTAAGGGAATTCGGAATGTCGAATGGCGAAGAGCAAATGGGGCAGTCCCGTTACGCTGCGTGCCGCGTTTAATTCGCTATTCGCTATTCGGCATTCACTTGGAGATTACACCATGAGTCTATTGCAACGCATTGCCAACGCCTTCCGTCCCACGGATCGCCCTCGCCCCGGTCGCGTCATTCTGCCTCGCGCCGAGGATTCCTTGCGCGACTATCCCGGCGCGGGACTGACGCCAAAGCGGTTAGCGGCGATTCTGCGCGAAGCCGACGAGGGTTCGCCCGCGGCAGCCATGCAGCTTTTCGAGGAAATGGAAGAGAAGGACGCCCACCTCTACTCCGTCGCCAACACACGTCGCCTGGCTTTGACCGGTCTGGAATGGCGGATCGTCAGCGCCGCCGAAACCGGCGCGGGAATCAACCGCCCGGCCGCTGACCAGGCCGCTGGGTATTGCCGCGAAATACTCAACTCCCTCGAGGGATTCGAGGAAGCCCTGCAACACCTGGCCTTGGCGTTGGGACGCAATGTGGCCGTGGCGGAAATCGTCTGGGACGTCGCCGCAGGTCAACTGCGACCAGTTGCAATTATGCCGGTCGATTTCACGCGCCTCGCGTTCGACGACTTCGACCGGCTGCGAATCCTCACCGAAGACGAAGCCCGCGAAGGCATCGAGTTGCCGGTCAACAAGTTCATTGTTCACGCTCCGCACGCCGTGTCCGGGCATGCGCAGCGCGGCGGCCTGCTCCGCGTCACGGCCATGGTCTATTTGGCCAAGAATCTTTCGCTCAAGGACTGGCTCGTGTACGCGGAGGTCTTCGGAATGCCGGTGCGCATCGCGCGTTACGAGCCGACGGCCACGCCCGAGGAGAAACGCGAGCTGCTGGCCATGCTCGAATCGCTGGGCAGTAACGCTGCGGGCATCTTCAGCCGGGCGATTGAGCTGCAAATCGTGGAGTCGCGGCACGGTGCCTCCGGTCCGCCCTACGAGCGGCTCATTGATTTTCTCAACCGCGAAATGAGCAAAGCCTGGCTGGGGCAGACGCTCACCACGGATATCGCCGGGCAGAGCGGGTCGGTGGCCGCGGCCCGGGTACACGAAGAAGTGCGCGCCGACATTCTGGCCGACGACATGCGCAAGGAGGCGCGGACCTTGCGCCGCGACTTGCTCGGTCCGATCACGCGGTTGCGCTTCGGGCCGGATGCGCCGGTTCCGCACTTCGCGCGGCGCCAGAAGGTCACTTCCAATCCGCGCGAACTGGCGGAAGTTCTTTCAGTGGCGGTAAACCAGTTGGGGCTGAGGGTCTCAAGCGCATGGGCTCGGGAGGCGTTGGGGGTGGGTCCGGGAGCGGAGGGGGGCGCGTCGCTTGGCGGGGCTTCGCGCTGATCGCTTTCTTTCGCGACGGGAGCGCGCGCCCGCGATGTTGTTAAGGCAGAGGCAAGACACTGATACGGAGATGCAAACGAACATGACCGCAAATCGACAGACGACCATAGAGACCAACGAAGTGCGGGCGCTGCGTTCGGCGGCGCTGCCGAACGACAGCGTTCCAGCGAGGATTTTACTTGCTCCCTGGGGGCGGGTGGAGAGCACAGGCGGCGAATTCGTGGTGGACGAGGAGTCCGCGGCCCTCAGCGTGCGGACCTTCGAGGAGCACGCCACGGACCTGCCCATCGACTATGAGCACCAGACGCTGGGCGGAGAGTTCGCCTCGCCGACCGGCCAGGCCCCGGCGGCGGGGTGGATAAAGCGCCTGGCGGCGGAGCCGGGGGTGGGGCTGCTGGCGGACATCGAATGGACGGAGCAGGCCCGCAAGATGCTGACGGCCAGGGAGTATCGCTACCTATCGCCGGTGGCGGTGGTGCGCAAGAGCGACCGCAAGCTGGTGGCGATTCACTCCGCGGCGCTGACCAACAAGCCCGCGATCGTGGGCATGCAGCCCATCGTCAATCGTGATACAGTGCCAGTCATTGGCACTCATGCCGATGCGGACGAGCCCCTGTGCGTGTTGCGCGGGGAGCTTCAACTGCCGGTTGAGGCCGACCGCGAAGAGGTGCTGGTGGCCGCCAGCCGCAGGCTCGTCGAGTTGCGCGAAGCGGCCGGAGCCCGACGTTGTGAGGAACTGGTCGTCGAGGCGATGCGCGCCGGGAAACTGGCCGCGGCGCAGCGCCCCTGGGCGGAGGCGCTGATCGCCAGGGACGAGTCGCTGTTTGCGGAATGGCTGGCGACGGCGCCGGTAGTCGTGCAGCCGGGGGCGACGGCGGCCCCGCACGCGGGCGATTGCAGGGAGCGGGACCGCCGAGCGATCGGGGCGCGGGCCCGGGCGGAATATCGCTGCAACCGACTGCTGTCCGGCCTGACGAGCGAAGAAGCCTACGTCGCAAACGCGGTACGAAACGAATAAACGTCAAAAAGTCAAAACGTCGAAACGTCAAAACATCAAGAAGTCAAAACACAGAAAAACCCAAACGGCAGAGAGGTGACAGAATATGGCACTGACGAAGAATCGGGAAGTGGATCACTATGTGGATCAGGAGCTGCGGACGCTGCAAGTCGCGGCCGCAAAGCACATTTACAAGGGGTCGATGGTGGGGATCGATTCGGCGGGATATGCCCGGCCGCTGGTGGCCGGTGATCCGTTCGCAGGCCTGGCCTATGAGGAGATGGACAACTCCGCGGGCGCGAACGGGGCGCTCTCGGTGCGGGTCTACACGCTCGGTGATTTCGGATTGTCCCTGTCAGGGGCGGTGGTGGCGCACATCGGGCGGCCGGTATTCGCGTCGGCGGACGACACGCTGACCTTTACGGGAGCGGGCAATTCATACGTGGGAGTTGCCCAGGACGTTCCGGCGAGCGGCGCGATCATTCTGCGGATCGATCCGCAACGCTCAAGGATCAAGACCATCACGCACGCCGTCGAGGACCTCTCCGCCGGGGCGGACATTGCCGCCCGGGCGATTCACGCCTTCGAGGCCGCGGGGTGGCTGGTGTCGGCGCGGGTGGTCAACCAGGCGACGGCCGCGGCGGGAATAGACAACTCCAACACCTGCGTGATCGCATTGGCCACGGATGCGGGCACGGTGGTCAGCGGCACATTCAACGCGACGAACACATTTCCCGCGGCCAATGCCAAGAAAGACCTGGGAGCGCTGTCCAATGCCGGCGCTGCGGCGGGCTATGTGCTGACACTGGCTGTCACCAACGGGACGACGGCGAATCCGGGGGCGTTTCTTGTCGAAGTGGACTATGTGTAGAGATTGAGAATTGATTTGGTGATATGGCGATATGGTGATTTGGTGATTTGCGAGTCCGGAAAATCGTCGCCTGTGTCAATCACCAAATCACCCAATCGCAAAATCGCCAAATGGTTCCAGCGGGCAAAGCCCGCCCTACAAGGGGGAGTAATCAATGGCTGTCATAAATACGGGACTTTTGACCAAGGGATTGCGGAGCGAGTTTTTCGACCGCTTCGGATCCGCGACCACGTACTACCAGGACCTGGCGACGCGGATTCAGTCGAACAGCGACAGCGAGACGTACAAGTGGCTGGGCTCGCTGCCGCGGATGCGGGAGTGGGGAACGGGGCGACTGGCGCGGGGGTTGGGCGCTGAATCGTATTCGGTGGAGAACCTCAAATACGAATCGACGCTGGAGGTGGATCGCGACGAGATCGCGGACGACAAGACCGGGCAAATCCGCATTCGCATCGGGGAGCTTGCGGTGCGCGCGGCCACACACAAGGATTATCTCATTTCGCAACTGCTGATCAACGGCGAGACGGCGGGCTTCGACAGTTACGACGGTGTGTCGTTCTTCAATGACGCGCACGTTTCGGGATCGTCGGGGGCGCAGGACAACAAGCTGACCAGCCCGGCGGTGGCGCCGGACGGGCCGACGACCGAGGAGTTCAAAATCGGTCTGAAGACGGCCATAGGGGCGTTGCTGGCGTTCAAGGACGACCAGGGCGAGCCGATGGCGATTTCGGCGACGGGGCTGGCGTGCGCGGTGCCGACGACGATGTACATGGCGGCGCTGGAGGCGGTGAGCGCGACGGTGGTAAGCAGCACGTCCAACGCGCTGCAGGGAGTCGCGCGGATTATCGCCCTGCCCTGGCTGTCGGACGCGAGCAAGTGGTACCTGCTCAAGACCGACGGGGTGATTCGCCCGTTCATCTTCCAGGACCGGGAGGCGGTGGAGTTTACGGCGCTCACCGAGGAGAGCGACGAGGGGTTCCGCCGCGAGAAGTTTCTGTACGGGGTGCGGGCGCGGTATCGGTTGGCGTATGGCTATTGGCAGTTCGCGGTGCGGACGGACTTCACGGTGCCGACGTAGGAAGACAGAAGACAGGAGACAGGAGACAGAAGGGTGAATGCGTGGGACGTTATGATTCAGTCTTGTCACTTCTAACTTCTCACTTTGGCAATTCTGGGGTCGATTATGAGTTACATCACAAATACGGACATCGAGGTTCGACTCGGCAATGCGACATACGTGCAACTGGCGGACGATGACGGGGATGGGGTGGCGGATGCCGCAGTGGTGGATGAGGCGCGGCTTGCGGCGGAGGGCGAGGTGGACAGCTACCTGGCCCTCCGCCACGCGACGCCGGTGGACTTGGCGGTTCATCCGGAATTGGCCGGTCTGTTGAAGGGCATTTCGCTCGATCTGGCCGAGTTTCGCCTGCGCCTGCGGCGGCCTCCGGTTGCGGAGGATGCGCGACGACGGCGCGATCAGACCATCGAATGGTTGAGAGGCCTTGCCGACGGGACAGTGGCGCTGCCTTCGCTTGCGGCCGTGCAGACGACGGCGGCACGGGGAACAATCGCAAAGGCGATCGGCGCGAAGCGAATGCTGTCGCGCGATGAGCTTGAGACGCACTGAATGAGAGAAGACAGGAGGCAGGAGACAGAATACAGAATACGGGATTCGGCATTCTGACTCCTGACTTCTGTCTCCTGACTTCCGTCTTTGGAGCGTGGCGACGATGCCCACGAGCGACAGGACAACGATCAAGGCCGCCGTTGACGCGCTGGTCAGCCAACTGGCCGCGAACCTCGTCGCCAATCCTCCGACGGCGAGTGCCCCGTTTCGGAAGGTTGCAGCGGGCGCGGGCGGCGCGGAGAGCCATCCGCGTCCGTTCCTGGCGGTGCGTCTGATACGCACCCGTACGGTCGATGTGATGGATGATGACAGACTGATGGAAGTGACTGTCGAACTGCGGGCGCTGAGTGACGTGTTGGGGGCCGATCCGCTGACGCCGTTGCTCGACAAAGTTGGGGCGGTAGACGACTACCTCGACGGCGTGCGCGACGGCGGAGTCATCGAGGGCGCGGAGGGGTTCGACGATCGCGTTTGGGATTTCGAGGAGCCGCGCTCGACTGCCGGCGCGCGCTTGGCGACGGCCACGGCCACACAGGCGTTCATCGTGAAAGTGAAGCGCGGCCAGAACCGGGTACCGGCGGCGTGAGCTAACGTATTTGGTGATGTGGTGATGTGGCGATTTGGTGATTGAGAAATGTGCGCTGCATTACAATTACCAGAATACCAAATTACAAGATTACCAGATAAATGCATCGATCCCTCGCCCTTGGGGACTAGCGAATGATTTGGATACTGGCAACGCGAGGGGCGGCGACGAAGCTGCGGGCCGCACCATTCACGGAGACGGCGATCGAGGGCGTGCACAGCGTGGTCTATAAGATCGGCGTCGAGGCGGTGCCTTTCTCGGGCGACGATCAGAGCACGGGACCGCTGGGGACCTACGGACGGGGCGTGCAACGGATCTCCGGCGTTGTGTTTTCGCATCACGGGTCGGTCGCGGAAGAGCTTCTCGGGATCAGCCCGGGAATCGATCTCATTGTGCGCTATCGGGCGAATGGTGGGGCGCGGAAGCGGACCTTCAACGACGTCATCTTCGTCGGGGACGCCACGGTGACGGCGCAGTCGCTGAATACAGGCCGGTCCACGCTGATCGGCGTTCCCTTTCGCGTGCAGATTCCTTCGGAGGAAACGCTGGCGGAGCACGTGACGGATGCGGCGGACTGACTAGAGACTAGAGACTAGAAACTAGAAAACGGGGAAGGACTGATGCCGCGCAATGCAGATACGATCGTAGGGGCCGCGGAGGCCGTTCTGGCGGAGCAGAATACAGAGCTGCAGGCCAGGCGCGCCCGGCAGATGCTGGCCGTAGGGGCGAGGGCGGCGACGGGCGGCGGGGACATTGACGCGGCGTTCTCGCTGGACGTGCGCTTTCGCCTGGTTTTCCTCCGGTGCCATTTTTCCGGCACTGCGGGGACGGCGGCGCTGGTCATATCCCTGGATTCTTCGCGTGGCGGCGCCTATGACACGAAGCTGTTCACAATCGCCCGGGCGGGCGTGGGGAGGGATGTGAACTTTCGGATAACGGCCGATGAGAGCCGTGATCCGTCGCCGTGGACTTTCCAGGCTGGCGACACTGTCCGCGTGCAGTGGACGAATCCAGATAGCGGCAACATTACCTGGGGTTTGGAAGTGGGATTGGCGATGGCGTCGTGAGCAAATGCGGAATGTCGAATTGAGAATGCGGAATGAACGGGCGCGGCATCTTTCGCTCTTCGCCATTCGCCATTAGAGCCTCTAACTCAATGAAGGTTATCGCGAGTGGGGATCCGCGCGGACTCCCGGCGCGCCGGGATTGCATTCCGTCCGCGGCTCGTTTTGTTAAAGGTTTTTAGTCATTCGCATGAGGGTGCGTAGTATGCCGCTGGCGAACACATCTGAAAGTCAGGTGGCGCGGAATCTGACGGACGAGGACGCGCTGACGCTGGGCGATGACACGGCGGTCGAGTTTCGGGAAATGGACGCCCCGCCGACTCCGCCGCCGGGTTCGGTGCTCGCGTACGCCAAGAATGACGGGCGGCTGCACGCCAAGAACGACGCCGGAGTGGAATTCGATCTGACAGCGGGTGCGACAACCCTCGTCGAGCTTTCTGATGTGGAGGCCAAGACCGGCGGCGGCGCGACGGTGGTGATGCAGGACTCGCCGACCATAACCACGCCGAACGTCGATAGTTTCGCGAATGCCCAACACACGCATCAGAACGCGGCGGGCGGCGGTACCCTGGATGCGGCGGCGATAGCGGCGGGGACTTTGGACGTGGCGCGACTGGCGACGAAGAGCAAGACCATCTCGCGTATCGTCTATATTGAAACTCCCACGGCCACGGATGTGCTCCCGATTTGCTACGTGGGCGACGCAGTGACGATTATCGCCATTCGATCGGTGGCTGATGCCGGGACAGTGAGCTTCAACATTGAACAGCGCAGCAAGTTTACGCCGGGGTCGGCGGGCACGGACTGTATGACGGCGGATCAGGCGGCGGACACGGACGGGGAGGAGCGCACGTCGAGCTTCTCGGATGCGACAGTTCCTGCGGATTACTGGTTGGTCTATGCGGCCTCGGCGACGATGGGGTCGCCGACGAAGTTGTGGGTGAACATCGAGTACACGATCGACTAGACACGACTGAACCACAGAGGACACAGAGGGCACAGAGAAGAAACGGTGAAAGCAGAAACGGTGAAAGCAGAAACGCTGAGAACAGAAAGCAGAAAACGGAAATTTTAGCGTTTCAACGTTTCAGCTTTCTGTGTTTCTGCGTTTCGAGGTGATCTATGGCCAATGAAATCAAGGACAAGTTTGGGACCAGTTCGGCGCTTAGCATCACACTGGCGTCCCTGGCGAATTCCTCCGGGCGGCAGTCAACGCTGGTGGACAACAGCAGCGTCCGCTATCAGGACGTGCTGGTCTTCGTCAACGTCAAGAACAGTTCCAGCGCAGCCCCCAACAGCTACAGCACCGTGGAGGTCTATCTTATTCGCTCGGACAACGACGCGACCACGGAGCACCGCGACGACGGGGCAGGGACAAGCGACGCGGCCCTCACGCCATTGAATGCTCAGTTGATCGGCGCGCTGCGCAATAAGGGGTCGCCTTCCGCCGGGGATGTGCTGAAAGGCAGCTTCATTGTGCATCGACCCGGACCGGAGTGGGGGATCGCCATTTTCAATCGGACCGGGCAATCTTTGGATTCCACAGGAAGCAATCATTGGGTGAGGTATGTGGGGGTGAATACGGAAGTGCAGTAGGGTAAGGGGTATGGGGTGTGGGGTAGAGGGTATGGGGTAGGGGGTCTCAAACCCCAAACCCCCAACCCCATACCCTAAACCCAGTGCAGAATAGCAATGTTCGATCTTCTACCCAATCAGATGCACGGTTTCGCTCGCAGCGCCGGGGAGGCCTTCCATCCCAACCTGTGGGCCGAATATCTGGGCGGGATGACGCCGTGCCTTGGCCTGGCGGGCCGCAACGTTGCGGACGTTTCGCCGTATCGAAATGATGGAGCGCTTGTAGGGAACGCATCTCTTTTTTCGGTCACAGGCAGTCCGATCGGACCGGCCGTGCGCTTTGCAGGCAATGTGGCAATCCAGTGGGACGGGAATGCCACGCTGGGCAATAAGTTCAAGGTGGGAGGGAACAATCAACCGATCACTCTACACGCGTATTTCAAATACGTCGCTCAGCCGTCTTCGAACTACATGGCCATATTTCGCTCGGACAGTCCGACAGTGGGGGGTCTGGAATACGGCTACCAACTCCTTGTTGATGCGTACGACAACAAGCTGATATTCCAGACGCATCGCGGGGAAAGCATTCCGCCTGACACTGCTTCGCCGATCTACAGTTCGGCGGCTAACTCATTGACCGGCGGCAGGTGGCATAACGTGGCGGTGACATGGTACCCGCTCGATGCCAATGATGACTCCATCGGGCAGTTTGTGGTAATGAATATTGACGGGCAATGGATTTATCCGACTTTCACGGGGACCGAACGTGACATCGTGCACCTGGCGAGTCAGCACAGCCGCTGCGGGGCGTCGTTCAATATGACGGCCGTTGACATGGAAGTTGCCCTGGTGCACGTTTGGAAGCGGAGGCCGGCCTGGCGCGAAATCGATCTTCTGATGGTCGATCCTTTGGCGATGTTTCGAAGGCGGGTGATAGGACCTATAAGACCTATAGTGGGGTCCCGGATCGTTTCCATCGGCGGGGCGGTGTCGCGGCGCATTGGCGGGATCGCAGTGGCGGGGTGAACTAGAAACTAGAGACTAGAAACTGGAAATTAGAGAGTGATTAGTAGGTGGTTGTCAATCCGTTATGTGCGATCGGCGTATGCACTATCAGGTGCAACGTCGCTCCTACCCTTCAAAGGCACTGCGGCGCGTGCGGCGAGTCGGCAGGCGAGTAGTACGGCGGCCTTCATGCTGCCGGGGTCGGCGGAATTGGTGCCGGCGATGTCGAAGGCGGTACCGTGGTCGACGCTCGTGCGAATAATAGGCAATCCCAAGGTCACGTTCACGGCGGAGTCGAAGGCGAGCATTTTGATGGGAATCAACCCCTGATCGTGGTACATGGCCACGATGCCGTCGAAGCGCGCGCGGCCGCGGGGAGTGAAGAATGAGTCGGCGGGGAACGGGCCGTCGACGTCGATGCCGTGTTGGCGGGCCATTTGCATGGCGGGCTGGATTATGCGGCGTTCCTCGTCGCCGAAGCGGCCTTCCTCGCCGGCGTGGGGGTTGAGTCCGAGGACGGCGATGCGCGGGTGCTCTATTCCGAACCAACGGACAAGGGCGTCGTGCAGCAGGTCGATTGGCTGGTAGACCGCGCCAATCGAGAGCAAGTCTCGAATCTCAAGCAATCCGACATGCACAGTGGCAAGGGCGATGCGCATTCCGCCGCCGACGAAGGCCATGGTGTAGCGTTTGGTGTTGAAAGCATCACCGAGTTTGTCGGTGTGGCCGGGAAATCGGCAGCCCGCCAGTTTCCAGCTTACCTTGTGAATGGGGCCGGTGACGACCGCGTCGATGGCGCCGCGACGGGCGGCCTCTATCGCCGCGTCAAAGAAGCGAAGGGACATCTGGCCGCCCTCTGCGGTGGGGCGGGCGTTAACCCAGAAGCCCGCGGGATAATCGGGAAAGTCGGCCACGACTACGCCGCTGTCGACACGGGAGGCCTCTTCGGGGGACATGTGGAACCAGAAGGGCCGGATGGAGGCGGCGGCGGCGGCGGCGTTGAGAACGTCTTCGACCCCATAAACAATGAAGCGGCCAGCCGAACGCGTCGCGGGATCGGCGAGGGCCTTGACGATTGTCTCGGCGCCGATTCCGCAGGGATCGCCCATGGTAATGCCGATCAGCGGTCGGTCGAGGGGCGACGGAGTTTCCTCCTGGTTGTCGATCCATTCGGCGGTCATAGGAAGCCGGCCTTTTGAAGGGAATCCAGAGTGAGCGTTGTGGAACATGGGATGCGCGTACGCTCACCCTGAGAGGGAGAGGGGGAATGTGCGTCAGGGACAAGCCCCGACGCTACACCGCTCCCTGCCACTCGCGGTACTGATCGGAGAGCGGAGCCTGCGATGCCTTGAGGCGTGTCGGCGAGTTGGTTGAGAGAGTGGACGATGGTGCGGGCGATGATGTCGGATTCGAGGTTGACGCGCTGGCCGGCGCGGAGATCGCCGAGCGTCGTGCGTTCGAGAGTAGTGGGAATGAGTGCGATGCTAAAGGCGGAGGCGGCGACTTCGGCGATGGTGAGCGAGACGCCGTCGACGGTGATCGAACCCTTGGGAATGATGTAGGGAACCAGGTGCGATTGGGGGCGGAGGAAGACGACGTGTTCGCGCGGCGAGGCCAGGACGCGATCGACCTCGGCGGTGCCATCGACGTGACCCTGGACGAAGTGCCCGTCGAGTCGGTCGCCGACGCGGAGGGAGCGTTCGAGGTTTACGCGATCGCCGGGGCGTTTTTGGCCTAGGGTGGTTTTGTCCAGAGTCTCGCGGATGACGTCGAATTCGAGGCGGTCGTCCGATAAGTGCGCCACGGTCAGGCACACGCCGCTGACGCAAACGCTATCACCCAGCTTGGACTCATGGGCGATGGGGCCGACGCGGACGCACAATCGCCGCCCGCCCGCGGTCTGGCGGGACTGCACAATGGCGCCTGCGCACTCGATGATGCCCGTGAACATTTTCGCAGCACTCTTGTCCGGTCATGCGGGACAAACTCCTCGGTGATTCATGCTAGGCCGCAGGATGGCGCTGTCAAGCCGAGTGGACCTGCCGCTGTGGTGCGGCTGGTGAACCTCCCGGCATGGCCGGGAGAACCACCTGCCCTACCCCAATGCCTGTCAAGCCGAGTTGGCGAACCGCGTTTTTCATGCTGGAAATGCGAGCGAATTGTAAGAACTCGTCTCAAGTGAACCATATTTATCCTGAATCTACTTATAGGTTGAACCACCGCGTGCATGATGGGCTATAATGAGCTTCTGTTCGGGAGATTTGTGTTATCATTTGGACACCGATTTAGAAGCCCTCGCCCGATTCTCGTTGCGGGAGTTGGAGAGGGTTTTGGAGGCGGGTTTTTGACCGAGATTCGTAAACGTTGAAACGTGCGTAGCGGCGATGGAGGCCGCAAGAGAGAACGGTACGGACGTGGAGATTACTGGCGAAAGGAAACGAACATGGCAGGAAAAGTAAAGGCGGTTCCAGAGGGTTTTAATACGCTCAGTGCGCATATTCAGGTGCGTGGGGCGGCCAAGGCCATCGAATTCTACAAGAAGGCTCTTGGCGCCGAAGAGGTTGCCAAGATGCCGGGCCCGGATGGGAAGAGCATCATGCACGCGGAGCTCAAGTTCGGAAACTCGATGCTGATGTTGTGCGAGGAAATGCCGGGCGGCGAAGGATGTACATGCACTTCGCCACAGACGACGGGGAAGACCACGGCGGTGCTGCACCTGTATGTGGAGAACGCCGACGCGCTGTACGATCGGGCGGTGAAAGCCGGGGCCAAGGCGACCATGCCGCTCATGGACGCGTTTTGGGGCGACCGCTACGGGCAGGTGACCGATCCGTTCGGCCACGTTTGGGCAATCTCCACGCACAAGAAGGACTTGACACCGGAGCAGGTGAAAAAAGGTGCGGAGGAGTTTTTCGCGAACATGTGCGGGAAGCATTAGCAGAACGAAAGACCGCTGGGTGTTTCCAATCGACGACCGGAGCGGCGCGAGAGCGCGGCCCCGGTCGTCTGTATTTTGGTGAGGAAAAAAGCCGCAAAACGCATACAATTGCCGAACCAAAGTCCGCCAGGCATTGCATTGACGCCTACGCGTTGACCCCTTTCCACCCCGCAGGACGCGTGGTTATCGGTCGGAGATTGTGGACCGTGGGGCTTTCCATTGTGGCTAGGCGCTTGCTACAATGAAGGTTCAGATCGGAGGGGGCCATTCAATTGTTGTAAAGGCACCAGTCCGGGGGTCGGTTGTTCGGAGCGAAACATGGTTTGCGCGAAATGGCGGGCAGTCTCGCTGCTCGTATGTACGGTGTTGGTCTGCGCGGCGACGGGTCCGGCGGCACGCGGAGGGGCAGTTGACACGGCGATTACGTATCAGGGGCAACTCAAGCAAGGCGGCGTACCCGCGAACGGGGTGTTTGATTTCCAATTCACGCTACGGCAAGCGGACGGCGTCACTCTCGTCGATCGAGTCTGCGCATTCGACGTCGCCGTGGTCAACGGGTTATTTCAGGCCGAGCTCGAGTTCGCCGCCTCCGCCTTCGACGGGTCGCCGCGATTGCTTCAGGTCGGCGTTCGAGACGCTGCCGGGGGTATCCACGATTGCACTTCCAATACTATCGGGTTCCTGTTCGAACTCCTGACCCCCCCTGCAACCCATCACCGCGGCGCCCTACGCCCTTCATGCTCTCAGCGTTCCCAACGGCCACGCCCTTGATGCGCCGGACGGGTTGCCGATCAACGCACTCGTGGTGGACAACGAAGGACGCGTCGGAATCGGAACGACCTCGCCGCAGGCCAAGCTGCACATCGCGGGCACGGCCGGTACGGACGGCATCATGTTCCCGGATGGGTCGCTTCAGACCCAGGCCGGATGGATGCTCGGCGGCAACTCCGGAACGAACCCGGGCACAAGTTTCCTGGGTACGACGGACGACCAGGCGCTGGTCCTCAAAGTGAACAACCGCCAAACCATGCGCTACCAGTACGCCGAGAACACTGTGTCCCCCGGGTCTGAATTTCGGAGCGCCAACGTACTGGGCGGGTCGGACATCAACAGCATCGGCGCCGGGGTGGTAGGTGCCACCGTCGCGGGCGGCGGGAAGGATTTCTTCAGCGGCACAGACGGACCCAACCGGATGACCGGGCACTTCGGCACGATTGGGGGCGGTTTGAGCAACACCGCCGGCGGCAGGGACGGCGCCACCGTCGGGGGCGGTGCCGTCAACACCGCCAGCGGTGACTTCGCCACCGTCGGGGGCGGCAACGTTAACACCGCCAGCGGGTTCCTCGCCACCGTCGGGGGCGGTACCGCCAACACCGCCAGCGGTAACTTCGCCATCGTCCCGGGCGGGTCCTCCAACAGAGCTTCAGCCCAGCATAGTTTCGCCGCCGGAAAGCGTGCCAAGGCCGACCACGACGGCGCGTTCGTTTGGGCGGACGGGCAGGAGTTCGACTTCGTCTCCACATTTCCCGACCAGTTCCTCATTCGCGCTGCGGGCGGCGTCGGTATTGGCACGGCGAGCCCGACCAACCGGCTCTCGGTGAACGGAAGCGCGGACTTCAGCAGCAACGTCGGCATTGGCACGCCGAATCCGGCCAATAGGCTCTCGGTGAACGGGAGCGCGGACTTTACGGGCAGTGTGGGCGTCGGCACGGCGTCACCCGCGCAGCGTTTGCACGTCTCCAACGGATCCAGCGGCGGCGTCTCGCAGAGCACCGCCGAGCTGCTCGTCGAGGACAACAGTTCGTGCTATGTCAACATAATGGCCCCGAACGCCTCGGAACGCGGCGTTTCCTTTGGATCTCCGGCCGACGCCGTCCACGGCGGAATCTACTACACGAACGCCGGCGGGCTGAACCTGCGGACGGGTGGCAACCTCGGGCGCATGATCATCGACGCGAACGGCGACGTGGGCATCGGGGTCACGGGAAGTAATGACGCGAGGCTGCACGTTCAGGAAAGCGGGCGAGTCGCCAAGTTCGACCGCTTCGGTTCCGACGGGGAGATTGTCGCGTTCGCTCGCGATGACGGTGTCATCGGAACCATCTCCAACGCGGGGGGCGTCGTGTCGTACAACGCCTTCACCGGTTCACACTACGCCTGGTCCACGGCCAACGTCGCGGCGGGAGCACTGGTGTCGATGACCGGCGAGAACCGGCGATTCGGCGATCGGCCCGATGCCGAAGTCGTGTACGGCATCCAGGAGACGGCGCGACCCAACGACCCAGCGTGTTTGGGTGTTCATCTGGGACCGATGGAAAGCACACGGGAACTCGGTCCGGAGAACCCGCGACTCGTGGCTGCGGTCGGAAACGGCGACCTTTGCGTGGTGGATTCCGGTGGCGGGGACATCGCCCCCGGCGATTACTTGATCTCGTCCTCCGTGCCCGGCTGCGCGATGAAGGATGATCCGGCGCGATTCCCGGTCGGCTACGTCGTTGCCCGTGCGGCCGAGCGCGTGAAGTGGGATGGCGTGCCCGTCGACGGGACGGACATGCTGAGGCGCCGACGGATATCCGTCTTCTTTGAGAACTTCGTACGCAACAACACGGCCGATCGACTGGCCGCTGAAGTGCAGAAGTTACGTGAAACATTGGAATTGCAGCAACGGGAAATCGAAGCCATGCGTTCGCTGCTCAGTGGTCAGCGTAGCGTGGCAAGCCGCGACGGAAGCTGACGAAATCAGCGTCATGCTTGCTCGGGGTTATGGGGCGGGTGGCCCAGGTTCAGCGGTATCGAACCTGGGGCCGTGATTCGCCTTTCTAATTTCGACCGAATGAGTTCCCTCGGCAGAAGTTACGCAGATATAATCATGGCCCCACCTTCGATAAGGCCGAAGATGGGCCATCTATGAAGCAGAGTTTGTCAAGGGGCCGGTGCAAGGGATGCGGAGGAGAAGCTCGCGCACATTCCCT
>Ga0209777_10003303_pt1 | contig 20140 bp, 21 predicted proteins | sample FrelakmetHBP12HB_FD_187147 | JGI IMG/M metagenome (GOLD analysis project Ga0209777, IMG submission 187147) | Freshwater lake sediment microbial communities from the University of Notre Dame, USA, for methane emissions studies -HBP12 HB (SPAdes)... | ecosystem: Environmental > Aquatic >...
ACTCCATTGCGGGGATGACAACCTTGATTTCGGTAGATCCATCGTTATCTGAGACATCCTGTTCATCTCCTTGCCCTCATTCTTAATTAATGGCAAGGTACTGTCTCATGTATTCTGACACAGAGGGGGTCCTCGGACCTGCTGTCACAGTGGAAGAGAGGGAGAGCATTGAAGGCAGGGAACGACAGGCCATTGGCCACCTCATACTTGCGAATTGCCTGAACTCGTTCAGTGTCGTCGATTCGCTGGAGATCGACGATGTGGCCTTTCCGATCAATCGAGAGCTGAAAGGTGACACTGTTCTTGGGACACCTGACATAGGCCTTGTGCCAGGACTCACTCAACTCAATCCCAGCATCGGCCATACTCCTGCTGAGAGAGAAGCACTCATTGAGCATAGACCAACACTCCCTTCTCTATCTTAGCGGGACTACCCGGGCGGTAGAACTCCGGCGTCCACCTCGATCCCCTCCCATTTGGGAAACACGTCTTGAGCATGCTCGGGATTCCTGCATTGATGTCCTCTTGAACCCGTGTCTCACTACGGAACGGACCGACGTAGTCCGGCACAAACTCCTTCCATCCAAGGCAGGGCATACAGTACATCTGTCCTTTTCTCAACCGCCGATTGAAGCGGTCCTGGTACGCATGTGCACCGCTGGTGGTCCCAATCTCATGCTGATTGCCTTTGCGGCCATACATGGCTGGAACCGATTTGACAGTAGCATGCAGCCGGTAGCAGACGTCTACAAGGACCGTAGCCATCAATTGGTAGCTGCTTCCTGTCTTCATGATCTTACTCTTCCGGAGCGGCCCACCGTAGTTGGTGTTGTAGGTGTGGAACACGACAGGCCTGCATATCTCGACCTTGGTTGGGACAACCTCCGCCCAATCGCTCAAGAGGATGCACTCAAAGATCCCCTTCACAGCTCCGAATGTCGGGGCGGGGTAGCTAACAGGCACATCGCCCCTGTCGGGCCGGGTCCACATGGCGGTTGGTCCAGAGATCTCCAGAAGTACCTCATATGGCTTCTCCATAGGTTTTGCCTCCAAAGAAGCTCTCCGTAACAAAGCCACCAGCGATTTGATGCATCACAAGTGGTCCTTCAGCAATTGCCACCGGGCGCCATCCTCCCCGGGCTTCTTGCCCGGATGGGCCGGATCGGTATGGGCGTAAAACTCATCCCTCGCCATGAGCGAGTCCTTCCGCGTTGTTCCCTTCCCTGCCCTTGGGGCAACACCTTGGCTCCCCAAGGTACTGACGGAATGCTACCATCCCGACAACGGTCTGACTACTGGATTCGACCGGCAGCCATCGGAAATTGAGCTTGACAATGGGATGGGCGGCGGGTATTTTTAGCAATTCTTGCCCGGCCCCGCTGGGGTCGGCTGTTGCGTTATGTCTTGATATGGCTTGGAGTTGAAAGTTCATGCTACCGACAAAGAAGATGGCCCGCAGCCGCACCCGCAGCCGCAGGGCCCACAAAAAACTGACGCCGACCAACTACTCCTTTTGTCCAAAGTGCAGCCATGCCAAGTTGCCTCACGCCGCCTGCACCAATTGCGGCTACGTGAATCCCCAGATCACATTGAAGCTGGGCAAGAAAGAGGAAGAAGAAAAGTAGGCCATGCGAATAGCAGTTGATGCCATGGGAGGCGATCACGCCCCGGATGCCATCATCGAAGGGGCGATGCAATCACTGGATCAGCTCAGTTCGGACGACGAGGTGATCCTGGTCGGGCCTCAAGAGGTCATTGAGGCCAAGCTCTCCGCGCTGGGAGCCGCAAGCAACCGCGTCCACATCGTCGATGCCCCGGAGGTCATCACGATGGACGACCCACCGGTGGAGAGCCTGCGGAAGAAACCCAAGAGTTCCATTGCCCTCCTGGCCAAGCTGGCCAAGCGGGACCAGGCCGAGGCCGTCATCTCCGCCGGCAATACCGGCGCCTGCGTGGCTGCCTTCCAGATGCGAATGCGAAATCTCCCCGGTGTCAACCGACCGGGGATCGCGGTGGTCATTCCCACGTTTGGGGGACCGGTGGTCGTGTGCGACGTGGGGGCCAACATCGCGTGCAAGCCCATCAACCTGTACCAGTACGCCATCATGGCCAGCGTCTACTCGCGAAACCTCCTGGGCGTCCAGAATCCCAAGGTGGGCATCATGAGCATCGGCCAGGAGGACGCCAAGGGCAACGAGACCGTCAAGAAGGCCAGGGAGTTGATCAAGGCCGACACCGATCTGAATTTCTTCGGCAACGTCGAGGGACGGGACATCCTCAAGGGCGTTGCCGACGTGGTGGTGTGCGATGGGTTCGTGGGCAACGTCATGCTCAAGCTCACCGAGGGAGTGGTGGAGGGGCTTTTCCGTGCGATCAAGCAGGAATTGATGCAGGAACAACCGCAACTGGCGATGATGTTCAAGCCCGTCATGATGCGAATCTACCAGAAGTACGACTACAATGAATACGGGGGAGCTCCCCTGTTGGGGGTGGATGGCACGGCCCTGATCTGCCACGGCGCCAGCCAGGCTCGCACCATCAAGAACGCCATCCTGATGGCCAAGAAGTACCACAGCCAGCACATCAACACGCTGATCTCGGAGTACGTGGCGAAAAAGGCAGTAGGGACTTCGGATGCACCTGCCAACTGACGTCCAACGTCCTGTCTATCGCGCCGTGATCCGGGGCAGCGGCTCGTTCGCACCGGACAAGGTCTTGACCAACGACGACCTGGCCAACATGGTCGACACCTCGGACGAATGGATCACCACCCGGACCGGCATCCGAACCCGGCACGTCACCACGGACCAGGAGACCACGGCCCTACTGGCCTCAGAGGCGGCCAAGCGGGCATTGGCCGACGCCGGCGTGCAGGCATCGGAGATCGATCTGGTGATCGTGGCCACGATCACCCCCGAGATGGTCTTTCCGGCCACGGTCTGTTTTGTCCAGCAGACGATCGGGGCGTCCAACGCATGGGGCTTTGACCTGGCTGCGGCGTGCAGCGGCTTCGTGCATGGGATGTACGTCGCCCAGCAGTTCATCGAAAACGGCCAGGTCCGCAAGGCCCTGGTCATCGGAGCAGAGACCCTCACCAAGGTCACCAACTGGAAGGATCGCACCAGTTGCATCCTGTTTGGCGACGGCGCGGGCGCCATCGTCCTCGAGCGAGGGCACGACCCGCAGCGGGGCATCCTGCATAGTGCCATGGGTATGGACGGTGCAGGCTGGGAATCCCTCAACTGCCAGGCCTACGGATCTCGGCATCCGTCCCACAAGCCCCTGGATGATCCCAATCGAATCTACATGGCGATCCGCGGCCGTGAGGTCTACCAGCAGGCGGTCCGGAGTATCGTCGAGTCCGTGGAGAGCTGCCTGGAGGCCTGCCACCTGACGCTCGACCAGATCAAGATGATCGTTCCGCACCAGATGAATGCACGCATCATCGAGTCAGCGGCCAAACGCCTGGCCCTGCCAGACGACAAGGTGTTCGTCAATATCGCCAAGTACGGCAACACCTCCGCAGCCTCCGTCCCGCTGGCCTTCGATGAATGCCGGCGCGAGGGACGGCTACAACAGGGCGACATTGTCATGTTTGTGGCCTTTGGCGCAGGCCTGACCTGGGGCGCCAACGTGGTTCGACTCTAATCGCCGGCGCATAGGATGGATCGATGAAGACGGCATTTCTATTCCCAGGGCAGGGATCCCAGGTCGTGGGCATGGGCCAGGATGTGGCTCGGGCGATCCCGGAGGCCGCAGCGGCCTATGAGAAGGCCAATCACGTCGTGGGTTTTGACCTTGCCAGCCTCTGCTTTGCAGGCCCTGCCGAGCGACTCAACACCACGGCCGTGTCGCAGCCGGCAATCTTCGTCACCTCCATCGCGATGCTGGAGGCCATGAAGACCCTTCCGGGTGCCCGTGGGATCTCGCCAGAGGCCTGCGCGGGCCTGAGTCTCGGCGAGTACACGGCCCTGTACGCAGCGGGTGCGATCGGTTTTGAGGACGCCCTCCGCCTGGTCCAGATCCGCGGTCAGGCCATGCAGGCCGCCGCAGACGCCACGGCAGGCGGGATGGTCAGCCTCATCGGCCTCGATGAAGGGAAGGCCCAGGCCCTGTGCCAGGAGGCCGCCCAAGGAGAGGTCCTGCAGCCGGCCAACTTCAACTGTCCCGGCCAGATCGTCATCAGCGGCTCCAGGTCCGCCTGTGATCGTGCCGAGGCCCTGGCGCCCCGATACGGCGCGGCAAAGGCGATTCGGCTGGAGGTGGCCGGCGGGTTCCACACGCCCATGATGGCCCCTGCTGCAGCAACACTGGACAAGGCCCTGTCCGAGTGCAGGTTCGGTGATCCCTCGCCCATCCGGGTGATGTCCAACGTGATCGCCGACTACTATACAGATGGCCAGGCGATCCGGCACGGCTTGGTCAGGCAGTTGACCTCGCCGGTCTTGTGGCAGAGGTGCATGGAGAGGCTTCTGGCAGACGGCGTCGAGCGATTCTACGAGATCGGCCCGGGCAAGGTCCTGACCGGACTGATGCGCCGGGTCAATCGCAAGGCCCACGTCGTCAATGTCAGTGACCTGGAAGGGCTCAAGGCGTTCCAGGGTGGCAGCGATTGATTAGGGAGTCAGGTATGGCAGACAAACGAGTAGCAGTGGTAACCGGTGCAGCACGGGGCATCGGTCGAGCGATTGCACTGGAGTTGCTCAGGCAAGGCCGCAAGGTAATTGGGATCGACCTCAACGCCACCCAACTGGACGACCTCAGGCAGGCGGTGGCCGATGCCGGGTTTGCGTGCGAGACCTGCTGCGTGGACATCACCGATACAGAGAAGTTCACCCAGGCCCTGGAGGGGATCGTTGACTCCAACGGCAGCCTGGACATCCTGGTCAACAACGCAGGGATCACCCGCGACAACCTGCTGATTCGGATGAGCGACCAGGAGTGGGACCAGGTGCTCAACGTGAATCTGAGGGCGGCCTTTGTGGCCATGCGGGTGGCGGCCAAGTACATGATCAGGAACAAGTTCGGCCGGATCGTCAACATCAGCTCGGTCTCGGGCGTCATGGGCAACGCCGGCCAGGCCAACTATTCCGCCAGCAAGGCCGGACTGATCGGCCTGACCAAGACCACGGCCCGAGAGCTGGCCAAGAAGGGTGTGACCGCCAACTGCGTGGCCCCGGGCTTCATCGACACGGACATGGCCAGGAAGCTCCTCCAGCCCGTCATCGACGCCGCCGTGGAGATGATCCCTCTTCGCCGGATGGGGACCGTAGACGACGTGGCGCATGCCGTGGCCTTCCTGTGCAGCGACCAGGCGGGTTACATCACCGGCCAGGTCCTGGGCGTCGACGGCGGCATGGCCATGTAAAAAACAGGAAAAACGATTGTCTAACCACAGTCCCTCCGGTAATATACCGCCAACCGTGGATAGCCAAACGCAGATGTTGAGGTGTATGACCTGGAAGCTGAATGTGTTACCTAGTTCTCTTAGGGAGGAAGACACGTGGGCACAACCAATGTAGATGTTCAGGCCATAGAGAAGAAGGTCGTTGAGATCATCAGCGAACAGATGGGCGTAGACAAATCGGAGATCACCCGAGAGACCTCGTTCATCAATGATCTGAACGCCGACTCCTTGGACACGGTCGAGCTGGTCATGGAGTTTGAGGACGAGTTCGACATGAGTATCCCGGACGAGGAGGCTGAAAAGATCCAGACCGTGGGGGCGGCCGTTGACTATATCGCGAAGGTCGCACAATCCAAGAAGGCGGAAGGCAAGTAGCGTCTGCAATGGAACGAAGACGGGTCGTCATTACAGGTCTGGGGTGCATCACGGCACTGGGGGAGTCCGTGGAGCGGTTGTTCGGTGATCTCTGTGCCGGCAAGAGCGCGGTCTCAACTATTGAGTCCTTTGACACCAGCGCCTATCCGGTGCACTTTGCCGGAGAGATCAAGCAGTTTGACGTGACAAAATACGTCGACAAGCGAGACGGCAAACGAATGGATCGCTTTGCCCAGCTTGCCATTGCCGCGGCCGTTCAGGCCGTTCAGGACAGTGGCCTGGATATCTCTAAGGAGGACCCGTACCGGATCGGGGTGATTGTGGGAACCGGCATCGGGGGTATCAAGGAGATCGAGGAAGAGCACCTCAAAATACTGGACAAGGGACCCAGCAAGGTCTCGCCGTTCTGTGTCCCCCGTTTGATGGCCAATGCCGCCAGCGGCAACATCGCTATCCAGTACGGCCTTCGAGGGCCGAACTTCTGCGTGTCCAGTGCGTGTGCCTCGGGCAACCACTCCATTGGCGAGGCATTCTGCAACATCGCATCGGGCCGCAGTGACGTTCAGATCACCGGCGGGTCAGAGGCAGCCGTTACGCCGATTGGCTTGGCCTCGTTCTGTGCGGCCAGGTCTCTGAGTACGCGAAACGACAATCCCCCGGCCGCGTCGCGTCCGTTCGACAGGGATCGCGACGGCTTCGTACTGGCCGAAGGGGCTGGCATCCTGGTCTTGGAGGAATACGAGCACGCCAGGAAGCGAGATGCACGGATCTACGCGGAGCTTCTCGGTTATGGGGCGACCGACGATGGTTATCACATCACTGCGCCGCTTCCGGATGGCAGCGGGGCAGCCAAGGCCATGCAGATCGCCCTGGCCGACGCGGGTATCACGCCGGACAAGGTGGACTACGTCAACGCCCACGGCACAGGCACTGAACTGAACGACGTGGCAGAGACCACGGCCATCAAGACCGTGTTTGGACCCCATGCCTATAGACTGTCCATCAGCTCCACCAAGAGCTGCCTTGGGCATATGTTGGGTGCAACGGCCGCCGTGGAGCTGATTGTGTGCGTCATGGCCATCAACCAGGGTATCATCCCCCCCACCATCAATCTGGAGAACCCCGATCCGGCCTGCGACCCCAAGCTGGACTTTGTCCCGCTCAAGGCCAAACCGCGTCGGGTCAACATCGCCATCAACAATTCACTGGGCTTCGGCGGGCACAACTCCTGTGTAGTCGTGGGCAGGGTCTGACAGGGCCGGCCTCGGCAGTCGGGAGCATGGGGGGCAGGTCCCCATCCGCGGCGAGCAACCAGCAATGGGAGACTACATCAGCCGGGGGATGTCTGCCTTGGAGGGGAGTGAAGGGTGGCGACGACCGGGCGGGTCCATCATCTCCTGGCCACGTCCAGATCGCCCGTGCGGGCGGGGTCGTGTAGGGGCTGAAGGGAAGGTTTGCGGGGTCTGTTCGTATTGGCCGTGTCCCCCTTGGTCAGTGAGTACTCGACAATGTCCACGAAACCCCGACAGAGGGTGTCTTTGCTCAGGTGGTCTTCCACGACCCGTTTGGCTGTGTGTCCCATCCTGGCCAACTCGCTGCGACGGGTGTCTGCCAGTTCGGTAATGGCCCGCACCGCGGCCTCCAGATCGCCTTCCTCCACGCGCGTGCCGATACTGTGCTGGGCAAGGATCTCCGATACGTGGCAGACCGCTGGGCCAACGAACAGGATGGGACGCCCGGTCGCCATCGCACCGTAAACCTTGCACGGATGGACGATGCCCACGGCCCGCCGGTCCAGTGTGACTACGTGGACGTCCGCTGCAGAGAGGCAGTAGCCCAGGGACTCCAACGGCTGGTAGGGAAGGCTCACCACGTTGGGGGCACCCTCCGAGATGGCCTTGTCCACTTCGCGTTTCCGAACGCCCCCTCCGACAAACACGAAGACGATGTCCCGGCGACCTCGCAGTCGTTCGGCCGCCTGCAGGAGGGTGGCGATGGGACTGGTGATGGCATGGTTACCGGAGTACATAAACACAAATCTCCCGTCCAAGTGAAGACGGGTACGGAAGGGGTTCTGGCCATGAGGGATATCGACAAGGTATTCCTCGTGCGGCCACGGGGGCATGACAAACAGTCCTCGATCGTTGCCCACCTTTCGGCTCAACCGATCGGCCATGAATCGGTCGAGGGTGACCACGGCGGCCGCCCGCCTCATGGCGAGTCTGTTGAGCCGTTCCAGGAGAAAGACAAGGAGGGAGTGCCTGCCCAGGAGCCCGGTGGCAACCGCCTGATCCGGGTTGATGTCCATGACCCAGTAGACCAGAGGCACCCGGTGAATCGCGCTGACCGCCAAGGCGACCGCTGAGCACATGGGCGGAGAGGTGGTGACCAAGACCATGCCCAGGTCCCGGGTCAGGAGGCTGCTGAAGAAGGCCCTGGCCAGGAACACCAACTGCCCCACCAGACGGCTGGCGAGCGACCGTTTCCCGAGGCCGACGGTGGGAACCCGGAGCACGTCGACTCCCTCTATCGACTCCCGCCTTGGATACCTCCTGCTGGGATCATCGTATCCGCGAGAGGAGGCGACGACCTTGACCCTGTAACCGCGGCGGACCATCTCCGAGGCGGCGTCATGCAGATGCTGGCCGACGCTTGCCGGATCAGGAACGTAGACCTGACTTACGATCAGTATTCTCTGAGACACTAGATCGGTAGCCCCTTGGCCTGCCTGCGGAGTTCTCTGACCTTCAGATCGATCATGTATTCATAGGTCGCCCGGAGCGTGCAGTAGGTCAGTCCGGCGCTGCCCTCCAGGAGTCCCAGCCGCACGAAGTAGAGATAGCCGAACACGAGCCACGGTCGCAGCGGCGTTCGATAGGCCAACTGCTTGAGGCACTTGCGCCTGACGGCCGGGTCGGACTGGATCAAGCGATGGAGCCCCAATGGGTCCTGCGATTCCTGAAGGAGCGTCCTGGCCTCCATGCTCGAGTATCGATTGTGGCGTTCAAGCCACCAGGAAAACCCCTTGGAGAAGGGATAGTGGATCAAATGACTCTGCAGGTACCCGACCCCGCCCTCCGTGTGATACTCCTCGTTGACCTCTCTCTCTACCCGCACGGCGCCAACCCTGAAGAGGCGAGCGAACCAGGTCGGGTATCCACTGCTTCGCTTCAGCCAGTGGCCCAGGAAGGTGTCCTTGCGGCGTATTCGCCAGAGGGTGACGCGGGTCTCCTGTCGAGTGACCTGTTCGATCTCCGCCCCGACCTCCGGCGTGACTCGTTCATCGGCATCCAGCATGAGGACCCAGGGATGCCTGAACGTCACGTCGCCCAAGGCGGCGTTCCGCTGCGAGGCGTAGTCGTCAAACGCCCGTCGAAACACCCGGGTCCCAGCGGCCGCTGCCACCTCGACCGTCCTGTCCGTGCTGAAGGAATCGAAGACGACGACGTCATCCGACCAGGACACGCTCTTCAGGCATCCCGGCAGGTTGGTCTCTTCGTTCAAGGTGAGGATCAGAACCGAGATGGCCATGGATACCCAGAGAGCGAGTTCTGCAACGACCTCTCACGACGTGATCCGGGGGCTTAGGGCCCGCGTAGAAATAACCTGTGCATTTACCGCTCAGATTTGGGTCAGATTGGGATGCGATCGATTGAGCGAAACCGGAGGCGTAGTCCTGCTACGGTGAGGATTTCGCGATTGAGGAGCGGCCCAAGATGGCCCGAAGATGAGATGGGAAATGGATGGGTTATTTCTACGCGGGTCCTTTGGACCCTGCGGCCGGATCGAAACGCGGCGTGGGCTTGACGAGCAGGTAATGGCCCAGGCACAACGCATCCATGTCCGTTCGCAGAAAACAACTCAGGGCCTGCTGAGGCGTATCCACGATCGGCTCATTTTCGTTGAAACTCGTATTGAGGACGGCGTTGACGCCGGACTGCTCGCCGAATCTCTTGATGAGGTCATAGTACAACGGGTTTTCCTCCCGGCTCACCGTCTGGAGCCGGCCGGTGCCGTCGACGTGACACACGGCCGACAGCTTGTCCCGCCAGGCCGGGCTGAACTTCACGACGTGCATCATGAAGGGGCTCGCCACGCTCTGGCTGAAGTACGTGCCGGCGCTCTCCGCCAGCACGCTCGGGGCAAAGGGCCTGAACGACTCCCGTCGTTTGATCTTGGCGTTGAGGATGTCCTGCATGTGACGACGAGACGGATCCGCGAGAATGGAGCGATGGCCAAGGGCACGAGGCCCCCATTCACTGCGACCCTGGAACCACCCGATGACCTTGCCTTCCATCAGGAGACGCGTCACCCGCTCCAGGAGGGGCTCATCCTCCAGGCGATCGACAGGCAGACCACTGGACCGGGCAGCGATGAGCATCTCGCCGTCGGAGTATTCAGGGCCCCAGAAGGCGTGCCGCATGTGAAACCGCCGCTTGCCGCCCGCGACGTTGTGGTAGCACCAGTAGGCGGCACCGAGGCAGGTCCCGTCGTCCGAGGCAGCGGGCTGGAGGTAGGCGTCGCGAAAAGGCGTGTCACGGAGAATCCTCGCATTGGCCACACCGTTGAGGGAGCAGCCACCCGCCATCACCAGACGGTCGGTGCCGACCAGGTCATGCAGACGCTGAAGGCAGTGCACCGCCGCCTCCTCGAAACGGACCTGGCACGACCGGGCAATGTCCTTCTCCCGGCTGGTGATCGCCTGGCCCCGCGTGCGGGGCGGGCCGAGCTCCGAGGTGAGTCGTTCCGTGAACAGACGTCCCATGCGGACGTGGCCGCGATCGTCCACCGCCCCGCTTTTCCCCCCCTCGTGCATGCCAAAGTAGCCCTCGGCAAGCCGATACCACCCGTCCAGGGGCAACCGGACCAGTCTCCTCATCAGCTCGCTGAATGCATCCTCTCCGTAGGGCGCCAGTCCCATGACCTTGTATTCCTCCCCAAACTCGTCGAAGCCTATGAATTGGCACATGGCCGTGTAGAAGAAACCGAGGCTGTCCGCCAGTGTGACCCGATCCAGTACGTCGATGGTGGTGCCCTGACAACGTGCCGCCATGGCGCTGGCGAAGTCGCCGGAGGCGTCATAGGAGAAGCCGGCCGTGAGCGATTCAAACGGCGACAGGTAGTAGGCACTGGCAATGTGGGCCAGGTGATGCTCGACCGGAACGACCCGGAAGCGGGCGCTCGCAGCCGGCTGGCCGCAGATCTCCGCAATCTGTGTGGAGAGGTGCTGGGTCTTCCGATTGCGACGGCGATGTTCCCAGACGGCGGCCATGGACTTCAGCGGCCGGGACAGGACGTGCCGTATCCTGGCAGGCCGATTCGACCTGGGATTGCGGGCCACGGCGACGTAGGTCACGTCACGCAGCTCCACGCCGGCGATCCGCAAGACGGTTCGAATGGCGTTGGCCGGAAACAGAGGACAGTGTTTCTGCCTGCGCCCGAGGCGCTCTTCCGCCACGGCCGCCTTCAATTCGCCGCTGACCACCACGCACGCGGCCGAATCGGGGTGAAACGCATTGATTCCCAGGATGACGGACATCGTCGGTGCCTCCTTCTAAGTGGCGTCTGCCAGCATCAGGGCCTTCATGATCTGCCCCACGGACTGGTCAATAGGCCCACGATTGTCGATCTCCTGCGAGTGGCTCAGCCTGCACAGATCTCCATACATGCCCAACCTCGCGGTGAAATGCCGATCGAGCCTGTTTGCCTCTCGGCAGTCCAGTATGTCACACGCATGCCGCGTGACGACGAACGTCTTCGCCTGTCTCGGGATCAACAGCCAGAATGCCCCCCACACCCTGTCTCGGGTCAGCGTGCCCCTGCCCGTGTCAATCGCCACGTCCACCAGGATGTCGGGGACCCACCGGTCACAGATCACGATCCGTCGCAGCACGTAGGCCGGGATGTAGACCTTTGCCACCGACGCCGCAAGCGTGTCCAGGAACGTGGACAGGATGAACATCGTGGACAAGAGCGGCCAGCGGTGGAACTCATGGTACCCCACGACCCGCCTGCCGCCGCGGGTCTCGTAGCGGGTCAACCCCGCCCATCTCGCCACGCCGAGGACCCCTCGGGTCAGGTAGTGGTTGTATCGCAGCCACGGCGCACAGGTGGAATACCCGGATGCCCGCAGGACCTTCTCCAGGCCGCCGATGATCGTGCTCTTGCCGCTGCCGTCCATCCCACTGACTACAACGATTCTCGTCCGCATATCCTCATCGCCCGGACACGGACGAGCCGAATTCGAGCCACCTGTCGGCAACGATGTCCCACGTGGGATGGTTAGCCATGATGGCCGAGCAGCGTTCCGCCTTCTTTCTCCTCGTCCGGTCATCGTGCAAGGCCGAGAGGATGGCATCGGCCAGCAAGGCCACGCTTGCCGGAGGAACGATCCACCCGCCCTCGCCGACAAACTCGGAGACGCCCCCCGACCGGCTGGTGATAACGGGTGTCCCGGACTGCATGGCCTCCAGGACTGCCAGGGGTATCTCGGAAGGCACGACCAGGAACGGCATCACCGCCGCACGGGCATGCCTCAGGCATCGGCGGACCTCTTCCGGCGACAGGTCCCGGACAACGCAAATGAATCGGCTGCCCATCCCCAGTCCCGCGACCCGGCGTAGAAGGCCGTCGCGAGCGATCTCCATCCCGCGTCCCGGATCAGGCCGCAGCAGGCAGACGATTCGTGCGCAGGGGCTGCTGGAAAACACCCTCCGGGCGGCGGAAACCAACACATCGATCCCGCGAACCGGCAGGGGATTGCCGAGGAAGAGGACGTAGGGTTGCACCGGGGCAAGACGGTCCAGCTCCCGAATGCAAGGCGCCTCCTTCTCGATCGGCCCCTGGGGTGGAAGACCCGGAGGAATGGCCACGATGCGTTCTCCCGGCCAGCCAGCCCTCACGAAGGCCCGCCGCGTGAAGTCCGTCATGCAGATCACTCCGGCCACGCCTTGTCTGCCCAGTCTTCGCACCAGAATGCCCTTGGGGACAAGGGTCTCGGCCAGGAGATCTCGCGGTGGCAGCCCCGGCATGAACCGGAGGACGCCGAGCACGTGCGAAACGCCGTAGCAACTGCCGCCGTGATAGACAACCGTGGGGCCTTTCCACCGGTGCCACGGCCCGCCGGCTCTGAGACCACTGCGCCACGTGACCGGCCAGTATACGAGATCAGGACAAAAGGCCTCCGAGTCCTCATCGGCCACGGCCCTGTGCAGATCCGCCCAGGTGGCGACATGCCACACGGGGAGGCCCTGATCGACCCTGCGAGCGGGCCGTTGGGCAGGTCTATCCAGGGAGACCAGCCGGACATCGTGGCCGGTCCCAGCCATTCGGCGGGCGACCTCCAATACAGTGCGCCACGGCATCAGTCGCTCACGGCCGGGACACAGGTCGCAAGTCACAACGACGATCCGCATATTCAGCCGGCGCCTCCCTGCCCGTCACACCGATCGCGACCGGGTCATCCGGACGCACTGGCGGAGCCAGACCTCGGTCCCGTCAAGCATGTGGTCGATCGTGAAGCAAGAGGCAAACCGCCGCCTCGCCGCATCCGACAGTCTTCGAGCCAGCATCCGGTCCTCGATCAACCGCGTCATCGCTTCCGCGAGGTGCCTGGCGCTCCTGGCGGGGATGACCAATGCCTCCTGCCCGTCCCGCACCGATTCCGTGTTGCCTCCCACGTCCGTCGCCACGATCGCCTTTCCCGCGCGCATCGCTTCCAGCAGGCCGATCGAATGGTACTCCGCCAGCGAGGGCATCGCGAAGATGTCGAACAGATCGAGCCACGCCGATGCATTGTCCCGGTACCCGACGAAATGAACGTGCGAGGAGATCCCCAGCTCCTGAGATTGCCGCCTCAACTGTCCCGTGCTGCCGCCGTCTCCGACCAACACCACGTGCACCTCCGGATGCCCCATCCGAACCCACGCTGCGGCGTCGAGAAGGTAGGTCATGCCCTTGACGTGATCCAGTCGCGAAATGACGCCGACCACCACGTCCCCGCGGCCCAGCCCTACGGCCGCCCGTGCAACGGGCTCCAGCTTGGGTGGAACCGGTGCAATCCCATTGTGTACAACGGTGATCTTGTTCCCGTCAACCCCCTTGGAGATGAGCTGCTGCCTGCAGAACTCGGCAACCGTCACGACCGCCAGCGTCCGCTTGCGGTAGGTCAAGGGCGTCAGCCAGTTTCTGAAGGGCTCGACCAGTCGCCGGTTGGCCCGGGACGCGTGGTACAGACCGTGGTACGAGGCCACGTGGGGCAGGGGTCGTCCTGCCCTGCGCTGCAGTACCCACGCCAGGCCACTGGCCAGACAGTCCCCGTGCACAAACAGCAGATCAGGGTCGAAGGCCTGGATCTTCGCGATACAATGATCCACCCACGCCGAGTCCCGCACCAGACCGCGAATCCTAACCTCCTCGAGGTCATACGCATCGAGATCCTCTCTGTTGCACAACCACTTGGGATGGTTGAGGACGACCGTCTGCAGGTTGATACCCGGCCGCCCGTTCAGCCTCGACAGCATCGCCGCGTACCTTCCCACGCCGCCGTACAGACCCTTGACCAGGCTGAGTATCCTGATGTCTGGCACTTCTAAGACCCCACATCCGGTTCGCTGCGCCCCCCGAGATCATCGCCACGCACGTCCCTCGCCGGAATTCCGGGGTACCTTCTCTCAAGACGCTCGTCTCGCTTGACCAGAAAGACGGGGGTCTCGTCCTGACGCATCTTCTCCAGAAAGACGACGTCATCCGCCAGGTACACGTCCAGCGGTTGATGAGCGAGCAGGGCCAGGAACCGCTCTCGCATCATCGCGCACACGGCCCGGACCCCGTTGAGAATCCCGGGACGGCGGAGGATCCGCATGTCCAGGTCACTGCGGTCGTGCCAGGCGCCTCGTGAGAGGCTGCCAAACAACAACACCCCGCTGATCGAACGGCTCCTCGAGAGTCGGTCAGCCAGATCCTTGAGATACAGGGCGGTCTTCTGCGGGCCGGGATTCCGAAGGCTTGGAAAGGTAAAGAGCATCTCAGCCCACCAGTTGTGATTGAAAACCCAATTCAGACTATGCGATACGAGCATCGCATAAACCCACACCGTGGCCCCGTGCAGACTCACGTCGAACAGGGCCGAAAAGGCCCAGGCACAAAGACACGTGGGACCGATCTCCAGCAGGGCTCGGGCCACCTGCTGTGTCCGGTCCTGATAGAGGAACCCTTGGTGCAGCCATCCTCGCGGGAGATTCCACAGCCTGGGCCAGCCTCCAGGGACGGCCTTGCGCCTCTCTTTCCGTTCCAGCTCTCTGCAGAGATCGATCACTCTTCCACACTCCGGACCAGTCCTGCTGAGGCTAAGGACCCGTCAGGGTCTATAGCCCCGACAGGAATTGGTACAGGGCAGGCCCTTGACTGCTGTAGTCAAACCGCTTCAATGCCACCTCCCGGCCCTTCCTGCCCATGCGGCTCGCCTGCGCAGGGTTTTCCAGCACAAACTCGATCGCACGGACAATGGACTCCACCGACCCCGGCTCCGTGAGCAGGGCCTCTTCCTGATCCTTCAGATACCGTGACACATCGGAGACATTCGAGGCCACAACGGGTTTGCCCGTTGCCAGATACTCCCCCAACTTGAAGGGAAAGCCCGCGTTCGCAAACCGGCTCTCCGTTCGGGTCATGCAGGGGATCGTGCACCTCATGAGCTCGCGGTAGTACTGTTCATCATCCAGGTAGCCGGCGTACCTGATGCGACCGGCGAACGCCGATTGGGCCACGCGGCTCAAGACTGCCCTCATGCGACCCGGCTCGCCTCTGCCGGTCATGACCAACTGAAGCGAGGGGTATCTGGCTGCCAAGGTCTCGAAGGCATCGAGCAGGTGTTCCACTCCGTCCTTGACGGCGAAACTGCCGCCGTAGAACAGCGTGGCCGGCACGGGGGGCGCCGCGCCGCCGCCCGCAAAACGGCTGATGTCCATGCTGATGGGGTGTAGGAGTATGGGAATCCGGCCCCCAGTCACGGCCTGCATCTTGCCGTGCAGATGGGAACTGATGACAAACAGCCCATCCGCCAGTCCGGGGAGCCGGCGAGCGTAGTACCTGGATGACAGGACGGTGGCCTTGTTCCAGATGGACGAGGACATGCAACCCTCCTGGTCAGGGTCTTCAATGACGTCGAATACGGTCTTGAAGCCGGCCCTGCGGGCGTGTCGGACCAGAGGCACGTTCTCGAATTTGGGGGGTCCGTTCACAATGAGGATGTTCTTGGCATCTTCCCTGTGCACGGCCCTGATGGCAGACCTGCATCTGCGGAAGAACAGGGGGCTGGCGATCAGGAATCTCAACCGAAGCAGGTCGGGACCGATGGTGTCGTAGGGCACCCCGTCATCGACCCCTGAACGGGCGTTCTCTTGAGTCGATTGCCTGAGTACGACGACCCTGACAGAGACCCCGTCATAGGCCCTCAGGGCCGACAGGGTATGCCTCTGACGCCTGGTGCTCGCCATGCCATGGGGAAAGCAGAAGCCCGTGAACACGATATTCAGCCTGGGTCCGCTCATTGGCTAGCCCGCCGCTCTCCTCAGCACGTCCTCATAGATCGCCACCACGTCGCGTACGACCTGGTCGGGATCATGTCTCCGCAAGGCCACGGCACGTGCCTCTTCGCCCAACTGTACGGCCAGGGCGTCGTCCTCGAAAAGCTCCCGGAGCCTGGCCGCCAGCATGGGTGCATCACCCGTTGGAAAGAAGAGCCCGGTGCGGCCCTCTTCGATCAGACTGGGGACCCCGCCGGTGTAGGTTGAGACCACGGGCATCCCCAGCAACTGAGCCTCGCAAACGGCATTGGGACTGTTGTCGATGAAGGAGGGAGACACGAATACGTGGGACGCGAGCAGTTCCTGTGCCATCTGCTCGGAATCCAACTGGCCGAGCTCGATGACGGCACCGTCCAGTTCACTGATCCGCCGGCGGAGATACCGCCCATAGCCGCTCCTGCGGCTGATGCTGCCGCCAATCGCGGCCCGGATGTCCGGGAATTGCGGCCTGACCAATTGGACGGCCTCCACCAGGGTCTCCGTTCCCTTGCGGGGATGCCCACTATTCGTGAAAATGACCCTGTGACGCCGGGCCTTGCCGATCTGCCATCGATTCAGCCTGAATGCCTCGCGGATCACCTCTCCCCCATGATAGTAGTGGGCACGGGGATTCTGGGCGCGAAGGTACGCCCGATCCCATGCGGTCCGCCCAATGAAGAACCGGCTGCCCAGGATGATCTCCCGTTCTCTCCGTGCCTTCTTCCGGAATCTCAGGAACCCCATCAACTGACCTCTCATCGCGGGGATCTCAAGCCAGCGATGCATCCGGACGATGTCGGTCAGGCTCCGGTTGCCAAAGTACCGATACCACTCCGAACACGGCCCCAGCAGGCCCTGCAGGCTGATCACGGCCGGACAGGCAACCATCTTCCTGGCGGCCAGGAGTCCATAGGCGCTCTCGGTGCCGTGAAAGTGGATGAGATCCGGCCTCCATTCCCTCACCACATCGCAGCACATCCGCAGGCTTCGTGCCAGGCAGGCACGATGAGGGATCAGGAAGGACCGAATGCCCGGTGCGCCGGAGGTCTGGACTTGACGGGTGCTCCCGAACGCGGCGAAGGCGAGCTCGAATTCGGTCTTCTGGAGCATCTGTCCCAGGAATGCGGCCGTCCACGTGCCTCCATGGTTCATGGCCTGGCCACCCGACCGGAGTTGCTCGACGGTCAGGGGTCTGTCGATGAAGTGGAAAACCCGCATCAGAGTCCTCTTCTCAACGCTGCAGACAACCGCCCACGCAGGCCAGCACGACGTAGTAGTCCAGGGTGAGGATCGGGAAACTGGAGGAGAGCATCCTGACGGCCCACAGGACGACGACCAGGCTGCAGGTCAGCTCCAGGCCCGTGATTCCCGATTTCAGGACGCGAAAGGCCGGGACAATATGCACCATGACGTAGCTGAGCATCAGAGGCAGACCTCCATAAAACAGCAGGCTGAGATACCCGACGTCGGTCCCCTTGGTCCACGCCAGGCCGTGCCAGTTCCAGGTCGCCTGAGAACCCCTGCCCAGGATCAGCTCGGAAGGCGACACATCAGAGAAGAATTGGACGATCTGGTCGGACCGGGAGTCTTCATCCAGTCTATCCTTCAGACCCGCCGACGACTCCAGGAGGTGCCTGCCGAGGGGGGTATCCTCCACGAAGCCCCAACCCACCCAGCCGGCCAGTACCAAGCCAAGCCCTATCACGATGGAACGGGAGTTGCTGAGATGGCGTTTCCGCTGGGCGTACAGAAACGCCAGGATGATGGCCACGACCATGGCCAGGTTGAGCCGCGTCTGAGTGACAATGCTCCCCACGGCGTAGATGGCCAGGGGTATCCATCTCAGCAGCCCTTGAAGCAGTGACGCAGAAGGAGGCATCAGAACGAGCCAGGCCGCAAGCCACAACAGGACCTGCATGAGGGTCCAGAGGCTGTAGATGGCCTGCTCCCGAGAGGTGAGATTGAGCGAGCACATCTTCCAGACGACACTCGCGCTGATGCACAACGCCATGAGTCCGAACATCGCCCCGAGAATGCTCCAATTCTCGGATTTCATGCCTACAAAGGCGAAGACCGAAATGAAACAGATGAACGGACCCGTCCAGCCCAGGATGCGAGGCGTCAAGGCGTCGGACAGACGGTATCCCCGAGCCGCCATGATGATGCCGGCGAGCATGAAACACGTCAACCAGGCTGCGTATGCCTGTGTGACTCGCCGGGCCTTCCAGCAAGAGGCCAAGGCGACACACCCCGCGGCCATGACCCCTGCAATCTGAACGGCGTGTGTGGCGTAGTAGACCGCCGTTTTCGGCGTACACTTGTCGCCGTTGTCGTCTTTGACCGTATGCGAATTCACGTCTGCAACGACGTAGACGTGCACCCAAGCTGCGGTCATGGCCAGCCACACCGTTGCCCTGCCCAACGCCCTCCTGACTGCCCGACCCTGCGGGCCGGTCGAGAAGAAGGGCCTGCTCGGCGCGATCCAACGAGTTCTCCGGGTGCGCTGTTTCATGGTCATGCCCGGCCGAACGGGCCCCGGCCCCCTCCCCTGTCCTGCGGCGAGAGATCCTGCGCTGGGCCGATGGCCCTCCCGTGCGTCTTGTGGTACACGACCGTCACAGAATGGCCTCTGGGCAACTCGGTCATCGTGTGCAGACGCACGAGATAGACACACGACAGCCACCACGCAAGCTTGTTGGCCATGCGGAACCCGATGGAGTTGTCGATGAGAGTGTTTCTCTCTTTCAGCAGGGGCCTGGCCAGTTTCAGGATAAACCGGCTCGCCATCGTGTGGGCATAACCCCTCCTGTGCATCGGGGCCAGCGGCTCGTGGTCCAGGGCCACGACCTCGAGACCAAAGAGATCGCCCAAGTTGACCAGGGCCGCGTCGGACCAGCGACTCACGTGGTGGGGAGGCACGTTCAAGATCGCGTTCGGCGACGAGGCCACGAAGGAGTCATGACTCGGTACCGATACGATCAGCAGCCCGCCAGGGGCCAGGGTCTTCAGACACGCCGTTACGAAGCCCCGCAAGGCGGTCACGTGTTCGAGGACCTGGAATGCCACCACGACCGAATACTCCTCCACGTGCGCCGCCGCATGATCCTCAATCGAGTCGGGCAGGATCGTCCGTCCCTGGCGGCGAGCCGAGTCGATAGCCGCGGGGTTCGGGTCCAGCCCTACGTATCTGCCCTGAACCAGCTCTCCAAACGAGCCCCAGCCGGCACCCACGTCTAAGACGGAATCCGTCCGGGCTGTGAAGCCCTGGGCGAAGCGATACTCCCTCTTGTCGTCTGGATAGTAGCGTTCAGACATCTTCCGGCTGAGCAGGGCATAGAACCGCGGCGACCCACCGACCATGGGATGGAAGAACCTGAGGTCACAGCCTCTGCAGTGGATGAGTTCGACGTTGCGGACCGGGCCGAACTCCGAACGAATGTCGTGGCCGGTCACCCTGGCATAGGCGGAGCAGATATCCTCGGCAGAGGATCGTGCCGTGCTCTCAAGGGCATCGCCTGTGCACAACGGGCATTCCATGCGTGAGCCTTTCTCTAGCCCGCGTTTCTCACAGGGTTTTGGACGATTGTGGTGGAAACGACGAATCCCATGCGACTTGCGGCAGAGAACGGTGCCACCGTGGCACGACAGTCTGTCTTGAGCGCGGCATGTTGGCTGGCTGCAAGGCCGCAGGTCCCGGTTGCCCGGAGGTGTATTGAAATACTCCGAGGACAAACGGGACCGAGAACGCCGCAGCCGGGCAACAGGACCGCTCAAGACCGAAAGCCTGTGAGAA
>Ga0209777_10003304_pt1 | contig 20140 bp, 20 predicted proteins | sample FrelakmetHBP12HB_FD_187147 | JGI IMG/M metagenome (GOLD analysis project Ga0209777, IMG submission 187147) | Freshwater lake sediment microbial communities from the University of Notre Dame, USA, for methane emissions studies -HBP12 HB (SPAdes)... | ecosystem: Environmental > Aquatic >...
CGGAACCCAAACGAAGTGATACTCACATCGGTAAATTGCATGAGATGATTTGTTGTATTCTTCCATGGCCTTGCCTCCTATGGATACGTTACAACAAATCCTATCTGCTTATCAACATTGTTGATGCGCTAAAGGTGTGGGGCCTCCGCCCCCACGCCCCACCACTGACTATGTCAGTGGTTTTGATATATAAATAAAGGACTGTCCAGGGGGCGATAGACGATATACGCGGGCTTGAGGAAGAAGGGGGTGGTGACAGGCATCAACTCCCAGTTGCCGAAATGGGCAATAATAGTGAGAAGTCCCTTGCCTTGGGCAATCCCCGCTTCAAAATGCTCCAGACCTTCCAGTTCGACCCATTCATGGAGGTTCTCCCTGGTGATGTGCGGCAGACTGAAGAACTCTGCCATGGTAATGGCCAGATTCCGGTAGACTTCCTTAGCGATCCTGATCAGTTCCTCCATATCTTTTTCTGGAAAGGCGCAACGGAGGTTATGCAGCGCAATGAGTCGATGCTTTGCCGAGGCATGATAGCAGAGCATCAGGAGGGATTTGAAGACGAGTTTACGGATAAAAAGTGGAACGCATCGGAAACAAAACAGGATGATACTTGTCGCTCTTGTCTTTTCTACAGGCATGCGATCCTCAGTGCTGCAGCAGGACGGTGGAAAGCCATCGTTTCAGCTCCTTTTTCCTTTCAGTTTGAGTCGAGCAGAACGGTTTCTCCTGATACGGTAGGTTGAGGTTTGTTTTCTCCTTTAACCGCCTAGCTTCCCGGCAATGCCAAAATATGTCAACCATGTATTAGTTGGTTCTGTCGCCCTGGCTATCACTTTGGCGATTTCTTCACTGATTGCATATCAAATTTTTTGAGAAGATACTCATCAATTATTACTGCATGAAATCCTGCATATCAATCAATGTTGAGATTTTGAGGACAAGGAAAGAACAGGGTGTAGCCGTCCATTGTACCGCTTCACTAATTCTATGTTGGTCGCCTGCCGAAACAGAGGGAAGGGGGCAGACAACAAACGGCCGGCAACGATTCCGGCCGTTGTCGTTTCTAATACCAGTTCATCAGGCTATTTCTTGTCACGGATCTTGGCGTGGCACTCGCCACACTTGCCCTTGATCTCTCCCAGCTTGACTTTAATGGTGTCGCCATCCTTCTTGGCAGCGGCAACGGAGATATCCTTGGCAAACGATGAAATGGCCAAGGTCAGCTCTTTGGCAAGGGGGTTGGGAAGATTTTTGCCAACTTTCTTGGTCTGGGCCGCCAACTCGCCGGCATCCTTTGTAACGGCCTCAAACTTTTTGGCGCCAAGATTTTCATTTATTGCGGTCAGCCAGGCTACTCGGGCCTGCATTATCTTCTGGGCAGGACGCAGTTCCGGCTTGGCATCACCGGCAGCAAAGGCAAAGACAGCGGTGGCAAAGATTGCAACGGACAGCAGGGCAATGATCTTTTTCATTGGATGCTCCTTTCAGTGCGGTGTGATGGTTCGGTGTTGTGAAACTGATACTGACTAAAAAAGCGCTTTGGTATTGTTGATTTCTACTATGGACGGCCTTGTCTGTCAATGAAAAAGGTAAACAAAGTATGTATTATCAACTGTTATCCAGTATGTTTTGCGACGGTGCTGGTGTGTGGACAGGGAATTTGTCAATGAGTCAGAACAATGATGATGGTTTTTTAGTCAGTGACATATTTCTCAAGCGTTTCATCAAAATTGACACCCAGCATATCTGCCAGGATATGTGTTTTTACATAGGCGTTCACAAAAGCGTCGCTTTTGCACATGAGATTAAGCCTCTCTACACAGTTTTTACTGATCACCGTCACGGCGTATCGTATCTCGTCTATTACCGTGTGCACCTTTTTCCAGTCGCCCTTATTGAGCCAGTAGATGTTCAGGAAGAGACGAGGCAGGGCGTCTTTCATGCCCATAAAGGGCTCGATCCCTTTAAAATATATATTATATTGTTTTGCGTCTTCGCAATATTCAAAGGTAGCCATGTTTGTGACATATTGCAGCGCGTTTTGCATATTCGTTTCACAAACATGCACAAGCCCTTCTTTTTTTACATAGACTGCGGTAACATTATCATAGGAATTGAACCTGTCCATCTCTTCCAAAAATGGCAGAAGCGGCTTTATGGCAGAGCAAAAGACGCTTTGACCCTTAAATGGACAGACACTGCATGTCTTGAAAGCATCGTCTTGTCTTACGTGAAGCGGAAGTTTGGACGGATTATTCCAATACTCATCAGCAAGGCGGTGCACGTTTTCTTTCGATAGGTCGAGAAGCCTGCCATCAGCAAAATTTAGATACATGCCTTCTTTGTTATAACGATCGATATCTATCAACATATAATGATCACCACTTTGATTTTTTCATTTTTTCAATCATTTATTCAACCTGTTAGCCTGGAATAGAGGACAGATGATAAAAAAATAGGGCAGTGTTAATAAACAGTCCATTGTACCCTCACGCAAGGTTTAAGGGTTGGGAACTCTATATAGATTATAATTTACATTGCTTTTATGATACCACTATTTTCATTAGAAATCTGCGATGAAAAGAAAAAACCTGTGTATATGACTTACAGGAAGGATCCAACGAAAGAAACCGTTTTAGATTATTCAAGAACAGTCATCCGGCCAATCGCTTTCTACAAAGCAGCGACTGTTGGTTTGGAATCGAAGTAGGGATTACCATTTAACTGTTCTTGACGCTATGATTCAGGACAAACCTTGTCTTTTCCGTTCTTCTTCGCCTGGTACATAAGCTGGTCAACCCGGTGAACAAAGGCCTTCATGTCTTCCTGCGGCTTGTACTGCGCAAGCCCAATACTCACCGTAATATAGACGTGTTTACCCGACACCGGGGAAAAAGTCTCCTTCTTGAGTTCTGCTCGGATTCTTTCCGCAATAACGGCGCCGTCCTCGCTTGTTGTCATGGGCAGGAGAATGGTGAATTCCTCACCACCATAACGATAGGCGGAATCCGTCTGGCGCAGGCATCTTTTTACCACCTGGCCGAGTCGCCATAAGACTTCGTCTCCCTCGATATGACCGTAATTGTCATTGAATGCCTTGAAACCGTCAATATCGAAAAGGAGAAGGGTCAGGGGCTGTCCATAGCGGTTTACTCGATCGATCTCCATTTTTAGCTGATTATAAAAATACCTGGAATTGTAAAGATTGGTGAGGTTATCGGTAATACTGAGCTCGAGGTATTTTTTTTCGCTCTCCCCCAGCGCCTCCTCCGCCCGCTTGCGGTCGGTGATGTTCGATATCGATCCGTCGTACGATACCAGGCGAATGTGTTCATCATAGCGCGGCACGGGTGTATTCCGTACCCAGCGGGCAGAACCATCCCGATGGACGATGCGGTGTTCCAGCGCCGCTGTCGTCTCTCCGGCGATCACCCGGGCGGCATGCTCCGTCACGATATCCCGGTCCTGGGCATAGACCATACGATACCAGAGGTACGGATCGGCCTGGTAATCCTCAGTTGTATAGCCGCTCACCGCCGCGCAGCCCGGCCCGTGCACTGTGGTAACGGGACGTCCGTCTTCGACCTGCACCGTGTAAATATAATCTGTGACCGATTCGAGAAGCCGTTTGTAGCGGCCTTCGCTCTCCCGCAACGCATCCTCCGCCCGCTTGCGGTCGGTCACGTCCCGACCGATGCCGTACCGGCCAAAAGGCTTGCCTTCACTGTCATAGATCGTCACTACATTAAACTCTACGGGAAGCCTTGCCCCATCTTTTCTGATCAGATCCGCCTCATAAACGGGAATGGCCTCACCCTTCATAGCCCTTCTGAAATGATCTTTTACTAAATCAATACATTCAGGTGCAACAATCTGCGCAAAGGATTTCCCTTGCAATTCATGATGGGTATAACCCAGGATTCTCTCGAACATCGGGTTCACATAGGTCAGGAACCCCTTTCTGTCGACGGTATAGATTATGTCCCCTGTGGTCTCGATCAGTAGTCTAAATCTTTCCTCGCTTTCCTGCAGGGCATTTTCATTTAGCCTACGCTTTTCTTCAGCCCCTAACGAAGAGGAAAGAATGCCAAGCAAACGCTCATCATCAGCAGTGGGAATGAAATCACGCTGAAAAACGACGCATAAAGAACCGATAGGTTCCGAGCCCCATCGCACCACATGACCGATATAAGTCGCAAGTCCATAAGCGCAAACGTTGGGATCGGTTTCTGCATAGGGGGTCTCCGCCAGATTCCGGATATGAACAATACTCTCCTCATTTTTGCGAATGACATCATAACAAATGTGTCCCTGCGCCCGGTCCTTTGTTTTAAAGTCTGTGGGTGTTTGCCACTGACCGACGGCTACAAGCATATCCCCTTCCAGACGGTTGTATATTGAAGCCGTGGCGCCCATCAATTCGCCCGCAAGGACAGTCAAGCGTCTGATGTTATCACCGACATCATTGCTGAGGCTGAGCAGACATTCATTGACTGCACTCAGCCTCATCTCAGCTTTCCTGAAGACCGATTCCAGTCGCTCTGTCTCTGAAACTTTCTGTCTTAAAGAAGACAGTTCCTGAATCAATTTCTGCTTTGTCTTGAATTGATCTTTCATCCGGTTGCCCCTGTATTAGATAATTGGTGTTGGTTGGAAAGGCAAGGTTAAGTATGGGTTACGAGACCTGTAAATTAATGACAAAGCTAATTGAAACTTATTGAGAAGTCAAATGGAATATAGTCCATCAGGTGCTGTTTACTAATTGATATCATCTACTTTTCATAAATCTACCTGATTGTATAGTTCAGGAAGATATAGAGTCGGTGTCTCCACACTTGCACACGATATTCGGTTTAGAGTTGAATTGAGGCTTAGTATTTCAAATATAGACCGCCTTTTTCATGTCTCCTTGAGGTCCCTTCCGAAAACCCAAAAATAAATCGTCCCAGCGAGACCACAGGCTGCGGCGACCAGGAGGTTCACGGTCGGCGATATCTGCCAGAGAAACGCTCCACCTAAGGCCGCGGCGGAAACGATAACATCCCGTATGAGATAGTACAGACCGAACATCCCAGCCTTCTTGTCCTCCGGGGCGAGGTCCATGATCAGGGCCTTGCGCGTGGGTTCTCCGAATTCTTTCAGACCGCGGATGATGAAGGCAATGACCAGCATGGGGAAGGATCGGGAGAAGAGAAGAAACAAGGGAAAGATTGTGAAATTGAAAAAGGTGATCACGACGAAGGGCTTTTTCGTACTCCGGTCGGCAAGGTAAGCCACGGGAATATAAACCAGGACCGCCGTTGCCATCTCGATCGTGGTGAGGATGCCAAACTGGACGGCGCTGATGTCGTTTACCTTCATGCACCAGATGACGACAAAGGCATAAGGGATTTGCTCGGCGAAGCGGATAAGAATATCGGAGACGAGGAGGTTTTTCAAGGCCGGGCTCATGAAGCGCCAGAGCTTCGAGGGCAGTTTCTCCGGTTTTCCCCGTAGGTGGTCGTCCTCAATCATCACCTGCTGGAGGATGAGGGACGCGATCCCCAGGATCAAGGCGGCGACAAAGGCCAGCCTCACCCCCGTCTTCTCGCCGTAGAGGGCGATCATCACACCGCCGATGACGGGACCTAAAGCCATGGGAATCCTCCGAACAAGGGAATGGACAGAAACCCCCATTGACCGTTTGTCTTCAGGAAGAGCCCGGGAGACGAGGCTCATCGTGGCGGGGAGCGAGACGGCCGTCCAGGAGAGAAAGAAGACGGAGCCGATGATAACCGCCTGCCAATAGGGGAACAAGATGACGATCAGATACCCGAACATGGCAATGAGATTGAAGACCAAGAGGGCATTCTTGTAACCGAAGCGATCGCTCAGGTAGCCGCCGGGATAGGAGTAGAGGGCAGACAGGAGGTTGTCCATGGCGTTCAAGAGGCCGACGGACAAGACGCCGCCGCCCAAGGCCAGGAGGTAGATGGGCAGGAACCGTTCCGCCATCTTTTCGCCCAGCCCCACAAGGATGACCATGGCAAGCAGGGCGACGATGCTCTTTTTCAATCCAAAAAAATCGGCGAGTTTGCGCTGCCAGGTCATGGCATCATTTCCCCGCATACGAGAATTATCCTAACATGCGCTTATCGTGGGATCAGAAAAACTGGACCAGTGATATACTGCCCATTGATCTTCGCGGCAAAGAATGTTTCCATCTCCAGTCCGACCGTTCCTATCTTCTTCAGCATGCTTCGTTTTTTATCGATGAGGATGCCCTTCTGTGAATATCTTCCCTGTGAATTTGCATTGATAAGAGTTTGCTTCTGTATGTTGGAAGTATAGAATGTACGGCCTTGTGAGTCAATGATAAAGGAGCATCAATGCATGTATTATCAATTGTTATCATGAATATTTTGTGACGACGGGGGTGTAAGGCTTTACAGGAAGAAAAAAATAATAGACGTATTCCATTTATGTCACACGGGTGTGCACGATGTCATGGCACTCAATATCCAAGGAATACATTGATAGGAATGGCAACGTCTCTCACAGAAATAAAAAGGGGCTAACCTTGATTGGTTAACCCCCTTGATTTCATGGTGGGTCAGGGCAGAATTGAACTGCCGACACCTGGATTTTCAGTCCAGTGCTCTACCGACTGAGCTACCGACCCTCCCAGCTTGCTATGTCATTGAGCGGAAGTCTCGTCTATAAAAAATCCCCTTCTTTGTCAAGGCCTTTTTCATCGGGCGTATATGCCGGCCCATCAACGATATTCTTGACACGGATGACAACTGTCCCCGCTATCTTGTCATGCCAGCTCTGTTTCTTCGCATCAAATGCGATCCAGACAAACCCGAGGTAAAAGACAACGGCCGAGATGATATATCCCACCCATCTGAGAAAAGCGAGACCGAAGGTCATTTGTTCTCCTGTTGACTGAACCATTTTAAGGCCAAAGATCATCTTCCCGGGCGTCTGCCCAGCGGCGCCGTGAAAATATGTAAAATAAAACATACTTATAAAGACGGTCATAAGCAGATAAATAGACACAAAGGTGATGGTCACTTCTGCAAATCTCTCCGGCAACATATCGCGGTAGTGAGTCAGAAAGCTGATATTCAATGCCAGCACGCCTACGAACAGGATGAAGAGCGAAGTGAAAAAGAGAATAATCTTGTCGATGGAAAACGCCATCGCTCTTCGCCAGAAGCCACCGTAACGATCTTCCACCACTACAGCTTACCCCCTTCCGGCTCTCCTCCAAAGATACCCAATTCATACTGAATGATGGAAAGAATAGTGACAGCAGCCGTCTCCACCTTCAGTACATTCCTGCCCAGACTCACAGATATGAAGCCCCTTTTCACGGCGTTCTCCACTTCCTCTCTTGAGAATCCCCCCTCCGGGCCTATCATGACGGTGATGTCTTTCTCTCCTTCATATCTATTGTCACGCAATAGTTTTTTTATGCCTCTTTCAGATTCTTCTTCCCAGAAAATAATCTTCAGCGCCCCCCCTTCCGCAGATGCAAGCATCTCTTCAAAAGATAGAATGTCGTTAACTTCCGGTATATCTGCTCTCCCGCACTGTCTGGCCGCATCGGTGGCTATACTTCGCCACCGCGACACCCTGACACGGGCTTTGTCCGCCGTTAATTGCGGAACGGATCTTGCCGACCGAAAGGGTATGATCCTGTGAGCGTCCAGCTCCGTCGCCTTCCGGATTATGAAATCCATCTTGTTCGCCTTGGGGAGGGCCTGAAGAACGGTAATTCTTACAGCATCGTCCTCTATCCTGTTCTTTCCCAAGACCTCTACGTTGATGCCATCGGCGGAGAAGTTTTTTATCACAGTTTCGTATTCCCATCCGGCGCCGTCAAAAATAATCAGATGGTCACCCTTCTTCATCCTGAGGACGGACTTAACATACCTGAGGTTCTCTCCTCCAAGTTCAAATGGCTCGCCCTTCCCCATAATCCCGGGGAAATAGATTCTCGGCACTGTCAAGGTTTATTTCCTCACAAAACAATGGGAAATTGGGTAGAAGGTTGGACCGCATTAAAATGCCAAACGCTCTTTTGCGGCACTTATGGTTGATTTCCTTTTCTTTGAAAAACGTAGCAAACCCATTCCTTTTCCGTGATGATCTGGTGAATTGCAAATGTGCCCTTCAAGAAATGCGATTCAATATCAGTTTTATTCTGATCAACGATGCCTGAAATCACCAGATAACCATCTTTTTCGATCAGAGACATTAAGTGGTCACGGAGACGTATCAGTATCTTGGCCGTGAGGTTGGCGACGATAAGATCAAATGGTTCATTAATGGTATTGACATCGCGATTGATGATTTCCACTCTGTCTGCCACGTTATTAATCATCGTATTCTCGCGGGCAATGGAAGCAGCCTTCTTATCGATGTCGACACATACCACTCTTTCCGCACCCAGCTTTGCACAGGAGATGCCCAGGATACCTGTACCTGTCCCGATGTCGAGAACCCTCCACTTCTTGACGCCCCTGTCTTTCAGAAGGATGTCCTCAATCGCTTCCAGACACATCCTCGTCGAAGCATGCTGGCCCGTTCCGAATGCCATCCCGGGGTCTATCTCGATGACAATGTCCCGGCCCGCGGGGGTGTATCTCTCCCAGGTCGGTTTGATAACAATGTTCTTGCTCACCCGCAGGGGCTTGAAATATTTCTTCCACTCTTCCCCCCAGTCCTGATCTGCAACTATTTCCATGGAAAGGCGGGGTTCCTCCATCCCTGGGAAGAGCCCGGAGACGCTGTCTAAATATGTCTTCAGGGAAGCGATACGGTCTTCCAACCGCCCATCAAAGGGTAAATACGCTTTAAGTACCTCTCTCGTTTCAGACAGCCCAAAGTCTCCCGGGGACTGGGACGCCAGTTCTTCCTGAAACGCTCCCGGGATGCCTATTTCAGTAAGGAAGTTTGACAATGCATCGATCAGCAGCGGTGATACGGACAGTTCGATCTTCAGCCATTGTCCCTTTTTTTCTCCGGTTAGCCCGGTTAGTTCTGGCATTTTCGTCCCTCCCTGACCTGAAACGATTAGATATCTATCTATATCCTCTTTTCGATGATATTTCAAGCAGCTTGAATTTTAGGGGTCTTCGTGATAGCTTGCATTAGTTATTTCGTCTTAGTTCGAAAACAGAATCTGTCTCTTGCTACCCCCCTTTTTGAAAGGGGGGCGCCGGGGGGATTTGAGCGAACCCATTGCAAAATCCCCCTCACTCCCCCTTTGCAAAGGGGGAGTCGCTGGGAAGGAAGGGCCGTGAAATATTACCCGTTATTTCTGGATATCACAGATAGAAGATGCATAGTCGTGGGCGGAGGCGATGTCGCCGAGAGGAAAGTGGAGCGGCTTCTTGACTCCGGGGCCAGTGTCGTCGTTGTTGGAAAGACGCTGACTCCCGGTCTTGAAACGATGAAGAAAGAAGGCAGAATAAATCACATCGATGCCGATTACGACCAGGCCTTTATCAACAATGCCTTCCTGGTAATCGGCGCCACGGACCGGGATGACGTCAACGCGGCGATCTCCCGCGATGGGAGAGATAAGGGGATACTCGTCAATATTGTGGATGACCCTGACAAATGTGATTTTGTCCTCCCGTCCCTCCTCAAGCAGGGAGACCTTTTGATCGCCATATCCACCGGAGGGAAAAGCCCGGCCCTGGCGAAGAAATTGAGGGAAGAGATGGAACAGCTCTTCGGGACGGAATATCGAACCCTCCTTGAGGTGATGGGACAACTGAGAGAAAAGTTAGTTGTGAAGGGGCGTTCCTCCGAAGAGAACAGGCGCCTGTTTGAATCGGTCGTGCATTCAGAGATACTAAAGCACATAAAAGATAAGAGCTGGGAAAAGGTAAAAAAAATCATTTACGACATTACCGGCGAAAATATAAAAGTTGGTGATTGATGGATATCATTTTTTTCAGGGTGGCTCTTGTTGTTTACCTTCTAAGCGCCTTAGGATACTTAGTCTCCCTGTATATCAGAAGGGTCCTGGTAGCCAGAGTTTCCACATGGGTTCTATCTTCAGCCTTTGCTTTCCATACCTTGTTTTTCGCATTCAGATTTATCAAAACCGGTCAGAATCCTGTGATCAGCTTCCATGAGACCATTTCCTTTTTTGCCTGGGCCATGACCGGCATTTATCTTGCCTTCCAATTGAAGACGAAAACCAGGGTATTGGGCGCCTTCGTCTCTCCCGTGACTTTTCTGCTCATGATCGCTGCTTCGAAAGACCTGGGAGGATATGTTTCCATTCCCGTTGCACTCCAGAGCAACCTGGTGCCGGTTCACGTGATACTCTCCGTAACGGGAGAGGCCCTTTTTGCTCTGGCCACCTGCGCGGGCGCTATGTATCTCATCCAGGAAGGTTTACTAAAGAATAAGAAGGTGAGCAGCTTCAGCAAGGTACTGCCTTCACTTACAGACCTGGACAGGATTAACCATATGTGCCTCATGCTGGGGTTTTCGCTGCTCACTCTCGGCATCCTGGTGGGTTCCATATGGGCGAGAAGCGTCTGGGGCAGCCTCTGGCAATGGGACCCCAAACAGACATGGACGCTGGCGGCGTGGTTTGCTTATGCAGTACTGCTGCATCAAAGACTCGCCATGGGCTGGAAAGGACATAAGGCGGCGCTTTTCACGCTGCTGGCATTTGCTGCACTCTTGATTTCGCTTGTGTTGGTCAGCCTCTTCTTTGTAACTGCTCATAGATTCATATAACACCATGAATATCATTCTTATCGGCATGAACCATAAAACTGCCCCCCTCGAAATCAGGGAGCGCCTTTCTCTATCCTGCGGGGACGATATCAACCATCTCACGGAAATAATGAACATCCCGGAAATAAAGGAAGGGCTGTATCTTGCCACCTGCAACCGCGTAGAGGTCCTGGCAAATGCCGCAGACAGTGAAAGCGCTGTTGCGAGGCTGAGGGCTTTTATTTTTCATCACGGCAATCTGTCTGCAGAAGAGATGAACAAATGCCTTTATCTGCACTTTGACCATGAAGCGGTGCGCCATCTGTTCCGCGTGACTTCCAGCATCGACTCCATGGTTATGGGAGAACCGCAGATTTTAGGGCAGATTAAGGATGCGTTCCGCACAGCCGTCGAACATAACGCAACCGGCGTCATACTGAACAAGATTCTCCATCACGCTTTCAGGGTGGCAAAGAGGGTGAGAAGCGAAACGGGTATTGCCAACAATGCCGTGTCCGTCAGTTTCGCCGCCGTGGAGCTCGCAAAGAAGATATTCGGCGTTCTTGAGGGGAGGAATGTTCTTCTCGTAGGAGCCGGGGAAATGTCGGAGCTTGCGGCAAAACACCTTATCAGCCGCAGGGTGGGAAAGATGTTCATAGCCAATAGAACATACGCCCGGGCAGTGAAGATGGCCGAAGATTTTCATGGCACCGCCATAGAGTTTGATATGCTCCCGGAAAAACTGCGCGATGTTGATATTGTAATAACCTCGACAGGAGCGCCCGGCTACGTGCTTACGCCCTCTATGATCGAAGCGGCCATCCGCAGGCGCAAGAACCGTCTCCTCTTTCTTATCGACATTGCCGTGCCCAGAGATATTGACCCCGCGGTGGGGGAGATCGATAATGTGTACCTGTACAATATCGACGACCTTCAGGATATTGTGGACAGCAACCTGAAAAGCCGGAAGAAAGAGGCCGAGAAGGCGGAAGCCATTATAGACGAAGAGGTGACAAAGTATCTGGAATGGTACAGCGCCCTGGAAGTAGTGCCGACGATCATCTCACTCCGGGAAAAAATGGATGGCATCATTAGAGGAGAGATTGCAAAATCCTCACCCTGGATGGAAAATCTGACGGAAGATGAAAAAAGAAATATAGAAATCATGGCGAATTCCATTATCAACAAGGTGCTTCACGATCCGATTGTCGGACTGAAGGAGGAAAGCAAGGATAACAGCGCGCTGCCTTACGTCGCAGCCATCAGAAGGCTGTTCGCACTGGATGATAAATGAGGAGACAGGCACATTAGAAGCATACTGAGAATCGGAACACGGGGAAGCCTTCTCGCACTGACGCAGACCAATTGGGTTGCAGAGAGGTTGAGGAGAGAGACACCCGCGGTGGCCGTCGAAACTGTAGTGATCAAGACAAAGGGAGATATCCTGCAGGACGTGCCTCTGGCGAAAGTGGGGGGAAAGGGGCTCTTTGTGAAAGAGATCGAGGATGCCCTCCTTCGGGATGAAATTGATATCGCCGTCCATAGTATGAAGGACGTGCCCATGGAACTCCCGGATGGTCTGGAAATCGGCGTAATGTCGGAAAGGGAAGACCCGCGGGACGTGCTGATCTCGAAAGACCAAAGAAGGCTCGAGGATATGACGGTCGGCGCCCGCATCGGCACGGGTTCCCTGAGGAGGGGCTTCCAGCTCCTTCACCTTTTTCCAGAGATCGAACTCGTTCCTCTGCGCGGCAACCTCGACACACGTATAAGAAAGATTCAAACGGAGAGCCTCGACGGCATCATTGTGGCGGCAGCGGGGCTAAAGCGGATAGGATGGGCGGACCGTATCACCCAGGTCATACCGGTGGAAATAATGCTTCCCGCCGTAGGCCAAGGCGCGCTAGGTATAGAATTGAGAAAAAACGATGAAGCCGTCCGCCGCGCCGTCGCATTTATCAATCATCCCCGGACATGGGTGGAGGTGAGCGCGGAGCGGGCATTTCTGAAGAGACTGGGCGGAGGATGCCAATTGCCCGTGGCTGCCTACGGGGTTAAGGAAAGCAACGACTTGACAGTTACGGGACTGCTGGGAAGCCTTGACGGCAGACAGTTGATAAGAGATGAAGTAAGAGGAGTAAGCGAAAACGCGGAGGTTCTGGGGACATTACTCGCGGAAAGAATCCTGTCAAAGGGCGGACAGGCGATACTTGATGAGGTTTACAGAAAGGGGCTTTTCTGTGGCGAACAAGGGTAAAGTTTATATCATCGGGGCCGGCCCGGGGGACCCCGGACTGTTTACGATAAAGGGCTTGAGATGCCTCAAGGAAGCTGATGTCATCATCTACGACTACCTTGTGAACGAGGAGATCATTCATCAGGCGAAGGAATCGGCGCGCCTGATCTACGCGGGAAAAAAAGGGGGAGAGCATACCCTTCCGCAGGATGAAATAAATCGACTCCTCCTTGAAGAGGCGGGGCAGGGAAATGTTGTCGCCAGGATTAAGGGCGGAGACCCGTTCATCTTCGGGCGCGGCGGGGAAGAGGCGGAAATCCTGGCGCAGTCCGGCATCCCTTTTGAGGTGATTCCCGGTGTCACGTCCGCCGCTGCGGTCCCCGCGTATGCGGGCATCCCGCTCACGCATCGCGGCCATACGTCCACAGTCGCCTTTGTCACAGGCCATGAGGACGCCACAAAAGAAGAAAGCGATATCGATTGGAAGTGTCTGGCGGGAATCGGCACCGTTGTATTCCTCATGGGTGTCAGGAATCTCGGCCGGATTACGGCCAATCTGATGGCACATGGCAAGCATGCGGATACCCCGGCCGCCCTTATCCGATGGGGGACGACGGAAAATCAGGAGACCCTGACAGGAACTATCAGCAATATTGCCGGGAAAGCGGAGGAAAAACAATTTTCGCCTCCGGCTATTTTGGTGGTGGGCGGTGTCGTGGATCTCCGGAGCGTGCTGAACTGGTACGAAACAAAGCCGCTCTTTGGTAAAGGCATCGTGATCACGAGACCCGAGGCTCAGGCCGAAGAATTCGCAAGCCTTCTCCATGCGCAGGGCGCACGGGTGATACATTTCCCGACAATCAAAATCGTCCCGCCTGTCAGTTACGACGGTCTCGACCAGGCCATCGCTGAAATCTCGGCATATCAGTGGATCATCTTCACCAGCGCCAACGGCGTGGTCTTCTTTTTGAGACGTCTGAAAGAACTCGGACGGGATATCCGGGATCTCAAAGGACTCCGGATCTGCACGCTTGGTCCGGCTACAGCGGCCCAGCTTGAGCATTTAGGTATCCGGGTTGATCTTGTGCCTGACGAGTTCATTTCCGAGGGAGTGGTCAAGGCGTTTGAGAAGATCAATTTGAGGAGAAGCAGAATACTGCTCCCCAGAGCCGAAACGGCTCGCGATGTCATTCCTGAAGGACTTGCGAAACTCGGGACAAAGGTCGATGTGGTAACAGCATATCGAACAGTCAATTCAGGAAAAGATAAAGCGGAACTTGCATCATTGATGAACGAGGGGAAGGTGGACGTCATCACATTTACCAGCCCTTCGACGGTTGAGAATTTCATGGAAATAATGGGACGTGATTATGTGACACCGAAGGGAGTCAAAATCGCCTGCATCGGACCGGTCACCGCCGCAGCCGTCAAGAAGGCCGGCCTTCCCGTGGACATAATCCAGGAACGATATACCATACCGGGCCTGGTCGAAACACTGACGAAATATTTCAGCAAAAAAGTATGAACGCAAGAAAAGGAGGGTTGGAATAAATCATGTATTTTCCTACTTACCGACCGCGGCGCTTGAGAAAAAACGAAAATTTCCGGAGGATGATCAGGGAGACGAAGCTATCCGTCGATAATTTTGTTTATCCACTTTTTGTGACCTTCGGAAAGGATGTGAAAAAACCGATCAGTTCTATGCCCGGAAATTTCCAGATGTCCGTTGACCATTTGGTAAAAGAAGTGCAGAAAGCGAAAGACCTGGGTATCCCTGCCGTTCTCCTCTTCGGCATCCCGGAGAAAAAGGACGAGGTGGCATTTGGGGCTTTCATGAAAGACGGCATTGTTCAGCAGGCAGTCAGAAGGATCAAAGACAAAGTTCCCGACGTTATCGTCATTACCGATGTGTGCCTCTGCGAATACACGAGCCATGGTCACTGCGGGATGGTCGAGAAGGGCGAAGTGGACAACGACGCGTCGCTCGAAGTCATAGCGGAAACTGCCGTGTCTCATGCAAAAGCAGGGGCAGACATGGTTGCCCCGTCTGCCATGATGGACGGCCAGGTCGGCGCCATCCGGGAAGCCCTGGATGAAGCCGGTTTCGAGAACCTGCCGATCATGGCCTACTCCGCCAAATATGCTTCCTGCTTCTACGGCCCTTTCCGTGAGGCCGCTGAAAGCGCCCCACAATTCGGTGACCGCAAGGCCTACCAGATGGATCCGGCCAACGGAGATGAGGCTATCCGCGAGATAAGCCTCGATGTTGAAGAAGGAGCCGATATCATTATGGTCAAACCCGCCCTGCCCTACCTCGATATCATCCGGCGCGCACGGGAGGAGTTCGACCTGCCCATTGCGGCCTACAATGTGAGCGGCGAGTTCTCCATGATCAAGGCAGCGGCCAAACTTGGATGGATGGATGGAGAGAAGGCTATGATGGAAGCGCTCACTTCAATCAAGAGGGCCGGCGCGGATATCATCATCACCTATTTTGCCACGGAGGCAGCAAAGTTTCTCCAGAAATAGTTGATAAGGTGAACCTTCTGCGTCACATGGAATTAGTTCCTATAGCGTCATTGCCACTGCTCTTTGTGTCATTCCCGCTACTTTTTCTGACATTGCATTACTCTTTCTGCAATACTGCGGCATCTTCTGTCATTGCCGCCACTTTTTCTGTCATTCCCGCGAAAGCGGGAATCTAAATGGTATGAAACTGTATTATGTATACATTCTGGCCAATAAGAAAAAAGGTAAACCTTCTATGTCACTGATGCGAAAATAGCTCCTATAGTGTCATTCCTGCTATACCTTCTGTCATTGCCGCTACTCTTTTTGTCATTCCCGCGAAAGCGGGAATCTAAATGGCATGAAACTGTATTATGTATACATTTTAGCTAATAAGAAAAATGGCCCCTTGTATATAGGTGTAACAAACGATTTGATTAAAAGAATACATGCACACAGGAACAATCTCATCGAAGGTTTTACAAAGAAATACCATGTCCATGATCTTGTCCATTTTGAAGCATATGATGATATTCATGAAGCTATTACAAGGGAAAAAAGAATGAAAAAGTGGAAAAGAGAATGGAAGATCGAACTGATCGAAAGGGACAATCCAAATTGGAAAGACTTGTACCATAATATTATAAAGTAGATAGATTCCTGCTGGAGCCTGTCCTCGAATGTTCTTATCGGGGACAGGAATGACACATTGGAAAGACTTGTACCATCATATCATAAAGTAGACAGATTCCTGCTGGAGCCTGTCCTCGAATGTTCTTATCGGGGACAGGAATGACACATTGGAAAGACTTGTACCATCATATCATAAAGTAGACAGATTCCTGCTTCCGCAGGAATGACATATTGGTGGATGTGATAACATATTAATGTGACCAAATGAAAATCAAAAAATTACCAGTTTTGCCTCACACCCTCCGCATGGTTGCCTGGGAAGTAACCCGGAGTTGTAACCTCGCCTGCGTCCACTGCCGGGCATCGGCCAAATACGGCCCTTATGCCGGAGAGCTCACGACAGACGAGGGATTCCATCTCTTGGACTCGATTGCAGCCGTGAGCAAACCCGTGATAATCCTGACCGGCGGGGAACCGCTCCTCCGCCCCGACATATTTGAGATTGCCGCCTACGGAGACAGGAAAGGACTCCGTATGGTTCTCGCTACCAACGGAACCCTGGTCACAGAACAGATTGCCGGAAACATGCTCAGAGCGGGCATTAAGCGCGTCAGCGTCAGCATCGACGGCATGAATGCAGAAAGTCATGATGCCTTTCGTACTGTGGCTGGCGCCTTTAACGGAGCGCTGGCCGGCATTGAAGCAATGAGAAAAGCTGGCATGGAATTCCAGATCAACACGACTATAACTAAATCCAATCTGGATCAACTCCCCGGTATCATGGATCTGGCCGTAAGCTTAGGCGCTGCCGCACACCATATCTTCCTCCTCGTTCCCACGGGCCGGGGAAAAGAGATGGCGGAACAGGCCATATCTCCCGCAGATTATGAAAACACACTGAACTGGTTCTACGAGGCAAGCCTCAATTGTCCGATACAACTAAAGGCTACATGCGCGCCCCATTATTACCGCATCCTGAAGCAGAGACGACAGGGGAAAGGGGTCAGGGATGAGGGAACAGAGATGAAGGGTCAGAGGTCGGAAGATCCTTTGCATGCCATGACGCGCGGTTGTCTGGGTGGAAGCTCCTTCTGCTTCATTTCTCATACAGGACAGGTGCAGCCCTGCGGCTATCTGGAGGTCGATTGCGGCCGGATCAGAGAAAAGGGATTCGAGGACATCTGGAACAGCTCCCCGATATTTGAAGACCTCCGTGATTTGAACAAATACAAGGGCAAATGCGGCCATTGTGAATTCATCAAAGTCTGCGGCGGCTGCCGCGCGCGGGCCTATGAAATCACGGGAGATTACTTAGCCCCCGAACCATTCTGTATCTATGAACCGAAAAGATGAGGCATTCCTGTGTTTCATGGAAAGAATCGATACGAAAGAACTTAGGCATACGGTTTTAAAGAAATTTAAATTTTAGAAAAAAATCGCCGCCTGGGTCCGTCCGAGATTGGTGTGGATACAAAATGCACAGAGCAATTTCTTCCTGCTACACAACCATCCAGTCTCGGCAAGTATGCAGGACTACAATTCGTAATAAACACAATTCACGCCCGACAACAAACATCGACACCGCACCTCATATTTTGTGGTCAAAATCCTCTTGACACATAAAATCCTTCTTCATATGCTTCAATATCAATTGCATGTTATTGGACCTCTGGTTAAGTATGATTCGCGGGTATGAAACGATTGGTCACGCAACCTTTCTATCAGTAATCCTCGATGCTCAGTACAGACTCAGAGTGAGGACTCGTAGGTCGACCAAAACATCGTTAAGGAAGCAGTAGTATGGGATTATATAAAGAAGAAGAGAAAGAACGAAGAAGAAAAGAACGAAGAAGCGAAGAAAGAAGAGGAGAAGAAAGAAAAGGAGGAGAAGAAAGAAGAAAAAAAGAAAGAAGAGGGGACGAAAGAAAAGGAGAAGAAGAAGAAAGAAGAAGAAGAAGAAAAGCAAGAAGAAGGACTCTCTTCTGGCTGCTCATAATAGCGTTCGTTTCTCTCGTATTCAGTGCACTTACCGGCAACCTTTCCATTATTATTGAAAAATTCTACAACTACAAGGATGAAATCTATCGTCCAATGGATACGGATAGAATGAAATATGAACAAGAAAAAGCAAAGCCTGTGGGTAAAAAGTAACTGAAGAACCTTTTTAAAATGGACAGCATCGACAAGCAGATTTTGAATATCATTCAGAAGGACTTCCCTGATACCTCTGTTCGGCAAGGCGAACCGATCCGGTAAGGTGGTTCTTGCGGAACACGGACCAACGGCGGATAACGGCACAAAGTCTATGACTGGACCGCGGTTGCGTGAAGCCGTAATCCAAGCACCCGTATGGCCTTAAGTACCGTACTGTCAAAGTCTTATTGACATAGACGTATGGAGGGCGTATAATATGCATACATCATAGGGGGTAATGTTATGCCGAAAAGTAAAATCAATATTACCATGGATCAGGATCTCGTAGAATACATCAAAAGTTATGCCGAAGAACAGAGGACCAGCGTTTCCGACGTATTCACGCAATTTATCCTGAATCTAAAGCGCACAAAGACCAAGGATCCAACGGATATAATACTTGCAGATCCCGATTTCAGAGATAGCCTCATGGAAACCATTTCACAGGTCAGATCCGGTAAAGTCAAGTGGCACAAATATAAAGAGGTCTTCTGATGGAGACTTTTTTTAGCGATGCATTTGTTGGCTCTCTTGAGAAGTACGCCTCAATCAAGAAGGACATCAAAAAAAAAGTTGACATGATCATCGCGAATCCCACTGCCATGGGCGAACCATTGAAAGGCAACTTCAGGGGATTCTATAGTTGTCCTGTGAAAAAGAGGTTTCTTATAATTTACCTTTACTGCAATATCTGTAGAAAAAAGGGGGACGATGAGATAGTTCTATGCAAGAAGTGCAAAGATACATCTGACGACACAATCAAGTTCATTGCTCTGGGTCCCCATGACGAAGCTTATAGAAGATGAAGAAACAAAAATTTCAACTACTGATCGATTTTGAAGGATTAATTTTTGTGATGCATCTTTGTTGTACGCGATAAGCAACGTCGAAGACGGGAAACACAACTTTCAAATACGAGTCGCAGGTCGCTTTGTCAGAGCAGCTCGTTGAATGCGGTAGCAAGCGCATTCCCCGCGCTTGTAGCCTGCGGATGCCTTCCTGAAAGCAACAGGATGAAAATTTCATTTATATAATAGATTTTAAATGGAAATCGTGATATTAAACTCAACACATGAAAAGCGGTTGAATTGCCCCGCTGATACCAATCGTTAGAGCAAAAAGAAAGAGATGTGAAAATGGCTTTATTCAGTATTTCCGGGAAATTCGAACCTATTAAGGAAAAAAAATTTAAACTTGAAAAGGAAATACAGGATTTAACAGAGAACAATTTAAAAACCATATTTGGATTTGAGTTTGTAAAAAGAGAATTTTCTTTAAATAATTTTAGAATAGACACATTTGCTTACGATAGTGAAAATAAATCATTTGTAATAATAGAGTATAAAAAAGATAAAAATTTCAGCGTGGTTGATCAAGGCTATGCTTACCTTTCCTTGATGCTTAACAATAAAGCAGAGTTTATTTTAGAGTACAATGAAAACAAAAAGACATTGCTAAAACGAGATGATGTAGATTGGACACAGTCAAAAGTTATTTTCATATCACCTGGTTTTACTGCGTATCAAAAAGAGGCAATCAACTTCAAAGACCTTCCAATTGAATTATGGGAGATAAGACTTTTTGAAAATCAAAGCGTTTCATATGAACAAATTCAAAAAATCAACGCTAAAGAGAGCATTCAAACCATTTCAAGACAAAATGATGAAATAAGAAAAGTGTCGGAAGAAATAAAAGTGTATACCGAGTCAGAACATATTGAGTATGCTTCTGATGAAATAAAAGAGTTATATGACAAATTAAAAACTAATATTTTAAATTTAGATGACATTGAAGTTAAACCAAAAAAATATTACATCGCATTTACTTCTGGCACCAATA
>Ga0209777_10003305_pt1 | contig 20135 bp, 12 predicted proteins | sample FrelakmetHBP12HB_FD_187147 | JGI IMG/M metagenome (GOLD analysis project Ga0209777, IMG submission 187147) | Freshwater lake sediment microbial communities from the University of Notre Dame, USA, for methane emissions studies -HBP12 HB (SPAdes)... | ecosystem: Environmental > Aquatic >...
GTTATTTTGAGCGATAGATGGCCCTGGTCGAAATAACCGATCTTGACCCCTTTGGATATATCTAGGGTGCCACCGGTCTGCCTCTGCTCGCCTATGATCATCCTCAGTAGGGTCGTTTTCCCGCAACCGTTGGGTCCTATTAAACCGATCCTATAATTTGTCTCGATCTCGAGGTCGGCGTCCTCGATAAGGACCCGGTCCCCGAAGCGCATGTTCAGGTTATGGGCCTCGGCGATGTTGCGGCTGCTCTTCAGAGACGATTGGAAATGGAACTTGAAGGTCTTGTTCTTGATGACCGGGTCCTCGAGCTTTTCCATCTTCTCGAGGCGCTTGAGCTTGCTGGTAATCTGCGCGTTGAAACGGTTGCGGCCCCGCATCTCTTCGATGAAGTCCTTGTGCCGGGAGATCTCCTTTTGTTGCTTGTCAAAGGCCTTCTTGCGGGCCTCGAGGAGGAACTCCTTTTCCTTGACGAAATCGGTATAGTCTCCTTCCCAGCTGCGCAGCCTGCAGTTATCGATCTCGATTATCCGTGAAACGGTGTCGTCGAGCAGGTACCTGTCGTGGGATACGATGATAATAGTTCCATCAAACTCGAGCATGTACTCTTCGAGCCATTCGATGGCCTCGATGTCCAAATGGTTGGTCGGCTCGTCAAGGAGCAGCAGGTCCATGCTGGAGGCTGCCACGAGGGTCTTTGCAAGGGCGACCTTCCTGCGCTCCCCGCCGCTAAGGTCCCGGATCCTCGCCTTGGGCTTGATGCCGGGAGAGCCAAGCTTTGATAGTATGTCCATGGCCCGGTCTAGGTAGCTCGCCCCGCTGTACTTGGCGTACTCGGCCTGGAGCTCGTTGTAGCGCTGCATGACGTCCTCGTAACCTGGCTCCTCGTAGAAGGCCGGGTCCGCCATGCGCTCTTCAATGGTCCGGAGCTCGGATTTCAAGGTCGTAGAATAACCCGTCTCGGCCAGCTGGTCCCCGACGGTCTCATCTGTGTCCTGGATCTGTCGCTGGGTAAGAAGTCCCACCCGCAGGTCTGGCTTGGCCTCGATATCCCCAACATCGACCTCTTCCTTGCCTAAAAGGATGTTGAGGAGGGTCGATTTGCCGGTCCCGTTCCTACCGATGAGGCCGATCTTGTCCCCTGAGAAGATGTCGAAGTTGACATCCCGGAACAGTAGCAGGTCCTTGAAGGTCTTCTGCATGCCACGGACGCTGATAAGAGGCTTCACGGGGGCGTGTATGGAACTTATTGGATATATGCTAGTTAGGTCGGGTTCCTTGGGGTGGGAAGGGACCCAGGAGTGGACCGAAAAGTTAAACTTATATGGCTTCCATCATTATGGCCCCACGATAGAGGGGCCACCAAATATATATCGAAGGGCACACTGCGCGCAAGGATTATTTAGTGAACCTCTTTGTCAAAACCGAAAGGAAGGTCCAAGCTGATGTCCGAAAAGCTCGACAAGATCTACGAGGAACTCGTCTTAAGTAATACCGCTGGCCCTAAGAGCGAGGGCTACAAGTTCGAGTTCGACCTCAAGGGCAACTTCCTGAGCATAACTCCCGAGGCGGCAGAGTTCGCAGGATACGGCATCGAGGCCTTGGAGACCATGTCCGTTTGGGACGTCGTCTCGGAAAAGGACCACGACCTGATGTTGGAAAAGTTCGCGGCCAGAAAGGAAGGTCGGCCCGTGGAACCTTACGAGGTCACCCTGTTGAAGCGTGATGGAAAGCGAGTCAAGATCAAGGTCCTGACAACGCCGGTCGTCGAGGACGGAAAAGTGGTCAAGATAAAGGGTATGTTCATACCGTTATGAGAAAGGGAAAATTTACGGGGCCGGGTCTTGGGAAGATTGGTCGGACCAGGGGAGGTCCGGTGGGTCTTTTGGGCCCCGCATCATTGGGTTCTTTGAGAAGCTCAGATAAAGAGCGTGATCTCCGATTCCTTGGCCTCGTTGATGTAGCTCCCTACGCCAGCTATCCCGTCGATATCGTCGATGAGGTCCTCTTTCTTGATGCCCAGCACACCTAGGGTCATGTCGCAGGGCCAGACCTTGACGCCAAGCTCACGGAGGTCCTTGTACATCTTGTCAAGAGGCATGACATTGGCCTTTTTCATCATCCTCTTTATCATCCACCGGCCAAGCCCGCCCATGTTCATCTGGGAAAGGGGCGCCTTGTCGAAGCCGCCCTTCTTCAGTAGATTGAGGCCCCAGAAGGTGACGAAGATCGTCACATCCATGCCCGCGGCAGCGGCTCCGCCTGCAATGATGAAGGCCGCGTAGGCCTTGTCGAGGTCCCCGCTGAAGAGGACGATAGTGGCCTTCTTTGCCATGGCTCATCCCCCCTTCTGGATGTATATCTTCCAGGCTCCGTTGGCCTCATCCTTGACCTCGAGGACCTTTTCGCCGGTATCCTGCATCGCCAAGGGAATCTCCTTGCGGGACATCGCGTGGTCCCCGAGGACCTCGAGCACTTGGCCCGGGGCCATCTTTCTTAGCTTCTTGCGCGTCTCGATGAGCGGCTGGGGGCAGTTCATGCCCTTTGTATCCACTGACACATCCACTTTGCTGATACTTCCTTCTGCCATACTACCACCTCTAGAGATTTATGAAGAGCTCGTGCTGTTGGAGGACCTTGACAAGGTCCTTCCGTTCGATGACAGTGATGTCGTCAATGAGCTCGGGACGCTCGATGCCCCTGGCCTCGAGGCTGGGGCCCAGGACGTAGACCTTCCCACCAAGGTCCACGAGGTCCGAAAGCTGCTTGAGATTATTCTCCTGGCCGATCTCGTTTGGGTCCTGGCCCTTGAGGGCCATGTAGACGCCATCGTCGCGCAACAGGAGCGTTGCCTCGGAGCCCATGGCCAGTATTGCGTTGATCACCAGCATCGCACCGTAGGCATCGTCGTCGTGGCCGTAGGTCCCATGGCTGAGGCTGATCAGAGTCCGCTTCTTCTTGTTGAAGGTCCCGCCGATGCCTTTGAGGTTCGTCGTCATTTCGAGGCCTCCTCAGCCCATGAAGGTCAGGACCTTGTCGGATCCTTTGAGCATGTCGAGCAGGCGGTAGACACCGCCGATCTCGACGCCTTCGATTAGGTCCTCCTTGACCAGGTCCCTGGCCTCGGAGCAGCGCTCACAGGCGGCGACCGTGACGCCTTTCTTGATGCACCAGCGGAGCCATTCTCCGGGGTTGCTGTACTTCTTGTCTTTCTTGACATGGGCGTTCCAGGTGCCGTCGAGATACAAGAAAAGGTTGACCTTGTAGCCCATCTTCTTGGCCCTCAGAGCGGTATTGATGGCGATGTCGGCATAGTCGGAAATGAACGGGCCCCTTGTGAGGATTATTGTAAGGGTCTTGCCCTTGTCCGCCTTGGCCTTTCCGTCTAGCATGAGAGCACCTTCTCGTAGCGCTCCATCACGAAGTCCACTAGGTCCTTGTAGGTGTCCTCTACGACCTCGATGCCGCTAACGAGCCGTTCTTTAGAAAGGCCCGAGGCCTTGAGGTGCTCGGGGCTCGCAAAGACCTTGGCACCTTTTACAAGAAGGGCCGAGATCAGTTCTGCGGCCCGGGTCTTGCTCTTTTTTCCCAGATATATCCCGTCGCCGATGAGAAAGATACCGACCCCGTGGCCCTGATCGAGCAGGTCCTGGGCGAGCTCGAGAGATGAGATGGCGTTCTCAGTGGCGGCCGCTGTCCTGGCGATTATGATGCCGAAGCTACCTGTGGCGTGGTCCTCTTGCATCTGGATCTCCCCTTATTGAGCCCGCGTGGCCGGGCCCCGACAGTCTTCCCTAGACCCAGATATTAATATGGTACATCGGTGTATTTAATGGTTTTTCACAGTTATGTCAAAATTCTGCACAACCTATTGAGAAAAGGTAATGAGTAGGATTGACAATACTATAAAATATGGCAGACCCGCAGAAAATCATCTTCGGTACCGCCTCCTGCGAGGATCTCGTTCAGTGCATTATGAACTTAGGGGACCTCGAGCTGTCGATACTCAAGAGCCTCATGAGGAAGGGACAGCTCAGGAGCGAGGACCTTGCCAAGGAGCACAAACGGGACAAGTCCATCATCCACAGGGCGCTCCAGAAACTGATGTCCTGCGGCCTTGTCTTCAGGGAGAAAAGGTCCATCACGAAGGGGGGGTATTTTTACGTATACACTTCCATCGAGCGTGAGCAGATACGGTCCAAGATGATGGAATGCGTTGACAAGATGTACAAGAACATGTCAAAGCTTGTCGATGAGTTCGACATCGACCTGAAGAAGAAATAGCGCTTAGGCTCATTTTTTGCGTGATGATTAAAATAAGAGAACAAAAGATAAAGAGGGGGCCGGTCTCCCGGCCCCCTGACTTGGCCTAGTTCTTCTTGCGCCGCATCAGGACGAGGGCGATCGCAAGGACCGCGAGTATCAACGCCCCGCTCTCGAAGCCCGGTATCTTCATTCCCGAGCTCTGGGCCTGCACGTACTTGACGGTCACGGAGGTCGTCCCGACATTGCCAGCGTCGTCAGTGGCCCTCACCGTGATGGTGTAGGTGGCCTTCTTGGGCAGGTAGACGTCGAGGCTGAAGGCCTTGGGGTTGTCCACAGGCATCCAGGCCCCATTGGGGAGCTGGACCTCCACGGTCCTAAGGCCATGGTTGTCCGAGGCCGTTCCAACGACCGTGATCTTACCGTCGTCGTCCTTCGAGTTCATCTTGGGCTTTGTAAGCGTCACCATCGGCGCGGCCGTGTCCACGATTATGCTGTCAGAGGAGGCCGTGCTGATAATGCCGTACTTGTCCTTGAACTTGGCATAGACTGTGACGGTCCCGTCGGTCTTGTCCGTCTTGTAGGTCATAGCCTGGGAATAGGGCACCCAGGTTCCGCCAGTGAAGTCTGGGCTCTCGGAGAGCATGACCTGGGAAGAGGCATCGCCCCCGACGAGGTCGAGCTGGACCGTTAGGGTCTGGTTGCTGGAATATTGGTCCCCACTGTTGAGCAATATGTTGCCTGCGAAGCCTTCCTCGTGTATGTCCAGGATTATCGTGTCCGAGACAACCTGGCTGACCAGCCCGGCTATGTCCTTGAACTTAGCGTAGACGGTCTGTAATCCGAGGACCTCGGGTAATGTCCAGGCCATCGTCGTGTTGTATTTGACCCACAGGCCTACAAGGAAGTCGGGGTCGTTGCTGAGCATCACGTAGGCCACACCGTTCTTATCCTGGGCGTTGAAGGTCAGGTTCACGAGCCGTGCGGTCGTGAGGGCGTCGCCATTGTTGATCACGATGGTGCCGGTCGGGGCCGTCGTGTCCAGGAGGATGGAGCCACTATAGGCCTTTGTGTTGCCAGCCCTGTCACGGAACTCGACATGGACCGTTTTAACGCCGTCGGTCTTGTCGAGCTGCCAGTTGATGACCCGTGTGTAGGGCGTCCACTCGGCGCTACTGAGGTCCTCTGTGTTGGAGACCCTCATGTCGGTCACTCCATTGAGGTCGGTGGCCGAGAGGGTCAAGGTCACGGAGGACTGGGTCGTTATCGGAGCCCTGTCGTTGATTACAACGGTCGCGTTGGGAGGCGTTGTGTCCAACAGTATCGAGTCGGAGAACACGTTGGACTCCCAGCCAGTGTTGTCCTTTACTTGAGCGTAGACCGTTACGAGCCCGTCGATCGCGGGCAGTGTGTAATTGAGGCTCGACACGTAATCCAGCCAGGTCTGGTTCACAAGGTCTGGCAGGTTCGTCGCGATCCGCAGCTTAGCCACGCCGCGGGCGTCCACGGCCGAGATGGCCAGGTGGACCGTCGTGTTGGTCGTGTAGGTGGATTCCGTGTTGATCTGCAAGATCCCTGTCGGTTTTATCGTGTCCACGACCAGGTCCAGGACCTTGTAGGTGGGTTTGTTCGTTGTGTCCATTATTCTGACATAAAGCCTGTTGGCACCTTCGCTCATATACAAAGTGATGTTCCATGCATAAGTGCCCGTGGCGATGTACCAAGTGTTATTGTCTAAGCTGACCTCGACGCGCTCGATGGCCTCGTACTCGAGGCTGACCGTGCTGAACGTGGGCATGATTATTCCGTCAGGGGTGGTCATGGTGACCATGTACTGCATGAACTTAGAGTTCGTCCAGTGGTTCTTGTCGTTGCTGACGGCCGTCCATGCGGTCCAGTCGACACGGTCGTTGGAGGACCTTGTGGACAAGGTCATGGTCGACCCTGTCGGAGTGTCGAAGGTCGCATTGACACCATTCCAGTTGACCTTGTACTCGCCCGCGAAGATATCGGACTGGAAGATGCCGGTTAGGCCTTCCAGGGTCGCCTCGGCATGGCCGATACGGGGCTGATACATGCTGTCTTGGCCGGTATAGTAGAATTCGAATTTGTTGTCGACCCGGAGGACCGAGACGCTGGTTATACCGTACTCGTCAAAGGTCCCGCTGTCAGGCGTTATGACCGGTGTGTCGTCGCCGACCAAGGTCCAGGTCACACCATCGAGCGAGGTTGCCGCGCCTACGGCCATATTAGTGATACCAATGTACCACATCCTGTAGATATTTCCGTCCTTCAGGACCGTCGGAGCGAGGAGCCCGTCGCCGTCAAAGGCGGAGGGCTTTCCGAAGGAAACGACCGAGTCTCCGGAGTTCTGCCTTGTCCAGGCAATGCCGTCCGCAGAGGTCGCGTAGCCGATCTGGAACAGGTTGTTGCTGTAGGATATCAAGCCTGCGTACCACATCTTGTAAGTGGCCCCGTCCTTTATTACAGAGGGCATCAAGAGCCCGCCACCATCGAACTTGTTGACCGGCCCGATGTCCATGACTGGCTTGCCATTGTTGCCCTTTGTCCAATCAATGCCGTCTGAGGAGGTGGCATAGCCGATCGTGTAGATGCCGTTGCTGTCCTCTCCAGTGTACCACATTTTATATGTCGCACCATCCTTAATGACGGCGCCCGGCATGAGCATGACCTCGTCGAAGGCGCCGTGACCACCAAGGTCCAAGGTGCCGGGTTGCGGGGTCCAAGAGATCCCGTCCGCAGACTCCAGGTATTCAAGACTGTAGACCCCGGTTCCATTGATCACCATGGCCCACATTTTATAGGTGTCGCCATCCTTGATTATCGCACCCATGTTCGTGCCTAGCTCGTCCGCGGCACCGACCGAGCCATAGTCTACTATCGGGTTGTTGGCGTCCTTGACGATGTCGCCGAGGTAGGGCTTTGGCGTCAGGGCACCATCCTTTGTCAGGGTCATGTTGTTCAAAGAACCGGCCTTGAACTCAAGGACCGTGTGCTGGGTCCACTCGTCCGGGCTTGGGGCCGCAGAGCCATTGACATCGACGGTCTTGACCATCAGGATGTCGCCGTCCTGGATACCGTTGACCTGTATCCAGGGGCCGGCCGGGTCCGCAAGGACCGGCATGGACGCGGTGAGCATCAGCAGGACCAGAAGACCGGATAGGAGCTTTGCCTGCATTACTTACCACCGTCCTTGGTGTCCTTGGGCGTATCAAGCTTGGCTTTCCTGGGGGCTCCCTTGTCCATGTCAGGGAAGGGTGGGATCACCGGGATGCTAGACTTGACCGGGACCGGTATTGCATCGTCCCCCTTGGGAGCGATCTCACCCGAGCTGTCCATCTCGGTCAACATCTGCTTGGCCTTCTGTATGTGCTTTTCCGCTTTGTCCGGGTTGTTCTTCGATTGGTAGATCTCGGCCATCCTCAGGGACTGCTTGATCTTGGTCGTATCCGCGCCCTTGGCGTCGAGCGTCTCTACCTTCTTTTGAAGGTCGGTGAGCTCGCCTCCGTCGACCTCGATCTCCCCTCCGGCTGCCTTATCGGTCATCCCCTTGACTGCAACGGGTGCCTCTTCTTCGGTCGGTGAAAAGGGGTCGGGTTCCTTTGGCTTTGGTTCCGGAGGCTTGGGGGCCTCTGCCGTCGTTACCGGGACCGGCGGTGGGACCATCCTTATCGGAGGTGGGACCTTCTTGTCGGTGGCCTTCGGGGGGAGCGGTGGGGCGGGCTTTGTGGGTGGGGCCTCCAGAGCTGCCTCCTTTTCCGTCTGGGCCTTGGCGTCCTGGGCCTCAATGTCGTCAAGGGTGCTCTTCTTTCCGACCATCTTCCTTGAAAACAGCAGGAAGATTATTATGGCCATGAGGGCGCCGACTATGGCGCCGACCAGGGCCGCCGCGAGCCAACCGGACGCGTCGGAGAGGGCCGAGGTCGACTTCTTGCTCGGGGCAGGTGGGACCTGTTCCCTGACGACCGTTCGTGTGAGGGTGTTGGTGTTCCCGTGACCGTCGGTGACGGTCATTTCGAAGTCGTTGGCGCCCAGCTGCAGGGGGAAGATGTGGCTGAAGGAGCTGGTGTTGTCTATCAGGATGTCGAGGCCGTTTATCTTGATGCTTCCGCCTGGTTCGACCTTCCCGAAGAAGCTGATGTTGTCCGAGGTGGTCCTCAGGCCGTCCGCCGGGGAGTATATCTGAACGGTCGCGGTCGTGTCCAGGGTGACCTCGCGCACGACCATGTTCCTGTTGCCGGCCAGGTCGGTGGCCAAGATAATGATCCGGTTCAGACCCTCCTTGAGGGTCACTGACTTCTTGAAGGCCCCGGCCTCTGTCGGGACCACGTTGCCGTTGATGGTGATGACCGCGTTGAGGTCGGTGAGGCCTTCCACGCTGATCTTGGCCGTGCTCGTGACCTGCTGATCGATCGGGTTGGTCACGGTCAGGGCCGGGGGTGTCGTGTCGAGGAAGACGTTCCTGACGACCTCATAGGTGTTCCCGATCTTGTCGGTGGCCCTCGCGACGATGCGGTTCGTCCCTTCCTTGAGCAGTACGGTGTAGGAGAACTGCCCGTTGTTGGGGTCGAGCACGACCGGCACGCCGTTTACTGTTACCGTGTTGCCGACATCCGAGGAGCCGCTGATCACAAGGACGCTGTTGCCAGTGAAGAGGTTGTCCTTGGGGTAGATGATGTTGAGCTGCGGCGGGTTGGCATCCTGCACGATGGAGATCTGCAAGGAGGCATAGTTGCCCGCGTCATCCGTGGCCTCGAAGAGCAATGTATTGACGCCTGGGATGAGCTTCATGGTAGTTACAAAGGTCTCGCCCAAAAGCTTGACCGCGATGCCATTGAGCTTCAAAGATGTAGCGCCGTTGGCCATTCCCCTGATGTCGATCTCGGGGGAGTTGGTTATCAGGCCGTTGGAGGGCGTCACGATGGTGATGCTCGGGGGCACCGAGTCGAGGCTTATGTCCCTCCACTGCTGGACCGTATTGCCAGCAAGGTCCGTGGCAGTGATGGTTATATTGTTAGCGCCTTCGGTGAGCAAGACTGTGTATTCGAACCGCCCGTTGGCGTCCATGGTCACGATGTTCTCGTTTATCCTGACCGTTGCGCCTGGCTCGGACTGGCCCCTTACGACGATGCTGGGCTGGTTGGTCTGCTGGCCCTCGGTGGGCTGGTCGACCACAAGCTGCGGCGGGATCGTGTCGCGGATGACGTGGAGCAGTACGATCCTCGTGTTGTTGAACCGGTCCTTGCCGATGATCTTGATGTCGTTGTTGCCCTCGCGCTGGAGGGGTGCGTAGTATTCGAAGCCCCCGGCCTTGGTAAGGTTGATGGGGACCCCGTTGATGGTCAAGGTCGCGTCCGGTTCAGTGAGGCCTGAGACCCTTGCATAGTTCTTGTTGGTCTGCATCTTGTCCTGGGGCGACAGTACCGTGATGTCCGGCGGGACGTTGTCGAGGAAGACCTTCACGACCGAGTGGTATCCGGGGGTGACCTTTTCGCTGTCCAAGATTCCGTACTTGGAGGCGTTGATGGTGACCGGTATGTTCATCGTCTTGCCGTCGGTCTTTATCTTGTAGAGCATTATGTCGATGCCCTTGTACCAGCCGTTGGTGTCGACCCTGTCGTCCAAGACCGTGTCGCCGGCCTTGTTGTAGACCTTGAGGTCCGCATCGGCCACTGGACCGGTGCCGTCGAGCCACAGGACCTGGATGTCCATGCTGCCCATGACCCAGATCTCGGGATTGGACTGGGCGCCCCAGTTCTGCATGTTCGTTGTCGCGAAAGTGTCGTTGTGGGACTTGAAGATGCAGCCTTGCTCGGCCACGATATCGTTTCCGTTGTTGGAGATTATGTTGTTGTACGAGTTGTAGATGTCCTGGACGTTCCAGTTGCCGTAGATCTCGATACCGGTCTGCCTGTTGCTCGTGATCTTGTTGTCCGCGAGCTTCAGGCCGTTCATCGTATCAATATACATGCCTTCCCCGTTCTTGAGGAGGGTGTTGTTGTTGACGGTACTGGTGGGGAAGTTCCCTCCACCGCCATACAGATCCAGGCCGTAATTGCTATTATCGATGATGAGGTTACTGTCGACGAAGACATTGGCATTGATGCCGCCAATGTCCATCTCGATACCGTCCTGTTGGGTGTTGATCACCGTGTTGTTTTGCATGAACAGGTTGGGCATCGTGCAGCTCCAACCGTAGAAGGTGATGCCATTTTGGCTCCTTGCGACGGTGTTGTTGGTGATCTTCACATCATTTTGGAAGACCGTGTTGCCCATATCGAAATAGAAGGTCTCCCAGCTACCTATGTTCAGCACGACGTTCCGCTCGACGTTCAGGCCTTTCATGTTGGAGTCACTGGCATAGATATAGAAGCCGGAGCCCCAGTTATTGAGGGTGTCGAGCTTGTTGTCTGTTATATTAAGCCAGCCTTCGATGCCTGTCCCGCCGTTCCAGGAATAACGGGGCATATAGAATTGGAACATATTTCCATAGTTCTGGTTCTTGATCGTGTTGTGAACGATGTTCACATCGTAAGTGACACCGCCGTAGTAATCATAGAAGTAGAAGGCGTCGCTCTGGCCGTTCGTGATGTAGTTGTCTTTTATAGTTATTGAGTTGAATTGATAGTAATAGCAACTGCCGCAGTTGACCGCGTATCCGTTGAGGTTGGTCATGGTGTTGTTCTTGAACACGAAGTCCCCGACGTTCGTGTTGGAATACGAGTAACCGAAGTTCCAGAAGGACTGGGTGTCGTTGAGTACATTGTTTTCAATATCGATATTGCCCCACTGGGACCCATAGGAGTCGAAGCTGAAGACCTGCCCGGTGTGGTTCAAGAAGTTGTCAGAGAAGTTGAAGTCGCCTATGCTGCCCCAAGAGAAGGAAATATAATACATTGGGTACCAGGTATATTGACAAGATAGAGTGTTGTTGTGGATTGCGACCGTTCCGAGGTTGCCGGAGGAAGCATAAATATAGACTGGATAGCTCCAATAGGCGTAGATATAATTGTTGAACATGTGGATGCCGGAATAGATGCTTTGGTAACCATCAAAATAGAAGCCGTAATCATAAGATGTTATGTTGTTGTTGTCCAGTCGGATGTTACCAAAGGTCGCATAGTAGGCCGAGATGTATATACCATAATAGATGCTGGAAAATCCTTGTGAGTTGATCTTGTTGCCCGAGAAGCTCCAGTTGGAGGGCTGGAAGCTGCCAGATTGGCCGTTGACGTATATCCCGTAATAGTAGGCCTGGTCCATATTGTTGTCATTGAAGTTCATCGTCGGGATCGTTGCATACTGGATATCGAGGTTCACTCCCCAGTTGGAGATGTAGCCGAAGGTGTTGTTGTTGAACTCGATGTCGGTGATGCTTGCATATTCGACATTGAAATTGATGCCGTTGTAATTGTAATTGTCACCAATGACGTTGTTATCAATGACTATCTTGCCCATCGTTGTGTAGTAGCCATTGACGTTCATTCCGCTGTTGCCCCCGAAGGTGTTGTTGGTGATGAAGGGGCCGTCGACGGAATAGGAGTTCCAGTCGAGGCTGACGGAAAAGGCATTATACCAGTCATACTCCGGGACCAGCGTGTTGTTGTTGATTGAGCAGTTCGTATCCCCAAGGTTCAACGAGGTATACCCCTCGATATCGCTGTTCGTGATTATCATCGAACCCCCGTAGTCGAGGGTGATGGAGTAGTCCCAGTAGTTGTTGGGGACCGAGGTGCCGTTGATTAACAGTATCCCACCGCTCTCGACCTCGATACCGCTGTAGCCGACCATTTCGATGTCCACGTTGTCGAGGGTAAGGTTCCCGCCTGATTGCACATAGATATATGCGCTCAGATCCGTTGAGCTGTTGTCATAATATTCGGTGTCACCTATGTACACATCCGAGTTGATAGTTGGTGGCAGAGGGCTCGCCGAGGTCGTCAGGGAGGCCAGCCCGATCACTAGGGCCATTGCCCCAACCAAGAGAACAGCCATCAACAGGTACCGATAGAAGATTTGCCCATCGGTCGTCTCGCGCACACGGATATTATCCGTACTTGACATGTTATTTCCTCCACACTTTTTTCGTTCGAAATTTATTATCTTTACATTGTCGTTCATATTATATATAGTTTGACAGGCCGCCAGTTCTACTCAATTCACCCTATTGTTTGGGCCTGTCCTGCGATTTCCCTAGGATACGCCATCTTATATAAAGTTAATGATAATTTCTATTTCGATTTATTTTTTGCAAAAAAACAACTAAATCGTAAAGATATGTTATATCATTGTTTTTATAAAATTATTCGGATAAAAAGGATAATAGAAATCCTATGAATTTCGCATCCAATTGAGAAATATACCGATTGTGAATATTTTGTAAACTATTGAACAGTGAAAAGGCGAGCCCTCAATTCTGGAGGTTCCTTTGCTTATCGACGGAGGGCCTAGACCAAGGTCGGGTTCATCACCTTGCGAAGGATCGGTACAAAATTCGGTTCCGGCTGGGCGATTATCTCGGAGGACGAGTATATAATCATTTTGATGTCGCCCTCGATGTAGCCTTTTCCCACATATTCTTGCAAGGCGTCCCGCTTCATCTCCTGCAGTACATGGAAGGTCTCAAAGGCGTACAAGGTCAGGGCCTGCTTGTTGGATATCAAAGACAGGACGATTGGAAGCTTGTCTAAGAGCCATTCGGTGGAGCCTAGACGCTGCTCGAAGGTGGTACCGGGCTTAAAACCCACATCCGAGAAAACGAAGACCTCGAAGCCTAGTCGCTTCAGGTCAGGGGTCACGCAGCGCTTGAAATAGCCGTTGGAGATCAGCTCGGTCTTGGCCTTGGCGACGGTCGTTCGCGACAGGTCCAGTTCCTTGGACATTGTGACATCCGAGACCTCGGGGTGCTCGAGCATGTGCATTAGGACCCTCAGGTCGTTTTGGTGCATCCGAGGCAGGGCGTCCGTCTTTTTGACCACGGGGCTCATCTTCGCAGGTGGGGGCACCCCTGTCCCCTTAAGCTTGAAATGGGAATAGAGGGGATTGGAATAATCGAACCACCGGGCCATGAAGGAGCTCTGGAGCGGTAAAAGGGCCTTCGTGAAGGCGCTCTTGTCCAGGATGTCTTTCTCGAGGTATGCCTTCTCGATGGTCTCGATGACAAGGTTGAGGTCGGAGTAGTTGTTGGATGCGAGGAATATGAGAAGATTGTGGACCCCGCTGACCATGAAGAATATCTCGGGGAACCGCTGTCTTAGTGCGAGCTCGAGGGCCTGGCGGTCCTTGTCCGAGGAGATTGGGTTGTAGGCCCCGTACATAAGGGCTATGATATCTATCCCCAGGGCTTGAAGGTCCGGAATTCCGACGAGGGAGTAGTATTTCTCCAGCTTGAGGCGCCGCTGGATATTGGAGAAGGTCGGCTGTGGGATCCCGATGCGCTTGGCTATGCAAGTAGAGTGTTCCTCAGGGAACCTGACCAGCCCGTATAGTACAAGTTTCTCGTTTGGACTGAGCTCTTTATTCATTTTAACTAGATAATATATTAATAATATCACTTTTAAACCTTACGTAGGACCGCGATGACCGTGGATAGGCACGTTTTGAACAGAACGTGCCATGTAATTGGAAGAGCCCCAGGGACCTAAATATCCGGACAGGCCTGGGCACAAGGTGGGCATCGGGTTAACTGGAAATATGGTTCCCGATGCCCAGGCCCGTTCATTGCCCCCTGAGGGTCCCAGACTTGTTGCAGCTTGGGCAGGTTATACGCACCGGCCGTTTATCTGTATACACCGGTACGCGCCCTCCGCAATGACCGCATTTGACTGTCTTGAGCGGCTTGCCTTCCGACGGCTGGCTCGTCCTTGCCTTCGCGGGCTTTGGCTGCATCCCCGCCTGTGATGTCCCTCCGCGACCCACCCGGCCCTTTCTGGCGCGTTCCTGCTCGACCTCGTCGTAGAGGCTGGCAAGCTCGTCCTGCGCGGCCTCGTCCTGGGGGCCTTCGGTGGACTGGACCTCGACGAACTCGCTCTCGGCCGCAGGGACCGGACGCCTGACCGGCTGGGCCTGTCTGGCCTCGGCTGCAATAGCGCGGGCCCGCTGTTCGTGGGCCTGGAGCTTCCTGCGGTGGGCCTCGGCGGCCTCCCGCCGGGCACGCTCGGATTCCTCCTCCTGGCGCTTGCGTTCCGCCTCGGCGGCCCGCTCGCGCGAAAGCTCCTGGGCAGCGGCGCTCAAGGAGATCTGGCCATGGCAGTGAGGGCACAACCCCTCGTCCGTCGCCATTGGCGCGGCGACCGTCGGAGCGGATTGCGTGGCCGAGGTGCCACCCAGTGACCTTGGGGTCGTCGAGGAGACGGTCTTGGTGCCCCCGCCCATCTTTAAAAGGCCTTCACGATACATGTAACCTGTGAGGCCCACTACAAGAAGTAGCACTATCACAAGCAGTATCCAGGGCATCGCGTCCACGATAGTGGACCCGCCGCCCCCGCCACCCGGGCATCGGGAGCTTACGGGGATCTTTGAACCGTCGGGGCAGGTCTTCATGGGTGGCACGTAGACCGACGTGGTCGTGAAGGTCAGCTTCTGGCCTACGCCCACATTGCCAGAGGGGTCCGTCGACAGGACCGAGAACTGATAGGTCGTGTTTGGCGAAAGGGTCTGGAGGTCGATCCTGTGGGCGAGGGTGAACCTTGTGTCACGGGCAACCTGGTCCATCTGGGCGTCCTTACCGAAGTGAAGCACGGAATCGGCAGGCTCGCCGGTCCGCCATTCGATCGTAGCAGTGGTCGTCGTGATGTTCCAAATCTTGAGGTTCGTTATCACGGGCGGGTCCTTGTCCGCGGCGCTTGTGGTATTGAACTTGACCTCGTCGCTCAGGGTCGGCCCGTGGCCTTCGGGGTCCGTGCACTGGAGCTGGAGGTAGTAGTCCGTCTGGGGCGTAAGGTCCCGAAGGACCTGGCCGTGCTCGGTGAAGTAGCCTTCCTCCGGGACCTGGAAGGTGTAATCCTTGGAGGCCTTGCCGTACTGGGCGGTGCACTTTGCTTCCTTATCCGTGTCCCAATAGACGACCACCAGGACATTGGTCTGGCCCAGGATGGTTATGTTATAGATCATTGGGGCGTCCGTGTCCGAGGTGGTGCCGGTGTGGAAATAATACTCGGCGCTGATGGAAGGCCCGTTGCCGCTCGCGTCCATGGACTCGACCGTGAAGGTGTAGTCCGTATCTGGCTTGAGGCTGCCCATGGCAAGGCTGTGGGTCTCTACGAGGTCCATCCCGTAGATGGTCTGACCCTCGCCCTTGGAGGAGCGGTAGGCGACGCCGCTGTCGGAGGGCTCGTCCGTGGCCCAGGATATGACGGCGCTCGTGGCCTGGATGTTGTCGGCCTTCACGTTGGTTATCACTGGGGGGCTGCGGTCCGCGTCCTTCAGGGTGAAGAAGCTTTGTTCCTCGGTGGTCGTTGGGCCATTGCCAGCAACGTCGATGGCCCGGATGATTAGGTGATACATGGTGTCCGGGGTAAGTCCCGATAGGACGATCTTGTGGACCGTCTCGTAACGCTCCGAGACCGCGAGCTTACCATAGCTGGAGGTGGTGCCGTACTCTATTATGCCCTGGGCCGGTTCGTTCGTGTTCCAGGTCACAATGGCGATCTTGTCGGTGATGCCCGTTATCTGGATGTTCGTTATGGTCGGCTCTTGAGTGTCGTAAGTGGTCGTGGTCGTGAAAGAGTACTCTTTTTCTGTGGGGCCGTTGCCGCGATTGTCGGAGGACTGGGCCTCGATATAGTACAAGGTGGCCGGGGTCAGGTACCTGAGCACCACCAGGTGGTCGAGCTTGTCCTTGCCGTCGCCTTCAACGAAGGCGTAGTTCATGTCAGTGCCGTAACGCAATCGCGTGTCCGAGGGTTCGTCGGTCTTCCAGGAGACCACCGCGGTCGTCGCGGTAATGCCCTCGACCTTGAGGTCGGTTATCGTCGGGGGGATCGTGTCGGCCGTAGCCTTTGTCGTGAAGGTGTAGTCCATGGAGGTCGTCGGGTTGACGCCGGGCTGGTCGGTGGATTCGACCCTGAAGTGATAGTCCGTGTTGGTCCTCAGGCCCGTCAGGGTTATACTGTGCTCGGTGACGAGGTCCCCGGAAGACGGTGCATTGTTGTAGTTCACGGTCAGGCCATAGCGGACCACGCTGTTGGCCGGTATGTCCGTGGTCCAGGTGACGACGGCGCCTTTGTCCGAGATGCCCATCACGCGGACGTGGGTTATCTTTGGCGTCGCGGTGTCCAGGACTATGAAACCCTTGACCGGCGTGGCCTCGTTGCCTGCCTTGTCCTTTGCGCGGTAGTAGATCGTCTTGGTGCTGTCGCCTTGCGTGAGCTCGAAGGTCGTCTTGGAGCTCCAGTCGACCCAGGGGGTCCACTGGTCGCCCTCTTCCTTGAAGGACATGTAGCCCAATCCGGAGCGCTCGGGGGAGTCCTCGGCCTTGAGGGTAAGCGTGACAGTGGTGTTCTTTGTGACGAGCTGGCCGCCGTTGACCAATATGTAGAGGCCATAGGGGGCCGTTCGGTCCAGCACGATGGGCGCAAAGATGGGCCCGCCGATGTTGCCGGCCTCGTCTTGGACCCTGAAGTAGACCTTGTGCTCGCCGTCATCGGCCCATCCGCCCGGATCGTTGGTGAGGCTCCAGTGGCCTTTGTAGGTGGCCAGGTTCTCCCAGTTGCTCCAAACATTATCGTCGTTGCTGAAGGACATCGAGACGACCTTGGCCCCGTCCGGATTGGGGTCCCAGCTCAGGTTGAGGCTGACGGAGGGGTTGGAGGTGTATCGGCTGCCGTCGTTGATCATGATATCGAGGCCTTTGGGCGGTGTCATGTCCAGCCCGATGGTCGCACCGACCGGGGTCGCTACGTTGCCCGCCTTGTCCTGGACCCTCAGATAGACGGTGCGTGGACCGTCCGCGATGCCGGCCGGGGAGTACTGGTTGATGTCCCAGCCCGAGTACTTGTCCTGGTAAGGGACCCAGTCGGACCAGTGCTTCAGGTCGTTGCTGAAGGACATGTTGAAGAGTCCCGAGAGCTCGTCGTGGGCGCTGATGCTCATGGAGACGTACTGAGAGTTCGTGAAGGAGGCCCCGTTGTCGAGGGCCAGGCTCACGGAGTCCGGGGGCGTGGTGTCGATGTAGATGGGCCCGTAGTAGGTCGTGTAGCCCCAGTTGCCTGCGCCATCGACCGCCCGTATCCCGAAATATATCTCCTTGCCGTCCGAGAAGGCCGGGCTCTCAAGATGGTCGAAGCCTGCGGAGAGGTCGATCGTGCTGTCGACCTGGCTGGGAGGCAATCCGACGCTCCACACATAGGAGAAGCCGCCAATGCCGCTGATGTCGGAGCCGATCTTCCAGTAGACCTTCACGACGGTAAGATTCCTCCACTCACCCACAGGATGGGTCGGGCTCCACACGATCGGGGGAGGCGGAGGGTCGACGTCCCGGGCGAACTTGTAGACGCGCCCGTCCTCGCAGGGGGCATAGATCTCCTGGTAGTCGGGCTCACCGTCGATCTCGGTCACGACGACGGACATGACATTGGAGGGCAAAGGGCCCTGGGAGACGTCGGCCTTGGTCCACTTCTGGAAGGTCGTGTTCCATTCATAGCAGTAAACGGTATTGTTGGAGGCGGCCGCGAAGAGTTCATCCTGGCCGTCCCCGTTGCCGTCGCCCAGTGCGAGCTTGTTGATGTAAGCGGTCTCATAGGTCTCGTAAACGATGGAGCTGACCCATTCGCCCGTGAAGCTGTGGTATTCCAAGGACATGATCTCGCGGTCCCCGCCGACAGCGTAGATCTCGGGGCTGCCACTGTGGTCCGGGTCACCGACCACTATGTCGCGGATATAGTCCCAGTAGCTGTCGAAGCCCGTGTCCCCGATGGGAACGTTGTTCCAAGACCAGCCGGTCCAACCGTAGTAGATTATTTTATCGTCGTCGGTGCCCAGGTAGAGGTCCTGGTGACCGTCGGAGTTGGCATCGCCCGTGGTCAGGCACCGGTAGTATCCAGCGGGCTTTGTGTCGATCGTGTTGACGACCCAGCTGCCGACCTGATAGGTGTACCTGAGGGCCCCGCCGGCCTCTATCCAGTAGAGGTCCTTCATGCCGTCGCGGTTGACGTCCCCGGCGGCAAGGTCCATAGGATAGTCCGAGGGGGCGAAGTTCTTGTAGATGATGTCCTCGATCCAGTTGCCACCGCTGTAGGAGATCCTATAGATACGACCGTTATCGGTGGAATGCTCCGAGGCGATGTAGATCTCGTCGAAGCCGTCGCCGTTGAGGTCGGTTATGAGCATGGCCTGCACGGAATCTGGTACCGAGGGCAGTTCGATGCTCGACCAGGTGTTACCTGTGTAGGTGACCTTGAAAAGACGCCCTTTTATGGTGGCAACGTAGAGCTCTTTTATACCGTCGTGGTCGGTGTCGCCTGTGCCTATCTGCGTGAACAGCAGCCCGGAACTGAGAACGACGGAACGGAACCACCCGGAGCCGGTGACCACCGGTACAAAGCTCGTCGCTACGAAACAAAGCACGATGGCTACGACTGCGCACTTGAGGACCTTGCTTTCTTTGCTGGCCATGGGGCATCCACTCCTGAACCCTTGGGGGCCCCCTGAAAGGCCCTAGGACAAGGGGCAATATACGAGGCAATTGCCAGGTTTGGTCCTATATAGGGACCACGCGATATATAGGATTATGAATATGTAATATTATTGGAACGTTATGTACTGTACTATTTACTTTCTATACTCTATTTCATAAGAGGTCATTTAAATACATTTTAGGACGAGTTTCGAATGATTGCGGCAAAATGCCTAAAATGGACGAAAATGTGAAGAATAAGGAGGTCTGGCACTTAAAGGATCAGGACCGCGGCGGCCAGGACGGAAACCCACAGGCCTTCCTTGTCGACCACGGCCGTCTGGCATATCGAGCGGGTCGTGACATCCTTTCCGGATATGGAGAAGATGTCCTTTTGCTCGTTGTAGGCCTTGTCCAGGTCGAAGTCCAGTCCCATAGTGGAGGCGAGCATCTGGGCAGCAAGGTCCTCTGCGTAGTCGCCGGCGGCCTTCTCGTTCTGGCCCTCGGAGTGGTGCTCGCTGAGGTATCCGTAGGTGTCGTGCTCGTTGGGCATGGCGGCCCCGACGGCCGAGCCTATGAGGCGGTGAGGGACGTTGGATTCATTTCGGCTCATGACAAGGAAAAGTACCTGACCAGGGTTCAGGTGCTTGAGACCTTCAACGGTGCCCACGAGCTTGCAGTGAGGGGGGAAGATCGACGATACTGTGACGAGGTTGAACTTCTCGATCTTTGCGTCCCTGAGGGCGAACTCGAAGGAAGTCAGCTTGTTCTTGTGCCTCCCCACGCCTTTGGTGAAGAAGCACATCTTTGGCATGAGGTCTCCAACGACGTGCATAGTCTCAGGTATGCTAAATGAGATTTAGTGTTTAAGGTTTTTGGTTGGTGCTGCTAAAGAAAAGGAGCGGCCGGGCCGGGATTCGAACCCGGGTCGAAAGCTTCGCAGGCTTTCAGGATATCCACTACCCTACTCGGCCACTGCGAAAGGCCCTACACACGCGCAAGGATTAAAAGGTTTCTTTTTTCATGCAGACCGTGATGGCGTCGTAGTCGGGCTCATGGTCGGGGAACAGCCCGTAAAGATGGACGGTCTCGAGGTCATGGTGGTTGAAGGACCGGTCCAGGAAATCCCCTCCGGTCGTAAAGGCGGTGTTGTCGAAGACCAGAAGGCCCCAGGGCCTCAGGAGCTTGGCAGCACCGTCGAGGAGGCTCGAGTACATCTCCTTCTCGACATCGAGGAAGA
>Ga0209777_10003306_pt1 | contig 20134 bp, 17 predicted proteins | sample FrelakmetHBP12HB_FD_187147 | JGI IMG/M metagenome (GOLD analysis project Ga0209777, IMG submission 187147) | Freshwater lake sediment microbial communities from the University of Notre Dame, USA, for methane emissions studies -HBP12 HB (SPAdes)... | ecosystem: Environmental > Aquatic >...
ATCTTGGACTTTTAACCGTTTGTTCTTTGTTCTGTAACACGTTGGCGGGGGGCGCGGCCTGCCAGGCGGTCGTTGACCACTGACCACTGACGACTCGCCACTCGCCTAACTCCAGGCCCCGCCTCGGCTTGTGGCATGCCACGCCTGACCAAGATGGATCACTCCCCCTTCGCCCGGGCCTTCACCTGCTCCCAGAGCTGGCGAAAACGCCCCACTAGCTCGGGCGGGGCGATATCGAGAAGTGAGCGGTTCTCGCGCTCAGCCCGCTGCACCGTCTCAGCGAACGGGAGTCCGCCCAGATACTCAGTCTCTCCGAGGGCCTTGCGCAGGAACTCCTCATCCGCCTGCCCGCTCAGCTTGTTGCCCACGATGGCAATGCGCCGGATGCCCACCTCGCCCGCCAGGCGCTTGATGCTGCCGGCCACTTCCACGGCCCGGTTGCTGGGTTCCACCAGCACCAGGAGCAGATCCACGTCCCGGGCGGTGGCCCGTCCCAGGTGCTCCAGGCCGGCCTCCATGTCCAGGATCACGCAGTCGTCCTTGCGCAGCACCACGTGGGCGACCAGTTCCCGCAGCAGCACGCTCTCAGGACAGGCACACCCCGAACCGCCGCGTTCAATGGCGCCCAGAACCAGCAGGTGGATGCCCCGGAAGCAGGCGGACTCCTTCTCCGCAATGTCTGCCACGTCGGGGTTGAGCTTGAAGATCTGGCCATACTGTTTGACCTTGGCGCCGGTTCGTTCCTCAATCAGTGCCCGGCGTTCGGCCAAGGGCACAATCTTGCGTTGCTCAGCCTCAGGCATGCCCAGCGTGGCGGCGAGACTGGCCGCGGGATCGGCGTCCACGGCCACGACACGCCAGCCTTCTTGCGCGGCCAACTGGGCTAACACAGCGGCCAGCGTGGACTTCCCTACCCCTCCTTTGCCGCTGATTGCGAGCTTCAGACCCATGGCCCCTATCATACTCCGGAATCCCGGCGCCAGAAGACCAAAATCCCAAGCAAGGACCCGTTCTGCTGTGGCCGCTGCGAAGGCACGGGCCTATAACCGTCGGGAAAGGGGTTCCTGAGAGGTGCCATGGAGATTCAAGCCAGACTGAAACGAAGTTGCGTGCCCTTGCTGGCCCTGCTGCTGGTTGTCAGCGCGCGGAGCCAGGCGCTAGATTGCGAATGGAAGGACATTCCGCGCCTTGTCGCGGTCGGCGACGTGCATGGCGATTGCGACCAGTTGGTCAAATGTCTTTTGGCCACGGGGCTCATTGACAAGCAAAACAAGTGGATTGGCGGGACGACGCATCTGGTTCAGACCGGCGATGTCCTGGATCGCGGGCCGGATTCAAAGAAAGCACTCGACCTTCTGATGGACCTGGAACCACAGGCCAAAGAGGCCGGGGGATGCGTGCACGCCCTGCTCGGCAACCACGAGGCCATGATCCTGGGCCGCGATTACAGGTATCTTTATCCGGGCGAAACCGAGCCTTACGGCGGCGAAGAGGCGTTCGTGAAGGCTATGGGGCCGCAAGGAAAATACGGGAAATGGATTCGCAAACATCAGACCGTCATCAAGATCAACGACATTCTCTTCGTGCATGGCGGCATCTCCCCCACGTACGGCTTGCTGTCGCTGGAGGAGATAAACGCGAAGATCGGCAAGTCGCTGGATGAGCCGTTGTATTCCAGCGCCGCTGAGGACGAGGACGGCCCTCTTTGGTATCGTGATCTGGGAGAGGATCTCGAAGAGAGTGTCAAGACGCACCTTGCGCCAATCCTGAAGAAGTACGGGGTCAAGCACATCGTGGTGGGGCACACCGTGCCGAGCTCGGGACAGAGGATCGCCGTCAGAGCGGATGAACGGGTGATCATGATTGACGTGGGGATGTCCCAGGCATACAGAGGCGGTCCGGCCATGTGCCTCCTGGTGGAGAACGGCAAGTTCTTCGCGGTCACCCCGGAGGAGAAGGTGGACCTCTTCGCACAGCCGCCGCAGCAGGGCCTCAAGCCTTAGCCTTAAGGGATTGCCTTCAGCAGCTCTTGGGCCTTTTTCCGGGTCGCGGCCGACTTGGCTTTCTCGACCACTGTCTGAAGCGCCTGCTGGCGCTCCTCCTTCGGCAAGCCCTTCAGATCCTTGTTCTCCGCGAGGCTGAGCACGCCGGAGCAGGCCTCCTGTGCGGTGGCGGGGTCCGCCGCGAAGGTCAGAAGCGGTTTCAGCGAGCCGGGGCTGGCAATGGCGCCGAGAACCGAAATGGCGAGCCGCTTCTCCTCAGGGCGCGTGAGCAGCGGCAGGACTTCGTTTACCTTTGCCAGCCGCTCGTCATTCCCGAGCTTCTTCTCTGCCTGCAAGTACTGCAGGTAGCCGCGCAGGGCCAGAATCCGGTGCGGCGCCTTCTCGGAGGACTTGGCCAAGGCCAGCAGCGGCTCGGCTACGCCCCCATCTTCGGGCCATTTGTTCGGCCAGGTGGACAGCGTGCGCACGGCTTCATCCTGGACCGCCTCATCCTTGTCTTTGAGCGCGGACCTGACAGCGGCCAGGGCCTCCGTGCCGCCGGCACAGGCCAGCGCGTGCAGCGCAATCACGCGCAGGGCACTGTCCGCGCTCTGGGCGAGAGGCAACAGGCGCGGTGTACTGGCCGCTCCCCCGCGGGCAGTGGCCGCCGTGAGCGCCCGTTCAATGCCGGCGCGCTCGTTCTGGTCCTTGGTCTTCTGGAGTATGTTCACAAGGCCGGGCACCTGCTTCTCACCACCGAGCACAGCCAGGGCTGCGACGGCGGCGCCGCGAATCCCCGCATCCGCGTCTTCGGCGCAGGGCAAGAGAGCGGGCAGGGCCGCCTCGATCCTGCGCTGGCCTGCCAGCTCGATGAGCGTCTGGCGCGTCTTCCCAGCGGCCTGCGGCAGGCGGGCGGCCAGGTCCGCATCTACTTCCTGGCCTGGCAATGTTGCCAGCGCGGCCTTCGCCGCCAGCGCCAGTTCCTCATCGTCCTTGAGCGCGGCCTGGAGCAGGACGGGCACGCAAGAGGCGTTGCCAATGCGCTGCATCACGCCCAGCGCGGCGAGTGCCGCAAGCTTCGAGCCGCCCTTGATGGCCTCAAGAATTGCCGGCAAGGCTTTGGGGTCGCCGCGGTCAGACAAGGCGACGACCAACAAGGCCTGCCGATCCGGCGTCAAGCGGCCTAGCTCGGCCACCAGCGTCTCAGTCGCATCCTTGCCGTGAAGCTCACGGGCCGCTCGCAGGCCGATGCAGAATATGCCCTTGTCTGGTGACCTTAAGGTCTCGATCAGCAAGAGGATCCCGGCGGATTTTCGGGTGAGGATGGCCCCACCCGTGGCGGCCTCGCGGAGCGCCTTGGGCACGTCCGCGCCGCGAACGGCATCGTAGAGCGCCACAGCCGCATCGAGTTTTCCCTGTGCCGCCTGCGCTTCAGCGGCAAGCAGGCAGCCTTCCGCGGCGGCAGGACGGAGTTCCGCATGGCCGGCGGTGAGCGTCTTCTGCAGCTCTTCGAGCGCCTCGGGTGTCGCGAGTCGGCCCAAGGCCAGCAGGGCTTCTGGAGCAGCCCCTGAGGCCCGATTCCGCGCCAGTTTGAGCAGGCCCTCAACGGCTCGCGGATCACGGCGGACGCCAATGGAATTCACCACTCCGATCAGAAGTTTTCCCTGGAGCGTGCCCAGCGCTTCACGCAATGCATCATCGGCACTCGGGTCCGCTATCGGTTCCAAGCCGCAGCGGGCGTAATTGCTGAGTTGCTCGTCGGGCAGAAGAGCGGCCAGCGCCGCCACGGCCTCTTTTGTTCCCATGATCGCCAATTGCTGGCAGGCTCGCGCCTTGTCGCCCTGCGCGGCCTCGGACTGCAATACCGCAATCAACTTCGGCGTTTGATCCGGCTTGGGAATGCCGCCGCCGCCCGTGGGCGCATTCTCCGCGGCCACCAATGCTGGCAGCAACACAAGGCCGCCCAACATGAGCCGGCACAGGTCAAGTCGTGATCGAAGACTCTTCATTCTCCCATCCCCCACGAAACAGCACTGAGTGCCGGAGTACTGAGTACTGAGTACTGAGTGCCCAAGGCCCAACGAGCGCACGATACTCAGTACTCAGTACTTGCTTCCACCACCCACAAAGCAGTACTGAGTGCCGGAGTACTGAGCGCCCAAGGCCCAACGAGCGCGCGATACTCAGTACTCAGTACTCAGTACTCGGTTCCTGCATCCACCTCCCACAAGCCGCGTCACTCCTAGATGTGCCACGGTTCCCGCATCGCGCGGCTGCGCATGCGATTGGCTTCGTCATCGCCGACGAATTCCTCCTTAGCCGGATCGAAGGTGACCTTGCGGCCAAGCAGCCAGGCGATGGCGGCGGCGTGGCAGGCGAGGTGTGAATGGCGCATGACTATGCGGTTGGCCGCCGGCAGCGCGCGGGTCTTGACACAATCGAGGAAATTGCGGGTGTGCTGCGCGGGGTTGATCCCGTCATGCTTCCTGAAGGTTTTCATCTCGGATCTGAGCGACTCCGGATGGACCGCGATTTCGCCGCTGTCTCCCGTCTCGACCCAGCCTTCGTCGCCCTCGTAGCGCACCGGACAGGTGCCCAGGGCCGTGCGATATTGAGGCGCGCGGTCTCCGAAGGGGTTGTCCAGGCAGTCCAGGACCAGCTTAACGCCGTTGGCATAGCGGGCCGTGATGTTGGAACTCGACGGCTCGTACTCCAGCGGCGTCGTGTCGTCAGCCTGGTTGGCCCACTGGCACAGGTCCAATGTGTGGGCGCCCCAGTCCAGCAGTGTGGCGCCGGAATCGAAGTCGTAAAAGCCACGCCATCCGCCCGCCACGTACTGGTGATTATAGGGACGCCAGGGCGAAGGCCCCAACCAGCGGTCCCAGTCGCACTCCTCCTTGAGCGGTTCGGGCTCGCCCGGAAGCCAGTCGTAACGGACTTGGAGTTTGTAGATGGAGGCATGCAAGGTGTGGAGCTTGCCCAGCTTCCCGCTGCGCGCCAGGTACGCGGCAAACTGGAAATTTGGGACGCTGCGCCGCTGGGTCCCGGCCTGAAACACTCTCCCGTAGCGCTTCACCGTGTCGTCCACGGCCTGGCACAGAGCGATCGTGATCCCGCAGGGCTTTTCACTGTAGACGTCCTTGCCTGCCTTCAGCGCAGTGATCGAACCCAGCGCGTGCCAATGATCCCCTGTGGCGATCAGCACCGCATCTATGTCCGGCCGCGCGAGCAACTCGAACATGTCCCGGTACATGGCGCAGTCCTTATTGCCGTATTTGGCATCGGCCATGTCCTTGACGGCCTGGCGCCGGCTGCGCTGTACATCACAAATGGCCACGAACTGCACGTCCTTTTCGGAGATCAGGCAATCGAGATCGTGCCTGCCCCGCGGGCCGATGCCGATTGCACCCAGCACGATCCGTTCGCTGGGCGCCACTTCGCCGTCCTTGCCCAGAACCCTGGAGGGCACGATGTATGGCGCCGCGACGGCCGCGCCGGCGGCGGCCAGGCCCTGCTTCAGGAACTTCCTGCGGGTGAGTTCCCATTCTGGATTTTGGATTTTGGATTGTGGATTGCTCATTGCTGATTTCCCCTCGCCTCCCATGCTTATCTTGCCATCCAGGAACCAATCCGCAATCCGCAATCCAAAATCCGCCTGAGAGATGAAGGATGAATTTCCAAGGAACGCCCCTGGAGATTCGTTCTTCATCCTTCATCCCTCAACCTTCATCCCTTCCGTTCTCTGTGCCTCTGTGGTAAACTGCCTTCTGGAAAGGCTGGGTGGGACATGCGAACCTGCACTGAGAAGCCGGCCAAGGCAAAACCGAACGGAGCGGACATGGGCCACACGCTGATTACGATCAAGGTGGAGAACGCCATTGACTGGACGTTGGCGGAGGAACGCGGGGAGCGCCGGAGACGGCGAATCCGCACTGTGATTATCCCTGACGCGCTGGTGGATACTGGGACAACCTACCTGGGTCTTCCCTCACGGTACATCAAACAGCTAGGCTTAGGTCAGTTGCCCGGGACTATCACAGCGACCACCGCAACGGCCTTGGTGGAAAGACGGTTGTATGTCGGCGCGCTGTTGACGATTGATGGCCGCACGGACACATTTGCGGTGGTGGAGTTGCCCGACGATGTGCCGGCGCTTGTCGGCGTGATTCCGCTTGAGGGCCTGGATTTCATGGTGGACCCCACGACGCAAACGCTGGTGGGGAAGCACGGCGCGAAGCGCATGATGCTGATGTATTGAGATTGTAGCGACTGAGGCTGCGCCCCCAAGCCCCGACGGGCAAAGTGTGATGTGCTAGAGAGCAAGGGATTAAGGAATCCTGGATGCCGTTACCACCACCACCCGGAAACCGAAAACGCAACCTCGGCCGCCAGGCGGGAGCATGGCACGACAGGCGGAGCGGCAGCCCTCGGCGCCGCCGTAACAGGACCCGCCCCGCAGAACGCGGCCTTCGCCACTTGCCGGCCATCGCCAATCTTTCGCGTCCACCTTGGTGTGATCCTCAACCCAGTCCTCGCACCATTCCCACACGTTGCCGTGCATGTCGTAAAGGCCCCAGGCATTCGGTTCTTTCTGGCCTACGGGATGGGTTAGATCACCACTGTTAGCGTCATACCAGGCGACACGCGCCAAATCGGCCTCCCGATCGCCAGAGCAGTATATGGTGGTCGTGCCCGCACGGCAGGCATATTCCCACTCGGCGTCAGTAGGCAGGCCCACCGCGGGCGTCCCGCCCGCCCCCGTCCGTGCGGGCGAGACGCCTGCGGTAGGTTCGTTCACCTTCTTACAGAACAGCTTAGCGTCGTTCCAGGAGACCTGCTCGACGGGCCGATCGGGACGTATGAAGTAGCTGGGGTTCGCGCCCATGGCTTGCTGATACTGCTCTTGAGTCACTTCGTGCTTGCCCATGTAGAACGGCTTCGGTATCGTGACTTCATAGGCGGGCTTCTCGTTGGAAGGAGCTTCCATATAGCGAGCGGTGGCGGCCTTGTATTCCGCTCGTGCCTCCTCAAGACTGCGCTGCGAATGCCACCGGTGCATGCCGCCCAGGACGCAAAGGCTGCCAGCGAACATCATCGCCATGTACCGCCGCAGCGAATACTGGAACTTGTGCTTCTCTCGAATGGCCCGCAGGATGGCGAAGCCAATGAGCACCACCAGGATTCCGCCCCCCACAGCAAGGACTGCATGGCCTAACATGATCTTCATTTGGAAGGCTTCGTCATTCACATTCTCCGGCTCCGGCGTGCCCATGATGAACTTCCCCGCGGGAATCAGGACCAGCTCAAGCGCGACGCCGTTGCCCAGGTCGAGTGTCTGCGCCTCGGGCAGATTAACGCGGCGGGCGTGCTGAGCGACAGTCTCGTGGCCGTCCCAGAGGGGAAAGGCCGGCGGGACGCCGGCGGTACGGCCCTCCCCCTGCCCCCTCCCGCGAGGGGAGGGGGAAACGGCTTCGTCCGCGGCTCCAAGCGCGGCGGCACCCACACAGAGCCAACCCACCAAGGAGAGTGACCGGGAGGATTTCATGGCTTGCGCGATTATAGGTGATCAGGACAAAGAGGAAAAGAACGCGAGACGAAACCAAATCCGAAACCCGAAGGAAACGGAAAAGACGAAAAGGTGAAATGCGGCGTCGAAAGCCTGATTCAAGTCTCACAGCATATCGAACTCACCTGCCATGCAGAGAGCGACGGCACCGGTCTAAAACAGCCGAGACCGGTGCCACCCATCCGACTTTTGTCTTTTGCCTTTTGCCTTTTTGCTTCCTAGTATCGGGGCGTGCTGCTGACCAGTCTGCTCATCGTCTCTTGCGCCGCCACGGCAGCGTTTCTCGCGTGGCTGTTCATCCTGCTGCAGCCTGCGCGGCCGTGGGATTTCCAGCCGGTCGGAGACGCGGAGCCAATCCAGAATCCGCAATCCGAAATCCGCAATGGCGAGTGGCCCGCTGTCCGCGTTCTCGTGCCTGCGCGCAACGAAAGCGCGGCGCTGCCTCGGACATTGCCCGCGCTGCTGACTCAGGATTACCCCGGCCCATACGAGGTCGTCGTGATTGACGACCGCTCCAGCGACGGCACGGCGGCTGTGGCCCAGGCGTGCGCGGCGGAACTCAACTGCCCGCAGCGCCTGCGCCTCGTGGCCGGGGGGCCGCTGCCTGAAGGCTGGGTGGGCAAAGTCTGGGCGCTGCAACAAGGAATCAGGAGCGTGGAGCGGGAAGCGTGCGGCGTGGAGCGTGAAGCATCCACGATTCACGATCCACGAGACAATGCTTTCTTTCTGCTGACAGATGCGGACATCCTCCATGCGCCGTCTTCCCTGCGGCGGCTGGTGGCGGAGAGCCTGGCGGGCGGGCGGGCTTTGAACTCGCGCATGGCGCGGCTGCGCTGCGAATCGCCCGCCGAGCGGCTGCTGATTCCAGCGTTCGTGTTCTTCTTCAATCTGCTTTACCCGATGCGGCGTGTGAATAATCCGCAGGACCCAGCAGCGGCGGCGGCCGGGGGCTGCATGCTGCTTTCGCGCACCGCGCTCGAACGCATCGGCGGCGGGTTCGAGTGCATCCGGGCGGAGAGCATTGACGATGTGAACCTGGCGCGGCAAGTCAAGAAGGCGGGGCTGCCATTGCATTTGAGCCTGAGCCGCACGGAAGTGTTGAGCCTGCGCGCTTATCCGCGGCTTGGCGATATCTGGAAGATGGTGCGGCGCAGCGCCTTTACCGAACTGAAGCATTCCTGGCTGCGGCTGGCCGGGGCGCTCGCGGGGTTGGGGCTGTTGTTCGGGGTTCCGGTTCTGGCTTGCTGCGCAGGCTTGGCTGGAATCGCGCTCAGCAGATCGTCAGTTGAACTTCTGGCACCGGGTTTGTGGGCGGCTCTCAAGGGCCTGCTGTCTCTGGCCGCAATGTGGTACGTTTACAGGCCGGCCGTGGACTTCTTTCAACTGCCGCGGCGTTATGCCTGCACATTGCCCCTGGCAGGCGTGCTGTATGGGCTGATGACACTCGACTCGGCGCTGCGGCACGCGCGCGGGGCGGAAGCACAGTGGCGGGAGAACGAACAGCAATGATTAACGATGAACGATGAATGATGAACTGATTTCCTTCTCTTGCTGCACCATCATTCGCCATTCGTTATTCATCGTTCATCGTTCATCATTCATCATTTTCCTGGCGCGCAGGTCGTAGGCGAGCAGATCATTCAGGTGCCGGATGTAGAGCCGGCCGCCGCAGATCACAGGATGCGACAGGCATGGAGGCTTCTCCCGCCAGGGCGGAGCGAAGCTGCTGATGACTCTCGCCTGTTTTGGGGTGACATCCACCAGCGACATCGGGCCCTCGTTGCTCAAGCAATACAGCAGTCCGTCGGCGTAGGCAGTCGAGACCTTCCCGATCGCAGGGGCATTGTACATGGTCTTGCCGGTGACGAAGTCCACACAGACAAGGCCCTTCTGGTAAAGCCGGCAGCCGGAGCCGTAGAGATAACCATCGAGGTAGAGGACGCCGCCGTGGCAGTTGTCGAGGTCGGTGCCAAACCAGGCTTCAGTGACGCCCTGGCCATCGGGGTTGATTTTGACCATGCGCCCGCCGGACTTATGCCCCGCGGTGACGAAAACCCCGCCATCATGAAACACGGGCGAGGTGACGTTCTGGTCGCAAGTGCCCTCGTGCTTGTGGCTCCAGAGCAGTTTCCCCGTGCGCACGTCTACGCCCAAGACAGTCTTCCGCGCCAAAGCAATGAGCTGGCGCACGCCGTTGCAGGTCACCAGCAGAGGCGAAGAGTACCCGGCGCTGTCCTGGATTTCCGTGTTGGCCCACACGGTTTCGCCGGTCTTCCTGTCGAGAGCCACTATGCGGCCTTTGGCGCCGCCGGGCATGCAGAACAGCATGTCCCCGTCAACGATGACGTTCTCGGAATATCCCCAGAAGTTGTGTTGCGCCGCGAACCGGCCCTCAAGGTCCACGGACCAGAGCGGCTTGCCGTCCGCCGCGCTGAAGGCCGCCAGCCGTCCGGTGGCGTTGAGTTGATAGAGAATGCCGTCGTGCCAAGTGGGCGTGGTACGTGAGCCGGGCTGTGCGCCTTTCCAGGCCTTGCCGTTGGCGGCTTTCCACTTCAGCTTGCCGTCCAGGTCGAGGGCAATCACCAGCTCATCGCCGCCGAAATCCCCCGTAGTAAAAAGGAGCCCTTCGGCCACGGAGACGCCTGCGTATCCCTGGCCACATTCGGGAAAGCTCCAGAGCAGCTTCGGCCCTTCCTTGGGCCACTCTTTCAACAAGCCGCTTTCGCGCGCGATATTGTCGCGCTGCGCGCCGTGGAACTCGGGCCAGCAGAGCGCGGTCGGCTCAGCCGCAGCGCACGGCCAAGCCAGGACCGCGAACAGGACCGCAAGGGTCAGGGACTTATTCATGGTGACTGCTCCTACATGCACCAAGGCGCGCGCATGGCGCGCTGGAGCATCCTGTCGGGGCCTGGGTCATCCACAAAATGTTCGGCCGCCGGGTCCCAACGCAGCTTCCGTTCGGCCCACATGGCAATGTTGCCGATGTGCATGACCGAGGCGCAGCGATGGCCGATCTCCGCGGGGAAGTAGGGTTCGCTGCGCGTCTTCACGCAATCCAGGAAGTTCCTGTGTTCGCCGCCGGGGCAGGTGAAAAGGTGGATCTCTCCCGGGCCAATCACAGTCTTGAGGATTGCGGGCGAACTGGCCTCTAAGGGGCCGATCCAGCCGTTATTTTTGATCCAGCCCTGCGTCCCTTCGAATTTAAGGGACACGTTACCGCTGTCCACAAACATCTCGACGCCGCTGGCGTACTTGTAGCGCAGGTGAAAGTCGTAGAAGGTGTTGTAGAGCCCGGTCGTGTGGCGCTTGCCCGTGCCTTCGACTTCCACGGGTCCGCTGCGTTCGGTGTCATTGGCCCATTGCGCGGTATCCAGGAGATGCGCGCCCCAGTCGGTCAACATGCCGCCGGAATAGTCGCTGACCCAGCGGAAGTTCCAGTGGCAGCGCGCCTTGCAGTAGGGCGCCCAGGGGGCGGGGCCGAGCCACAGCTCATAGTTGAATCCCTCCGGCACCGGTTGGGGCGTCGGGTCGCCGGCATCCCCCGGTCCAGCGGGCAAGCCGACATAAATCCGCTCGAGTTTGCCGATGCGGCCATTGCGAACCAGCTCGGCCATGCGATGGTACACGGCCAAAGAGCGGTCCTCGGTGGAGGTCTGGAAGACCGCGCCGTAGCGCTTCACGGCGTCGGCAACGAAGCGCCCTTCCTGGACTGAAAAAGTGGGCTTCTCGCAGATGACGTCTTTGCCCGCGCGGACGGCCATAAGCGACATCAGACAATGCCAGTGGTCCGGCGTGCTGATAGCCACGGCATCCAAGTCGTCACGGGCGAGGAACTCGCGGAAGTCCTGAGTGCTGTCGCAGCCTTTGAAAGTGCCGCTGCGCCTGGCCGCCGCGTAGCGGTTCTCGACGGCGCCCTTGGCTTGTGCGAGGAGAACGGGATCCACCTCGCAGACCGCCCGCACCTCAGCGTCCGGCTGGCTGAGGAAAGCGCCGAGGTTCTTGCTTCCTTCTCCGCCCACGCCGATCATGCCGATAGTGGTGCGCTTGCTCGGCGCCGGCCGGTCCTCGCCGGCAAGGGAAAACGAAGTGATCACGCAGGGCGCGGCCAAAGCGCCCGCCGTCCGCCCCAGAAACGCCCGCCGCGTCAAGCCTTTGGAGTTGCCCATGCCGGTCCTTCTCCCTGTCTATGTACTGCTAACCCGCATTATTCACCGCAGAGACGCGGAGGGCGCAGAGAACAGCAGGGGGATTGAGTCGAAGAAGTCTCAAATCAATCATCTCACTCTGCGTCCTCTGCGCCTCTGCGGTGAATAGCTCATGCTACTCTCGGCCGAGCTTGGCCCACGCGGAGTCGTCCGCCAAGCGCTGCTCAACCTTCACGCCAAAGGCTTGTGCGATCGGCGCGAGCAACTCGGGGGCGTTCTTGTGGACGCCGGCCAACGCCTTGCGGCAACGCTCTACGGCCGCTCTGCTCATCTTCCCCAGCGGTTTGCGGCACAACCCCGCGGGCATACCCAGCCCGGCCATCATGGCCTTCACAGGCACGGGGTTGCGGAAGCGGTCCTCGAGGGGGCAGGGCGCTCCGTTCACCAGGCGCGAGCCGGGCGCTTTGCAGACCACGAGTTTGAAGAGCGGGTCCAGCAAGGCCGCCAGTTCCCTGGCTTTGGATTTGTCGCCGGCCTGGAAAGAGCGGACCATCTGCGAGAGCGGGCCCGGCACGAGGTTGCTCATTACAGAGACCACGCCCGAAGCGCGGATGGCCGGGTCCTCCAGCATGGCCAGGGTCAGGTCGTCATCTCCGGAAAGGATCGCCAGAGTTGGGCCGGCGAGAGCGCGGTCCTGCCGCATCCGCGCCAGGTCGCCCGTGGCTTGCTTGACGGCCGGGAAGCGCTGCGGGTGGGTCCGATGCAAAATAGCCAGGTCCTCGGCGCCAAGCGCGGTTCCTGTGCGTCCGGGAATGATATACGGCACGATGGGGATGCCCTTGATCCACGCCGAGACCTGCTCGTAATACTCGGTGCGCAGTTCGAGGGATGACGGGCCGTTGTAGTAACAGTCCACCAGCAGCGCGGCGCTGGCCCCCGCCTCGCGCGCGTGCCGCGTGGCGTCAATGGCTTCGTCGGTGCAGTTGGAGCCTGTTCCGGCCAGGACGCCCGCTTGCTGCCTGGCGAAGATGATCGTCTCTTCAATCAAGCGGTTGTGTTCGTCCCAGGAGAGGGAAGGGGACTCGCCCGTGGTGCCGGCCGGCACGACTCCTGTCACGCCCTGAGCTATCTGGAACTCGACCAGGTGCTTCAACCCCGCGGAATCCAGCTTGCCGTTCTTGTCAAACGGCGTCACCAGGGCAGTCCAGACACCTTCGGGACGAAATGGTACGGACATGTCGAGTTCTCCGTTACTGCGGTCCAGCCTTCTCTTTCAGTTTCACCCAGCCAAGTCCTTGGGCCGGCGTGCGGGTCTGCCAGAGAATGGCAGAGGCTTTGGCCTCGTTGAAGGCCTTCTCGGCTTTGGCCTTGTCCTCAAACTCGGTGCGCTCGGGCGGGACGCCCCGAGCTGGGTAGAGCATCAGGGCGTAACCGCTGCCTTCGTCTGCCACTTCCGGACTCCCGCCACTTTCCCTTGCAGTCTAATCGAAACTCGAAAATCGAGAAACCAAAATCTACTTGCCCCACAAGGCCCTTACTTTGTGGGGGAACTGGGGGAAGGCGCGTTCAGGAGGCTCCAGTTCGGGTTGCCACTTCTTCTCCCATTCAAAACTGAAGTAGCTATCGTAGCCGTCCTGCTTGAAGCGCTGGAGGATTTTTTCGGTTGGGAGATCGCCCGCGCCCAGCATGACCAAGTGGTTCTTCCCGTCCGCCCCTTTGTAGCCGTCCTTGAGATGGCAGTAGCAAATGTGTGCTTTAACTTTCCGGTAAGTAACGCTGAAAGGCTCAATGGCGGCCTCGAACGCGTTGTAAATGTCGTAGACGATGCCAAAGCCGCGCTGGTTGTTGACGCCCTTGACAAGCTGCAACACGCGGTCTCCGGAACACCAATCGTCGTGAGTCTCCAGCCCGATCCTGACGTTGCGTGCGGCCGCTTCCTCAGCCAGCGGTTTGAGCGCCTGCGCGACCTTCATGGTGATCTCGTCCGCGTTGGCGCCCGTGGGGATCATGCCGGCGAAGGTCCGGATATAGGGCGCGCCCATGGCTTCAGCGATAGCCAGGAGTTTCCGCATCAACTCCTGGTTCTTGGTGATCTCTCCCTCATCCGTGAAAGCGAAGCGGCAATAGCCCATGACGCTGCTCACGGGCGCGCCCGCATCGCGGAACAACTGCCCCACGCGCTTCGCTTCGGCAGGCGACGCATCCGGGGAGAAATGGTTGCCGTCCGAGTGCGTGCGCAGTTCCACGCCGTCGTAGCCATAGGCTTTCGCGTGCTGGGCAATCTGATCGAGCGACCAGTCGGGACAGCCAAGTGTGGTGAATGAAAGCTTCATGGGTCTCCTCCAAGTGGCAAGTGGCGAGTGGCGAGTTGCCGCTGGCCGTTACTAGCCACTAACCACTAACCTCTAACCACTCGCCGTCATTCCGCTGTCCACGGGGATGATCTGCCCCGTGATGGATGCGCCCTGGCTGGAACACAGGAAGGCCACCAGGCCGGCAAGCTCGCTGGCGTCTACGCGGCATCCCAGCGGGAACCACTTCTTGGCGGCTTCTGGATCGTCCAGCGGATGCGGCCGGCCTTTGCGGCGGCGCAGGGCGTGCCGCTCGCCCGGCGTGTCCACCCAGCCCGGCGCCACGACGTTGACGCGGATGCGCCGCGGGGCGGGGGCCAGTTCCAGCGCCAGGCAGCGGGACAGCATGTGCAGCGCCGCCTTCGAGACTTTGTAGGCACCCAGCCCCGCGCCGGCAACGAAGCCGTTGACTGATCCGATGTGAACGAAGGACGCACCGTGGGCCAGCAGCGGGGCGACGGCTTGTGCGAAAAGAAGGGCTCCCACAACGTTGACGTTCAGCACCCGCTGAAAACTCTTCAACGGGGTTTGCAGCAACGGGCGCCGCTCGTCAAAAACGCCCACGGAGTTGACCGCGGCGTGGAGACCGTTCTCGCCCGTGCGCCTGCGGACGGCCTGCGCCAGTCTTTTCAGGTCAACTTCAGAGGTTATGTCCACTTCCTCACCGCAAGCGTAGAAGCCGGACTCTCGCAGTTCACAGGCCAGTTCCTCGGCCAACTTGCCCAGGTGGTCCGCGATGGTTAGAGCGTAGCCCTCCGCGGCCAAGCGGCGCACAATAGCTTCGCCGATGCCGCGAGCGCCGCCAATAACCAGGGCATGTTTGCGGCAGGGTCTAAGCGTTGCCCTATTGATGCCCATGCCGCGAATGCGCTCCTGCCGTGTACGGCTGTTGCCAGTGACAGATAGGCTTTACGTCATGGCGCGGACAAGCGCAAGTGCTGAGTGCCTGGCGTTTTCCAGAGTTGCCTTAGCGAAAATTGCCGTTATGCTGTGGTCGTGATACACATCCTCCTCTTCATGCTGATTGGCCTTATCATTATGGCGTCCGCGCTGGGCGCAGCAGAGCTGCGCGTGGGCCTGATCGGCCTGGACACCTCCCATGTCACGGCCTTTACCTCGCTGCTAAACGATCCTGCCGCCCAGAACCACATAGCGGGCGCCCGCGTGGTGGCGGCCTTCAAAGGCGGCAGCCAGGACATGGAGGCGAGCCGGACGCGCTTGGAAGGCTTCACCAAAGAGTTGCAGGAGAAATGGGGCGTCCGGATTTGCGACTCCATCGAGGAATTGTGCCGCCAGGTGGATGCGGTCATGCTTGAGAGCGTGGATGGGCGGCCGCATCTGGAGCAGGCCAAACCGGTGATCGCGGCGCACAAGCCCCTGTTCATAGATAAACCGATGGCCGGCATGTTGCGTGACGCTATGGAGATCTTCCGTCTGGCTCGCGTTGCCGGCGTGCCCGTGTTCAGCTCATCCTCCCTGCGCTTTGCCAAGAGCACCCAGGCGGTGCGCCAAGGCTCGATCGGCAAAGTGGCACGCGCCCAAACCTCCAGTCCTTGCTCCCTGGAAGCACATCACCCCGATCTGTTCTTCTACGGCGTCCACGGCGTGGAGTCGTTGTTCACTGTTATGGGCACGGGCTGTGGAACGGTCAGGCGCGGCAAGACGGCCGATGGCAAGATCGAGGTCACAGGCACCTGGGCGGAAGGGCGCAGCGGCATTTTCCGCGAATCCAAAGACTACGGCGGCAGGGCCTGGGGCGAGAAAGGCGAGGCGGACGTGGGCGCCTACGAGGGCTATCACGTGCTCTTGGCCGCGGTGGTGCAGTTCTTCCAGAGCGGCGTTGTCCCCGTGGCGCCGGAGGAAACGCTGGAGATTCTGGCGTTCATGGAAGCCGCGGACGAAAGCAAACGCCAAGGCGGTGCACCAGTGCAGATCAAGGAAGTGATGAAGAAGGCCGGCGGATGAGGCCGGCGTTCCGCGAGCAGGCAGCGACAATTTTTGGCTCAAGGGTGACAATTTTTGGCCAAGAGGACCCATTGGCGCCGGGGCCACACAGATTTTTTTCACTTGCGCGCCCTGCGCCCTCGGTGGTGAATGAGTTGTGGATTGATTCCGGAGCAGAACGCCCGCGGAGACAAGCTCATAGGCCGGAGATTTGCGAGAGGTAGGGCCGCCTTTCATTTCTCAGGATGGCAGGCGGGGGGGAACGGGAACATGAAAGGGAAAGCCTTCACGCTGATCGAGTTGATGATTGTGATCGCCATAATTGCCCTCATTGGGGCGATTGCCGTTCCCAGCATGCTGCATTCACGCATGGCAGCCAATGAGACCGCCGCCGTGGCCGCGTGCAAGGCCTTCGCGGATGCCGAAGAGATTTACCGCCGCACGGACTACAACCATGACGGCGTGCTGGAATACGCGACCGCCCTCAGAGGCGTCAACAGCCTGCTTGAGAGCGGTTCCGGCGTTGCCGACCTGGCGCTGATTGACAAGGAATTCGGCTACGCGGAAGGCGATCCCGCGGGCGCCAACGCGGGCACGCCGAAAGCCGGCTATGTGTTCAAGGTGCTGACCGAGCAGGGATCGGGGGCCACTGGCGGCGCCATCCGTTACATAACCTCTTCGGGTGGCACGTCTCACATGCTGTTGGGATTCGGGCTAAGCGCCGTTGCGGGATCCTATGCCGGCACGGGGCACGACTCGTTCCTCATAAACCATAACGGCGTGGTCTTCCAGAAGGACCGTGGAGAGGCCGTGCTCGGACACGAGACCTGGTTCAACCCGGACTGCAGCCTCACGGGCGCCTGGACGCCGGCGCAGTGACGGATGGGTTTCAGCTATTCAGCGCGCGGCAGGGCTTGAGCTCGCACGGGCCTCAACGGGCTCGGAACCGTGGTGCGGCGGCCGCGGGGCTGGGGCCTTCTGGGAAAGAGCCATGCCTTCGATCTCCACCAGCAGTTCCGGACGGCAGACGTCGGCCACCGCGTAGATCGTGGGCAGTTCGCCCAGGCGTTCCTCGCAGACGGCGCGAATCCGGGAGTAGTCCTCTTGGCGTTTGACGTAGACCCGGGCGAACCCCAGCCCCTCCAACGAGGTGCCCAGGCCCGGCAGGCCGTGGCGGGCCAGGTTATCTTCCGAGATCAGGGCGGCGATATTGTCCAGGGTCTCGTGCGTCTGGGCGGCCGGGTCGCCGGGGTGGCGCGTCTCCGAACTGGTAATGCTGGCCGTGCCGGAGATGAAGATGGTCGCGTAGCTGCCGCAAGAGAGCGCCATGGCCCGCGAGAACTTCGGGCTTTGGGGGCTGTAGGTGGCGGCATAGTTGTAGGCCGCCGTCTGCCGCGGGTTCTCCAGCGGCACGGCGACAATGTCGGGACGGGTGGTGGCCAGGCCGATGGCGCTCATGCTGATGCCGCGGCCTTCGGCCCCGATGCCGGTGCTGGCCGGAAAGACTTGGCGCGGGTGCCCCTGCGGCAGCCGGTCGGCCAGGAAGGGAATGCCGTTGAAGAAGTCGCTGCGTGCGCGGTTCAACTCCTTGTAGCGTTGCGTGGCCCCCTCAGCGGCGAGGATCCCGCCCAGGTAAAGCCACATGCGCACGATCTGGTCCAGGCGCACGTCTGCCCGGGCCAACAGTGCGCGAAGCTGTGCGAAGGCGCTGGAGGCCTGCGCATAGGCGCCTGTGGAACCGTCCTGAGGGACAATGTAAGCCGCATGGATCCAGGCAATGCCGTTGTGCCGGGCAATCACCAACTGTTCGCTGAGCCGTTCAATCTCGACTTCGCCTCGCTCCCGCCCCATCCCGAGGGCTTCGATGGCCAGCAGCCGGCCTTCACAGGGACGCTGGGGAATGTAGCTGGTGGCGGGCAGATCGTTGCCGTAGAACTCGCGCATGATGCTGCGGCACTCATCCACCAACGCCGCGTCGGCCACGAACACGGCCTGGTGGACAATGGAACCCAGGCTGCCATGCGCGCCATTCACCGTCTCGATGATGCGCAGGGCGTCATCGGCCTGCTCGCGAAGGGTCGTGCCGCGCCGCGGCACCGCCGCCGCGAAGACATGCCGCACATCGCTCAGATCGGCCAGCGAATACCCAATCCCCTCGGATGACACCTTGTGTATGGCATGGACCGCCATGAAGGTCTCCTTCGTAGCGCAGGCCCCCGGCCCTCCCCAACCCCCTCCCCGCCGCGGGAGGGGGTTGGGGAGGGGCCGGGCCGGCTCAGGTGCAGACAACTCCGCGGCGCTTATAACCGCTGCAGAGCCATTTTGCACCCCAACTCTTATTTTAATCTACACAGCAGGCCCTCAATAGTTACGCCAAAGTCAGAAAGTATTCTGCGCGCGGTTCGAGTCCCGGCTTTAAGCTTTGGGCTTTGGGGCTTGGGCTTGGGGTGCCTACGGTGCGGAGGCAAAGCCTAAAGCCTAATGCCCAGTTCGGTATAATCCGCTTACTCCGGGTACGTCTTGTGCTTCCCGGTCAGGAGCGGGGCGATCATCTCACCGATCACGATGTGTCCCATGTAATCCGGATGGTAATCGTTCGCCAGCAACGCGCAGGCAAAGGCCGGCCCGCGGTACATGAGGAACTTTGTCAGGTCGGCGCCGGCCACTTTTTCCTCCGCCACAAGTTCCTTCAAGCCTTTGCTTATGGCATCCGCGGCCTTCGTTAGGGGGCCGTTCAGGTTGACCGTCGTATCCAAAATCAGAATCTGATCGGTCTTGGCCCTGATTTTGGCAATCAACTGCTTCGTGTCCGCCTTCCACTGTTCGACGCTGGCGCCGCCGGCGATATCGTTGCCGCCTGACTGCAGGATGACCAGGTCGTTCGGCCCGGCCGGTTCGACGACTTCCTTGGCGACAACGCCCAGCAACTGCTTGGTGGTCCAGCCGCCGTGGCCGGCGGAAACCGGCGTGATGCCGGTGTAACCGAACTCCTCCTCTAGCAGCCGGGCGAGGGTGCCAAAATAACGGAAGCGCACGCCCTCCTCAACCGGGACGCCCCAGGTGCCGCGCATGGTCTGCGCGCCGGCGGTGATCGAATCGCCCAGCGCGATGATCTTGAACGGCTGTTTCTTCTTGAGGAGCTCCAGCGTCTTGGCGAGGTTCTCCGCGCCGTAGAGGATGTCCTTCGAGGAGATCGTTTCGTCGGGCCCGGTCTTGGGCTCAATCTTCGGATTGGCGCTGAACGCCGGGCCTTCCACGCCGATGCGGTCGAGGATCAGCCAAGTGCGCTCTTCGATCGGCCCCATAGCTTGGAAGATGATTTGCCACCAGTCATTGTTGAAGCCGATCTCATTGAAAGCGAAGTCGTATTTCTTCCACTCGGTGCCAATCTCGACGACTTTCTTCAGTTCGGCGTTGACACTCGGGCAGATGCGGAACTTTACCGGCCTGGAGGCCTTCGCATAGAGGGTCATTCCGGCGGCGCTGGTGTCGAGCTTGCCTTTCTCGAACGCGAGCAGGCCCTTGCTGCCCTTCTCAAAGATCCACTTCATCGCCACGCCGCCGGTGACCGACTCTTTGGTGGCGTAGCCGCGCGTCTTGAGCGGGATAATGTCGGCGGCCTTGCCCAGATCGGGCCGGAACCATTCCCCGGTGTTGTCTTCGGTGTTGCACTCGCCTGTGGGGTGCGTCAGTGGCGTGAAGGTGACATCAGCCGCGCGGCTGAGGCCGGCGGCCAACGCGAGAATCAGGCCGAACCTTATCATGGATTTCATCAAAGTCTCCTTTTGGTCTGGGGTTGGGTGCGTGATCATTTTCCCGGCTTTGGGCTTTGGGCATTGGGCTTGGGGTGCGCACGGAGTGGAGGCAAAGCCTAAAGTCTAATGCCCAGAGCCCAAAGCCTAATCCGACAATGCTTTGCGGTAGCAGGTAATGTCATCCACGGCCAGGATGTTCCCTGAGCGCCCGAAAACCACGTTCGGGATGTTCTGAAACGCCGGGCCTGCCGGCGTCAGGCCCAAGGGACGCAGCGCTATCTTGAGCGCGGGCTTCTCGTCCACCTCCAGCGACGCTTTGCCGTCTTTCCACGACAGGTCGAAGACGTGCCAGCCTGCTCCCGGGTGCGCGGGGGTGGCGCTGCCCTCCCCC
>Ga0209777_10003307_pt1 | contig 20130 bp, 14 predicted proteins | sample FrelakmetHBP12HB_FD_187147 | JGI IMG/M metagenome (GOLD analysis project Ga0209777, IMG submission 187147) | Freshwater lake sediment microbial communities from the University of Notre Dame, USA, for methane emissions studies -HBP12 HB (SPAdes)... | ecosystem: Environmental > Aquatic >...
GGCCTTTTCCGAGCCGCGACCGTGAGGGAGCGGTGTGGTTCGCCGCCGCCCAAGGCCCGCTCCCTTACGGTCGCGGCTCGGATAACGAAACCAGCCAAGCGCCCATAACTGGAGGGTCACGTCCGGAGTTGACTTCGCCGGAGGATATGGCCAACGTGTCGGCATGGCTCGAACAGGCCGGTTCTGTCGGGCGAACGCGAGCGCGAATCGGGGGCATCGGTTCAGCGTCGGAGATCAGACCGCCGACGCGGCGCGCCTGCGCCGCAGGAAGGCCGCCGCCCCCGCGCCGAGGCCAAGCAGCGACAGCGTGGCCGGCTCAGGCACGCCTTCCGCCCGGATCCCCGCCGTGCTGCAGCCGGAGTCTACGCCCGGGTTCCACCCGCCCGGAATCAGTGGCTGATCCGTCGGCACGGCCTTACTCAGGTCGCCGATGGTCATGGCGTAATCTTCGGGGTCCCCCTTGGCGACCGAGAAATCGCGGTCCCAGTTGGAACGGCCCAGATCCGTGTTACTGCTTATGGCGTACGGGTACTTATCGCCGGGCACGTTGCCGATCAATATCCCGACGACCATCTTGTCCCCCGCCGTCAGCACGGGCGGCGCCGTGAGGGCAAAATCGTTCAATGTGTTCGGGGCCATCGTGAAGTCTTCCTGGTAAACCAACGTCGCCGCCTGGGGCGGGTTGGCATCGCCGTTGTCCGTGTAGATCCCCACGGTTATGGTCGATGTGTAGTCGCCGGCCTGGAAGTACACGTGCGTGATCGTCTCGGCGCCCGCTGCCACGGTGAAAAGGTTGCCCATCCAGTTGTCACGAGTCTCGGATGTGTCGGACACGTTCATGGCGCCGGCACCGAAGTCGTTGTTGTCTATCTGGTAAATGTAATCGCCCCGTGCCGCCCCCGCGGGCAGCAGGAGCGCGGCCAAAACGATCCCCGCCGCAAAGAAGAAGATTCGCCCGCCGCCCATCCCTGGCTTCCTGTTCATAAGTAACCTCCGCTCCTGGCGATTGACACCCACCGAACGCATGCACCCGCCCCGTGCGGGACCAAGCCGTCTGCACGTGCTTTCGTTCCTCCCACCCACCCAGGTGCGTAAAGCATAAAAGACCGAGGGCTCTTAGCCCACGGCCCTCGCCCCGCTACCACTCGACCCCCTAATCCCAGATGACTATACACCAGAGTCCAAGCAAAGGCAAATTAAAGTCTCGAATCCGCCCTGACATCAAGGCAGCGCCCCGGCGCGGCGGCTTGGCCCCGGAACTGGCCGACGTATAAGGCCTTTCCCCACAAGGGGAAAACGCTTTTCTGCATCAGGAGACGGGCGTATTTCAGACGATGGCAGGCGTAAATGGGCGACGCGCGAACCGCGTACAGTCAGTCCGCCCGTCGCCCAATCCGGCGTTTTGTACTCGCTTTGTCCGCGAGTTTGTTTGGTATACAATAACGTAATAAAATAGCGCAATAGAAGGTCTTTGACAAGCCGATTAAGTGGTGTATATTTTAGGCTGATGCGCATGTCGAGGTTCGAGCGGGTGATTCATGCGGATTGGGGGGGCCGTCCTTGCGGGTAATGCGATGCCACGTAGAGCTGTAGCGGTAATAGCCGCGGTCCTGGTCTGCCTCCTAGGCGGGACGGTGCGCGCTGGGGGCATCGTGCATTTTGACAGGAGCCAGTACGATGTCCTGCCCGGACAGGTTTTTCAGGCGCAGCTCCTCCTGGACATGGATACGAACACGGCCGGCGACCAGGTGCCCGCCGCGGGCCTCTTCAGCATGGGCGCCCAGGTGAGCTATGCGCCGGCCTCGGCCCAGGTGGCCGGCCCGGACTCCATTCTCCTGCCGGCGGCCCTGAACGGCAACGGCATCGGCGGCCCTCCGTACAAGACGGCGGGAGCCGGCGTTGCAGGTTTCGCCGGGGCGCTGGACCTATCGGCAACCGAGGGGTACAAGGGCGCCCTCCTGGGAACGATCTCCATCCAAGACCTTGCGGTCGGCACGAGTTCCTATGCCCTGAACCTCTCCAAGTACTTCCCCACCAAGGCCAATTTTGTGGACTTTGAGGGCAACACGCTGGATAGCGCCTTGACCTTCGGGACCGCGACGGTCAACGTCCTCCCCTTGTCTCGGGTCGAAGACATCAACCTCTTCCCCATTGGCCTGGGAAGCATTGGCGGCGCCCAGGTATTCTTCCATTGGCGAGGGAAGGACCTTTTCACCCTGGACGAAACGAACACCAAGTACCCTTGGCAGTTGAACGTGAAGTACGGTGTCAAGATCGTTGAGACGACAACCCACAGCGTCCTCTTTGATTCCGACCTGAATGACGTCACCTACCTCATGCCGTCAAGGGGCGTCGCGGACCCCAATGGTGAGTACGAGATGGACGGCATGCTCTTCTATCCGGGAGATTTCACCGTCACGCAAGATCACTATCCTGTGACCGTGACCATCGAAGACAGGGGCTTTGTGCAGGGCACGGGCGACCTGGATCCGGACTACGCGCACTTTTATGCCACGTCGCAGGAGTTCGATGTTTGGCGAGAGGCCGGGTCCGGCGCCTTGCAGGTCGCGCGAGTGCCGGAACCGGCGAGCCTCGGCTTGATGGGCCTGGGAGCGGTGGGCGTCTGGGGCGCTTTCCTGCGCCGGCAGCGAAACAGGGGGGCATAGGATGGCGGGCGGAACGGATGGCGGCGCCTGGATCGAACCGCTCGAAGCGCGGCTGCTCCTGGGCGGCTTCGAAGGCCTGGACCTCGCGCCGCCCCGCGTGGTATCGACGGTCGCCGACAGTTCTCGCGGGGACCTGACGATCCAGTTCTCCGAGCCGGTCGTGGCGTCGCTCGCCGACGTGGTGGTCGAGGATGCCGTCGGCCAGGCCGTGAGCCTGGCCAGCGCCACGCTGGAGCCCTCTCCCGGCGGCGACCAAGTCCTGCTGGCGTTTCACGGCGCGCTCGCCGACGGCCGGTACGCGCTGGTGCTCCGCGGGGCGGGCATCCACGACCTGGCCGGCAACCCCCTCGACGGCAACGGTGACGGCCAGCCAGGCGACGACTACGCGCACAGTTTCTTCCGCCTCTTCGGCGACGCAGACGGCGACCGCGACGTGGATTTTGCCGACCTGCTCCGGTTCCGCCGGACCTACCAGAAAAGCGCCGGGGACCCGGCGTTCGACGCGCGTTTCGACGCCGACGCTGACGGGGTCGTTGGCGCCGCCGATCTGGCCGCGTTCGGCAACAACTACCAGAAGGCCCTCGTGACGCAGACCTACTACGTCCGGCCGGACGGGGACGACTCGGCCGACGGCCTGACGGATGCGACGGCCTGGCGGACCGTCGCCCACGTCAACGCCTTCGCGCTCGTGCCGGGCGATTCGGTCCTCTTCAAGCGGGACGGGACCTGGCGCGAGACGCTTCGGCCGCCCTCCTCGGGTACGCCGGACAGCCCCATCACCTTCGGCGCCTACGGTAGCGGGCAAGACCCGATCATCACCGGGTCCGACCAGATCGATGCCTACCTTTACCACGTGACCGGCACGCCCGAGAATGCAGAGGATTTTGAGACGGGCGGCGACGCGGCCTGGTGGAGCGGATCCAGCCACTTGGGGGACAGCCTGGTGGTGGCGTCCTACGTGAGCCTGGGGATATCCGGGCCGGCGGGCGGCGGCGCTTATGGCGGCCGCTTCAATCCGAACATGACGGGCCACGACAGTTACCTGGAAGCCGACTTCGCCGCCGACCAGGTCACGCTCTGGGCTGAATGCGACTGGCGGACCAATGCTGCCGACAGGGACCAGTCGGTGGTCTTCACCGTTTCGGACACCACCGGATCGCTGCTCTTCAGCCTGCGATTCATCGGAACGACCACCAAGACGCTTCAGATCCACAACTGGGTGGCGTCAACGGATGTGACGATTGAGACGGGCCTGGCGCCGAACACCTGGTACCACCTGCGGCTCCAGGTGGCGGTGGACCCTGGTTCGGGCAACGCCTTTATCCGCGTCCAGCGGGATGGCCGGCCCTGGGTAGGACCGGCTTGGCAGAACTGGCCCGGCCGGCAGGTGGGCCGGTTATACTGGGGCACTCCCGTGCCCGACCAGGCCTCGGGCGTGAGTTATGGTGACAATCTGAAGTACGCCTTCGGCGAGTGGGACAATGCCGCCGGCCTCGGTGACTGGACGGTCACGTACCCGGACATCGTCTCGACCGAAGACGGCACGCCGATGGTGTTCGTGGGCAACATTCAATGCGCGCAGGCCGACAGCCTGGCCTCGCTTCAGGCGGGCCAGAGCACGCCGCAGTTCTACCGCGACGATGCCACGCAGACCCTCTGGCTGGCGGACGACCCGACCGACCATGCCGTCGAGGTGCCGGTGCGGCCGGCGGCCCTCCAGCTCAACGGGACCACCTGGTCGCGATCGTACCTCGTCTTCGATGCTCTGGCGTTCACCAAGGCCCGGGGCTCGACGGTGGCAGCCTATGCGCCGTTCACCGGCGAGGCCGCGACGGGCGACACGTTCCTCAATTGCCTGTTCGACGGGGCGGGCTACGCCGGGCTGGCCATCGGCATGCACGTCAACTCCCTCGTCGTGGAGGACTGCGAGTTCACCCGGGACCAGCACGCCGGTGCCTTCATGAACAACGCCGACGCCGCCGGCCACATCCCCACGGACATCCTCTTCCAGGGCAACCGCATCCACGACGTCTACCGCCAGGGCATTGCCCTGGAACGGTGCCGCAACGTGACCATCACCGACAACCTGATCTACAACGTCTTCGACGACAGCGAACCGCTGGGTCGCGGGATCGACGTCCAGGGCATCAACCCCGGCGTGCAGGGCCGGATCGAGATCACCTGGAACACCGTCTACAATTGCGATGAGTTCGACGTCGTCATCGTGGAGGGCGACCCGGACCTCCAGAGCGTCGAGGTGGCCTACAACATCCTTTTTGCCACCGGCAACGCCAGGGCCTTCAGGTTCCTGATCCCTGCTTCGGGGCCGGCGCGTCCGTTGTACAACGACTACAATGCCATGTGGCACACGTCGCCCAGCGGGACCGTGGCCTCCCAGGGCCCCTGGTCGTACTCGCGCACCCAGTTGCCCGCCTACCAAGCCACGGGCTACATGACGCACGGCCTGTTCGCCGACCCGCTCCTGGGCCTGGATTTCAAGCCCTTACCCGGCTCGCCCTGCCCGGACTGGGGCTGGGGGCACGACGAATAGCGGTAGGAACCTGAGTACGGAATGGGCGGGCCGGGCGGACGGCGACCCTCCCGGGCGGCAGTCTGTTGACGCCGCCGGACCTCTGTGCTAACGTTCCGTCATGGCTTGAGCCGCCTACGTCGGCATGCCGTGACGGAGGATCGCCCCGTGACCATTCGCCGCAGGACCCTCGCCGTGGCCCTCATGATCCGCCACTATATGGGCAGCCTCCCCGGTTCGCTGTGTCGGTGAACGTGGACCAGCCCACAGGGCGGTCGCCACGGCGCCCCCCCTTACAAGGCTGAAGGAGCCTCTCATGACGCAAGGAACAGTGATGCCTCCGCCGCCGCCTCCTCCTCCCATGGCGCCGAGCGTTCCCGGCGCGGCCACGGGCAGCCTGGTCTGCGGGATCGGCAGCCTGGTCGTGGCCTTGGGATCATTGTGTTGCGGCTTGCTTCCGCTCGTGGGCCTGGCGCTGGCGGTTGTGGCCCTCGTCCTGGCGCGGATGGCCGACCAGGCGATCGCGGCCTCGGGCGGCCTCCTGGGCGGCGCGGACCAGGTCAAGGCCGGCCGCATCACGGGGTACATCGGCCTGGCGCTGAACGCCCTGATGCTGATCTTCATGATGGTCATCGTGATCTTCTACATCGGCATGGCGGCCCTGGGTCCGCGGCATTGGTGAACGTGGCCCCGGAGTCACGTGGCTAACGTCCTTTCGCTCGAATGGCGGATTCGGTGCGGCGCATTTCCTGCCAGAAGTCCTGCGGGACGGCCGGGGTGTCTTTCATGGCGGCCTCGGCCTGGGCGAATTGCCCGCGATGGAGGTAGAGCTCGGCCATTCCCAGGTCCGCGATGGCCTTGAGCGACTCGAGCCTCTCGCCCCTGAACGCGTAATCCACCAGCATGCGCCGATATGTCTTGCCGGCGAGCGCCGCTTCCTGCGGATCTTTCGCGGCCGCCGCCCAGGTCGCATAGGCCGCGCCGGCCGCGGCGCGGATCCGGAGGGTCCCCACCGAGTCGGCCAGGGGCACTATCCCGCCGGTCGGCTGGATAGGCGGCAGCATCGCGCCGGCGACGGCGCTCTGCGACGCGCTTTCCGGAAGCGCGGCGAGCATCGCCGCCACGCCGGCGAATGCTTCGGCGGCTTCGGCGGCCTTGCCCTGATCCAGGAGCAGGGCGCCGATCCGCAGGCGGACCGCGGCGGCGAAGCCGGCGTCTTCCACGGAGGGCGGCAGGGCGTTCTTCGCCGGCGGCGCAAAGCGCGTCCCGTGGAGCGCCAGCACCGCATCGCTCAGCGCCTCGGCCATGCGGTAGTGGACGAGCGCGTCGTCGGGCTTCTCGGTGGCCTCGTCGATGACGGCCAGATACGCCGCCAGGCGCGGGTCCGCGGGGTCGCGCTTGAGGCCTTCGGCGATCGCCTCGCGGCCGCTCTTATACTGGGTATGGGGGATCTTGTACCACAGGGCCTTGAGCTCGGCCGCGACCGTGGTCTGCGCCAGGTTGTAGGCCTTGGCGCGCGCGGTCATGGCGCCTTCGCTGTCCCTCAAGTGGGTGCAGATCGCCGAGAGCTCGCGCCAGGCCTGCTCAAAATCGGGCTTCATCGTGACCGCCTGGGTCATCGCGACCTTGGCGGCGGCATCGTCGCCCCTCGCCCGATAGAGAGTCGCCTGGTAGTAGTAGCCGATGGGGGTGGCCCCGGCGCTGGCGGCCGCTTTCGCGAGGCGCTCTTCGGCCAGCTTGGAAAGCTGCATGGCCCGCTGCTCGAGCACGGCCGCCTGGCTCAATTCCTCCTGGGTGGGAAGCCGCCAGTACGTGTATTCAATAGGAGGGTCCATATCGAAATCCGTTACAGACCAGGACTTGATCGACCGCAGGTTGCCGGCCTCCGTGATCCGCCGCGCGGCCTGGATCCGCAGGAGGCCCGCCATCGCCTCCAGAAGATCGGGATCGTCTCCCTTGATCGCCAGGGCCTGCCTGACCACGGCCTCGGCCTCGTCGTACCGGCCCGCGAGGATCATCATGTGGGCCTTCAGCGCCAGCGCGCCGACGTGCTTGGGGTGCGACTGGAGGACCGTGTCGACGAGCTGATCGGCGCGGTCGAGGTCACGCTTCAGATCCTCCGGACTCTGAGCGCGGTAAGGGGTGGGCGCGGCACGCGGCCCCACCTGTTCTTCCAGCACGTCGGATTCATCACGGAGGTATCGCGCCAGCGCGATCTGGCGATCCGGATCGGTAGGTTTGGCGCGCAGGGCCGTTTCGAGGGCGGCCAGGCGATCCTGGTAGCGCTCGTCGTAGCGGATGCGGACGGCGGCCGTGGCGTGGACGACCGCCAGGGCGGTGTCGAACCACGTCGCCGCCGGCTCGCCGCTGCGCACCTCGGTCTCCAATTGGGTCCACAAAGCCTGGGGATTGGGCCGTGCCCGATTGGCAGCCAGCACGGAGTCGATGTGCTTTTGGGCCGTCGCGGCGGCGCGGGGATCGAGCCGGGCGGCTTCCGTAAGGTCCTTGGCGACGCGGCCGGCGTCGCCCATCCGGGCTGCCGCCCTGGCCCGGCCGACGTAGGCGGCGGCGCTCTCGCGGCGCGTGAGAACATCGGTATACTGGGTCCGCGCGCCGGCGACGTCGCCCAGCCCCAACATCGCCTGGGCCCCCGCGGACAGGAGGTCCACGTCCCCTGGATTGGCCTTGAGGAGCGGCCAGAGCGTCTGGAGCGCATCGAGATATTCGCCGGCGCCGATTTGCGCCTGGACGCGCCCGAGCGCGACCTTGGCCGAGCCGCCGGTCACCGCGCGATGGTGTTCGACGTAGAACGCCGCGGCCCTCGGGAAGTCGCCCGTGAAGGGCGTGCGGGCCTCGACCATCTTGCGCTGGCTCTTGTCGTAGTAGCGGCCGTTGGTGCGCGAACTCCAGTAAGTCTGCGACATCTCTAAAAGCGTTATGGCATACTCGACCTCCGCGCGCGGGGCCATGCCGGGCGAGAAGCCGGCCTCGATATTGCCGTTCATCTTGTTGGCGACGCTGGTCCATGCCTTGGTTTCCCAGCTGCCGGCGTCGCCCAGTCGCTGGGCCCTCTGGAAGTCGGCCAGAGCGCCCGGGAAGTTCTCGGCCAGGGCGCGGGCGACGCCGCGCGCCTGGTAGCAGGCCGCGTTCTCCTCATCGGCGGCGATGGCTTTTCCGAAGGCTTTCACGGCTTCGGCGTACTTGCCGGCGGCCAGGGCATCGAGCCCGTCCAGGTAGGCGCCGGCGGCCTGTTCATTGGCCGCCTGCGCGGCGGAGGCCGTCTCGGAGACCGCTATGACGGGGGCGAAGTCGTTGCCCTTTTCGGCGGGCGACTGCTTCGGCGCTGCTTTCCCTTCATCCGCCTTCTGACAGCCCAAGACAACCGTTATCGCAAGGAAACCCACCGTCACACACTTCAGGAAGTTCGATGTCATGGGAATGATCTTCGCTGCTGGAGCCCCCGCCGGTCGGCCGCGCCGGCCTGTGCCCGGTATTTCTTCAATGGGCACGGGTTCCCGATCATCGCGGGTCCATTTCTCAATGATAGGCTGCCAGCGGCCCGCGGTCCACGGTCAAGCGTGATTCCTGGCAAGGCCTCAGTTGCGGACGTTGCCTTTGTTCCCTCTCCCCTCACAGAGGGAGAGGGAGAACAAGGGTATGCCAGGCACCACAGACAAGGCTTTACAGGGGCCGCGTATCATCAACTGGCGGAACGCGGCCGCATCGGCTATGATGCTCCGCGGACGTGGACGAATGGACAATCCCTGAGGAGAGATCGCAATGAGAATGTCGCTGGTCCTGTGCGTGGCGGTGCTGGGCCTGGGCGCGGGCCTGGGCGCGGCCGCCGAGCCGCAGTTTACGCCGCTGGCGTTCAACCAGGGCAATACCGAGAACCGGACGGGCGTGTGGCTGTGCGCCGACCTGGGCGCGGCCGAGGACATCCTGCCCCTGAAGACCCGCCTCTGGGCGACCAGAGAATCCGTGACGGGCGGCGTGGCCCTCAAGTGCGTCTTCGAACCGGGCAGCCAGGGCGCCCTCAACTGGGAAAACGGGCCGCTCCCCGCCGGCAGCGCGGGCCTCACGTTCTGCGCCAAGGCCTCGCGGCCGCTCACGATCACCGTGAACGGAGCCAAGGCCGAGGTCGGGACCGACTGGAAGAAGATCGACCTGGCCTGGGAGAAGCTCTGGACGACCAAGGACAAGCCCGAGATTGGGTGGCTCATGAAGATCAACGTGGCCGATCCGATCAAGGAACGGACATGGCTGATCCTCGACCGCCTGGGGATCGAGAGCCCCGAGTTCATCGCCACTCCGAAGCTTTCGCCGCAGGCCGGCCCGGACCCGACGATCTCCTCGAAGGACATCCTGGCCGGGTCGGAGAACCTCGCGAAGACCCTCGCGCGGGCGAAGGCGAAGAAACCCTTCACGATCTGGGCGTTCGGCGACTCGATCACGATGGGGGCCCAGGCGTTCCGCGGCACGTGGAAAGTCTCCGCCGACAAGGCCGCCCCGTTCCTCTATCATCATCACCTCGCGCGGCTGTGGGAGGACCACTTCGGGTACAAGGGCATCTCGGTCGAGTTCAGCGGCGAGGCCGGGGAGATCACGCAGCGGACGCTGGACAAGCTCGGACCGTTCCTCGCGAAGGCGACCGCCGACGACCTCGTGATTATCGCCAACTGGAGCCCCGCCGCCGACAAGTGGAAAGGCTACCTGAAGCAGATGATCGCCACCGCCAGGACCAAGACCGACCAGATCATCGTCCAGACGCCGACGCCCGGCGAGCCGGCCGTCGCCGCGGCCAAGGAGATCAGTGCGGCGCTCCTCGCGCTCGTCAAGGACGAGAAGGTGGCGGCGGCCGACATTACGAAGATGTGTACCTATCGCGGTGAGCCTTACGCCTACGCCGGCGAAGGGAACGAGTGGCACCCGACGTACGAGCTGCACATCCAGATGGCGGAGATGGTCGCGCCGCTCCTGACGGGCGAGGAGCGGACCTGGCCGGAGGCGGCGCCGAGGAAGTAGAAAGGGGTCGGGAGCCCTATCCGTCAGGCTCCTGACCCCTTCGGTTCTGGACGCTGCGGAAGCCAAAGGGGTCAGGAGCTTAACGGATAGAGCTCCTGACCCCTTCGGTTCTCGTTGCGTCTGGAATCTGGTATCTCAAATTTGAGATCTCAGATTCGAGATCACCCGCCCCTCACCCTGCCCTCTCCCAGAGGGGGAGAGGGAACAAAGGCCATAGCTGCAACTGGGCCGTCGCCATCCCCCCCCGCATTCCGTCTGGACCGCCATCTCCGCACCCGCTAGAATCCCCTGTCGCGCCCGCTCCGGGCGAGGCGTGTCGCGGGGAAGGGGTCGTCGGGCCGTATGGAGATGAATAGACAATCGGTCGGGGGCTTGCCGGAGATTCTGCCGGCCGAGCCTTCCGCCGTTCCCATCCCGTCGGCCACCGCCCGCCGCAACTACACGCTGGGCGTCCTCAACGGAACGCTCGGCACCATCTCGTTCGACTTCCTGCACCCGGAACTGATCCTGGCGGGCCTCATCTACGCCCTGACGCAGAGCCCGCTGCTGGTGGCCGTCGTCACGGTCATCAGCAAATTGGCCGGCCTGTTTCCGCAGCTCCACGCCTCCAGCTTCATGGAGCACCACGCGAGCAAGCGCCCCTTCTACGTCATCCTGGCCTTCCTGCGCGGGGCGAGCGGCATCGCGATGCTCGGGGCCATGTGGCTCTTCATGTGGCGGGTCGACGGCCTGTCGCTCGGGATCTTCTTCGGGGCGTACCTCGTGGTGAGCGTCCTCGGCGGACTCGGGTACGTCGTCTTCCTCGACATGATCAGCCGCATGATTCCCGTGCGGAGCATCGGCTCGTTCTTCGGCAACCGCGAGCTGACCGGGGGCCTGCTGTCGCTCGTGGCAGGTTGGGTCCTCGTCCAGCCGATCCTGGACCGCGGCGGCGAAGGGCGCACGTCGGCGGAACTGGTCGCCAACTATCTCATCGTGGCGGTCCTCGGCACGATCCTCTCGATCGTCAGCATGGCCTTTCTGTGTATGTGCCGCGAGGAGCCCGGCCCGCGTGCCGCGCGCCCGACGACGCTACGGGAATCGTTCAGCCGTGGCCTCGGGTGGCTGAAGACCGACGCGAACTACCGGGCCTACTTCTGGCTGCGGGTGGCCTTTCGGATCAACTACCTGTCGCTGGCGTTCTTCATACCTTACGGCGTGGAGCGAATCCCATACTCGGCCGACCCGAAGGGCGTGGCCGTGCTGGGCGGCGTGATGATCGCGGCCATCAAGTTCAGCCGCAGCCTCTCGAGCGCCTGGTGGGGACGCCTGGCCGACCGGGCGGGCGTCCGTCCGTGCATGATTGGGGCGGGGCTGTGCTTCTTTCTGGGGCCGGTGGTGTTCCTCGTGGCGCCGCACCTGCCGCCGCTGTTCAGCGTGACGATTCCGCTGACGAAGGTGGTGCTCGATCTGCCCCTGGCGATGTATTTCGTGGCGCTCATCGTGGTCGGCGCGGCCATCCAGGGCGACGTGATCGGCGGCGGGCGGTTCCTCGTCGTGAGCGCCCCGCCCGCGCGGCGAATCTCGTACATGGGGTTCCTGAACACGGTCACGAGCCCCCTGACGCTCCTGCCGTTCGCGGGCGCGGCCGTCATGCGGTACTGGAGCGCGACGGCCCTGTACTGGATGATCCTGGCGGGGGGGCTTCTGTACCTGGTGTCGGCGTTCGGGTTCAAGCATGACCGGCCGGAGCGCGCGGGCAAGGAGCCGGGCGAGGCCGAAGGGGCGAGCATTGCGGCGGAGTAGCCGTAGGGTGGGTGCTCCGCACCCACCTGTTTGCCCGTGGCCATAGGAACGGCCGGTGGGTGCAGAGCACCCACCCTACGTGACTACTTCGCCGACCCCGACGGCTACCCGTGGGAGATCGCCTGGAGCGACGGCTGGACGTTCGCCGAGGACGGGACGCTGTGGGGCGGGTCGTTGGGAGAGCCGGGAAGTATGTAAACTCTTGTGCCCTTCCTTCTCGCCTCGGTACAATGCTGCCGTTGAGTCCAGCAGCCGGGGCGCGCCCGCGGATACGGGTTTCCTCAACGCGCGCGGGCCAGTAGCCGCTACTCTATGGCGGCGAACGTGCGGAGGGCCAATCGAGCCATGGTGCGACCGGTTCTTCTGATGGCGCTGACGGAGCTTGCCGCATGGTGCTTGGCCGGTTGCAGCCCGGCCGATCCCGCGATGACGCACAACGGTTCGCCCGCCGATCCTACGATGACCTTCAACGGGTCCTCCGAGGACCTGAAGGCGACGCGGGTCGTGGCCACGCTGGGCGCGCCGATCTCCGAAGGGACCAGCTCCATCTGGTGCGCCTCCTTCCTCGGCGCGTGGAAGGCGATTGAGCAGGACTGGGGCGAACCCCCTGTTCCTTCGGAGGGCGAATTTCCCGTCGCGGCTTCTCTGAACGCGGCCCCCGATCCGAGGGGCTGGCTTCCGGAGGGGGTGCTGTACACGGCGGCGGGGTGGCTGGACAAGGGAATCGGTCAGACCATCGCCGACGACCTGAAGAAGCGATTCCCCTCCAAACAACCTCCCGTTTTCGCAGGCGTGCCGCCGGACGCGTTTGTGGCCTACGCTTACCTCGAGGCGAACGTACCGTTCAAGTTGCCCTATTTCCAGAACTCCAGGGCCCTGAGCTTCAAGGACTCGGCCGGCAAGACTACGCCCATCAAGTCCTTCGGCATCCGGGAGGAGGACTGGGGCGCCTACGGCCAATTGCGGGTGCAGGCGCACATCCTGTTCCGCACGGAGGACGAGGACCGCAACACTAAGGAGTTTGCAGCAGACCTTTGCCGGACCTCTTCGCCCAGCCAGGTCATCGTGGCGTGCATGGACCCGCCGGCCACGTTGGCGGACGCGGTAGCGAAGGTGGAGAGAGAGTCTGTGGAGTTCGCCAAGAAGGATGAATATTACAAACGGTTGAACATCGATGATGTCCTGCTCGTGCCCGATCTTCACTGGCAGGTCTCCCACCGGTACAAGGAGATCGAGGGGATGCGCCCCGCGAGCGGACCTCTGAAAGGGAGGCCGCTGCTCGTGGCCCAGCAGGACATCCTGGTCCGGCTGAGCCGTAGCGGGGCCGAACTCAAGTCCGAGGCCAAGGAGATCTTCAAGCCGATACCCAGTGACTATGTCGCCGATCGGCCGTTCCTGATCGTAATGAAGAAGCGGGGTGCCGCGAGCCCTTACTTTGCCATGTGGGTCGCGAACGCTGAACTGCTTCAGCCGTGGTGAAGCAAACCATCTATTGGCACCTTCTGGAAGGGCGTGTTGATCTCAAGGGCCGCGGCACACGGGCGGGCCGCCGTCACTTCGACATTCGGAGTTCCTTGTTCGATATTCTGCGGTTCGCTGTGGTTCGGTCGGGTCGGAGACGACCGCGGAGAGGCCGCGGCACGCCTACGCAGATCGCCTCGCGCGGCCGAAGGGGTCAGGAGCCTTACACATAGGGCTCCTGACCCCTTCCACCAGACTCGCAACTACCGCGCCTGGTACTTGCGGATATCAACCTTCTTGCCGTCCTTGAACGACCGCAGGCCGTCGATCTGCAACAGGATCTGCTTGACCTCGGCGTCGTTGTACAGGTCGGGGACCTCGTACCTATCGGTCATGGGCTTGATGTTCTTCAGCGTGTCCTCGGCGGCGTCGAGGGTCTCCAGGTACTTGGCGGCGTTCTCGTTCCACATCTTGGCGTACTGGACCTTGGTCACGCTGACGAGCCGGCCCTTCTGAAGCTCCTCGCGAAGCTCCGTACACGTCTTCACGGTGTTGCGGCCCCCCTCCATCATATTGGCGACGAGGGCGGCCAGGGCGTCCTTGCGGTGCTGCGTGTAGAAGTCGGGGACGTAGGCGTCGGCGTCCTTGAGCTTGTCTTGGAGGGCCCCGACGATGCGGTCGAGCGAGGCCATCTTGTTCATGTAGCGGGCGCGGGACGCGGTATCCTTGCAGGCGGCGAGGATCTGCTCGGCCTTCCACTGGGCCCCGGCCTCCAGGGCCTCCTCGTAACGGGTGGGCGCGGCACCCTTGCAGATCGCGACGCCCTTGGCGGCCCGCATGGCCTCGATCGTGGCGCCGACGCGTTTCTTCTCCTTCTCGCCGGGGGTGAGCTCGACGGCTTTGGCGAGCGCCTGGGCGGCCCCGGACGGACTCTTGAGCTGGAAGTAGCAGACCGCGAGCGCCTGGACCGTCTGAAGCCGCTTGTCGGGGGCAAGGGCCGCATCGTCCAGGTTGAGAAGCCCTTCCAGCAGTCCGGCCGCGCGGGTCCAGTTGCCCCCGTTGCCGGCGATGGCGGCATCGTTGAAGGCGGCCGTGGCGTCCCTGGCGGCCACCGGCAGGGCGGCCGCGCGGCCGGGGTCCGGCGCGTCGGGCGTCCTGTCGACGGACTTGACCTGGTTCCGCGGCACCGTCACGGTCTCGGCATCGGTCCTGACGACGACCTTGTCGGCGGAATCCTCGATGACCTTGCCGGTGATGACTCTCCCGCTCTGGGTCTCGACGCGGTCGGCCCGTGCGGCCGGCCAGGAGAGGGCGATGGCCGCGAAGATCGCGCCGGCGGCCCAAAGGCGACCCAGGCGAAATCGGTTTCGGCAGGCCCGTTCCATAGCTGGACTCCCCTCGATCCGCACGCACTACCAGACGATGAATTGTACGAATGATTCACGGATTTGCGCGGCGGGTCGGGAGCCCCGCCGCGCTAAGTCTCGGATTTCGCAGCGCTCAGAACCGGCGCAACTCGATCGGGATCCGGTCCTCGGGGTTGTAGGCGCCATAATAACCGTACCCGCGAGGCGTGTCGGCGGGGAAGTAGGCCAGGTCATCGAGGTCTGTCAAGAGTTTGCGGGCAGCGTCGTCGTCGTAGAGGGAGGCGATCTCGAACTTGTCCGTGAACGCCTTGAGCCCCTTGACGGTGTCTTCGAGCGCCTTGCGTTTCGCCAGATACGGCGCGGCCACGCCGTTCCATGCCTGGGCCCGCGCGACGCTCGTCACGCTGGCCAGGCGCGTCCGCGAGAGCTCCTTGCGGGTCCCCGTGCCCGACTCCACGAACTGCTTGGCCGCGTCCATGATGCTCCGCACCAGGAACGCCAGGACGGCTTCCCGGTTCTTGTCGAAGGTGCCCGGCACGTAGGCGTCGGCCTCGCGGAGCTTGTCCTGGCAGGTCGCGGCGGCCTTCTCGAGCTTGTCCCTGACGTTCAGGTCGGTGGCCTTGGCGGCCGCCTGCTTGGCCTGGGCGACGCATTGCTCGGCCTTCCACGTCAGGCCGGCCTCGATGGCCTCGTCGTAGCGGCCCAGGGGCTTGCCGAGGACGGTGACCGTGCCGGTCGCCTTCAGCATCTCGGCGGTGGCCATCATCCGCTTCTTCTCGGCGGCATCGGTCACCACTCCCGCGCGCCGGGCGAAGGTCCGGCCGGCGCCGGCGGCGTCCTTGCACTGGAGGTAGCACGTGGCCAGGGCCGCGAGGGCGGAGAGCCGGTCCTCCAGCGACAGCGCATTCATGTCCAGCTTCGTGATCCCCTCGAGGTAACCTCCCGCCTTGGCCCATTCGCCGGCGCCCACGGCGGCCTTGGCGGCCGCGCGGGCTTTCTCGAGGTCCTTCGGATCGACCTCGACCGGGAGGATCGCCTGCGGCTTCTCGGCGGCCGGCGCCTTCTCGGTCGCGGCGGGCTCGGTCGACTTCTCGGCCGGGGCCTTCTCGCCCGCGCCCTTTTCGAGCGTCTTGATCGCCACGCGGGGGACCGTCACCGTATCCGAATCGGTCTTGATGACGACCTTGTCCGGGTCTTCCTGGATGATCTTGCCGACGAGAATCTTGCCGGAGAAGGTCACGATACGGTCGGCCCGGGCCGCCGTCGCGAGGACGGCAACGGCCAGGATCGCCACGGTCACAATGATCGTTCTTTTCATCGAGCATCCCCCTGCGGCCGCTCGGGCCGGAGACATGGACGCATTATGACGGTTCCTGCCCGGCGCTCAAGAGAATTCCCCGGGGCGTTGGCTTGCCGTGGCCGTGTGTGGCACTGGTGGCTCGACCACACCTCATTTGACGCACGACGGGAGCGCTCGTTCACTGAAATGCGATGCACCCCGCCCGCGACCATTTGAACCCGCGGAGGGGATGAAGGGACTGGCGAAAGGTGACGCAGGGACTATCCTGGTGGTGCGTTACACGCCAATCGAAGGGTGCCATGCTTTCGCGCTTTTGCGAAAGCATGCTTACCCTCGGGTCGAAGACCATGCTTTCGCAACAGCGCGAAAGCAGGGCACCCGGCTCAGAACCCGCCGATCCGGGCCGGTTTGGCGGCCACGGCCTCACGCAGCGCATCGTGGATGCGGTCGAACGCCCAGCAGCGGAACGGGTTGCCCTCGGCCGGCTTGAACGAGTCGATCGCCTCCAGCAGGCCCCGGTTCCCGGCCTCGACGAGGTCGGTCAACTGCGGCCCTCGGCCGAGGTAGTGCCAGGCGATGGCCGCCACCAGCCGCAGGTTCGCCCGGACCAGTTTCTCCCGGGCGGTCATGTCGCCGCGGCGGTACTGGTTCGCCAGGTGCATCTCCTCTTCGGGGGAGAGGGGCCGCTCGCGGCGGACCTCCTGGAGGTACATCACCAGGCTGGGATCCATGCCCGTGTGGCAAGGGGCGGTCTTGACGGTGCCCTGAGACGACCTGCGTTCGAGTTCCAGCGTTTCCATGGGCCATCCCCTATTGGTTGCCCTGTTCTTTCTCTTTCTTTATCTATCGGGATTCTAGGCCCCGGACATGATGGACCGACTAGCCACAGACTAAGTTTGCACGAATTGTTAGGGGGGCGCCGCGCTGCCTTTGCGCGGTGGGTCTACTGACCCGCCGCGCAAAGCGAGGCCGGGCGGGCCTAAACTTTCCCGCGCCAACGGCCGATAACCTATGGGAAGAGAGAGCAGGGGACATTCCATGACGAAACTGATACCGCTGGCGGCGGCCGCGGCGCTTTGTCTCTGCGCCGGGTGCCAGACAGGGCCGCGACTCAAGGGCAACCCCGCCGACTACATCAATCCGACCGTGGCCGTCGTGAAGTTCGACAACAAGGTCGGCGGCTTCAACGGATGGGACCTCGGCGACGGCATGAAGGACATGCTCGTCGACCGCCTCATGGCCACCGGCCGCTACCACGTGGTCGAGCGCGGCGAGGTGGACTCGGTCCTGCGCGAGCACCAGCTCCAGAAGGCCGGCGCCACGCGGACCGAAGGGCGGGTCACGCTGGGACGCCTCAAGAACGTCCAGTACCTCATCAAGGGCGCCGTGACCGATTTCGGCCACGTGTCGGCCAGCCGCGGCCAGGCCGGCGGCACGTCGCTCGACCTCCTGGGCGGCTCGTCGAAGGCGGTCATGTCGATCGTCCTCTACGTGGTCGAGGTCGAGTCGGGTGAGATCATCTGCTCCAAGCGTCTCGAGAAGTCCCTGGCGACCCGCGACGTCTCGGTCCAGTCGGCCTACCAGGGCGTCTCGCTCGGCGGCACCTCGTTCTACACGACGCCCCTGGGCCGCGCGACCTCCGACGTCATCCAGCGGGCCGTCTACGAGATCACCCAGGCGGTCGCCTCGCGCCCGTGGGCCCCGAAGATCGCCATGATCCAGCCCGAAGACGAGCTGGTGGTCATCAACGGCGGCTCCGACCGCGGGATCGCGATGGGCCATGAGTTCGACGTGTACGAGAACGCCCGTCCGATCCTCGACCCCGACTCCGGCGACCTCCTGGGTCACGCCTCGATCAACAAGATCGGCCGCCTCAAGGTCCGCGAGGTCCGCGACCGCCTGGCCGTCGCCTTCATCACCGCCGGCCAGCCCGAGGACTTCCACCCCGGCCAGCTTCTGCGCCGGACGGCGGCGCCGTCGGGGGCGCGATAGCGGTTTCCCGCCCCGGCGGGGCGGCGGCGTGTAGCCACGGGTGGAGCGCAGCGCAACCCGTGGAAATCGGCCCGTGCCCGCGACAGGTTCCTTCTCTTCTGGCCCCGGAGGGGCGAAGGAACTGCTCGTTCGCACGTAGGCACCCTAGTGTCCGGCGCTACGTATTTGGCTGACCCGTTCCGTTCTTGTGCGATTCCTCCGCCCCTCCGGGGCGGGGCCAACGGATAAACATCTCTCTCGCGTGCCGCCGGTTTCCACGGGTTCCGCTTCGCTCCACCCGTGGCTACACTCCTCCGCCCCGTTGGGGCGGTACTGCCCAACACGCGTCCCCTTCCCATTTGCGTGTGCTGGCCCCACGGCTATAATACATGACGTTGAGCGGCTGTCCTTAAGGAGAGGGCGATGGTTTACCGCGGGCGGGTGAAGAACGGCGTCGTAGTGCTCGAAGGGAGGGCGCGCCTCGAAGAAGGGGCGGAGGTCAGCGTGAGGCCGTTGCGAAAGGCCGCGCGCCGCGCCACGCGCAAGAAGCAGCCGCCGACGCTGTACGAGCAACTGAAGCCCTTCATAGGCAAGCTGAAAGGGCTTCCACGGGATTTCTCCATCAATCATGATCACTATCTGTACGGTACGCCCAAGAACAAATGATCCCCGTCTTCGCCGACACTTCCTATTACGTTGCCCTTTTCCAAGCGGATGATGTGGGCCACGAAGAGGCGCTCCGTTTCAGCAGAGAAGAGGCCCGGCAGACGCTGCTCACCGACTTCGTCCTGCTGGAACTCGCCAACGCCTTTTCCCGCGGCGGTGCTCGGCGCTTCTTCGTTGACCTCGTGGGATCCCTGAAGACGAATCCCAACGTTACCATCGTTGCGGCGTCAAGGGGCCTTTTCGACGCCGGCCTTCGCCTCTACGCCCAACGTATGGACAAAGACTGGTCTCTGACGGACTGCATCTCCTTTGTCGTCATGCGGCAACACCGTCTGACGGAGGCGTTGACGGCAGACCACCACTTCGAGCAGGCGGGGTTCAAGGTGCTGCTGAAGCAGCAATCCCGCCGCGCCAAGCGGAATTGTGGCACTAATCCCATTTCAGAGAGTTGACGTACCATCCGCTGGGCCCGCACCCGGGGCGGGCTACCACCGGTAGTCTCCCGAATTTTCCCTCCGATTTGACTTCCGCGGAATTTGTAGTATACTACATCGGCTATAACTTCAGCCACACGACGTGCGGGCCTGCCTTACGCCCGCAAGGGTCGGCGATTAGGGCGCTGACCCGCAGCAGATGGACGCACTTCCAGGGGAGCCGTCAGCTTTTCTTTTCTGACGGTCATATCGCCGCGAGCCAACGCACACAGTGTATTCACGGAGGCCGTGTGGCCTCCGTTCAAGGGGTGCCGCACAGGGGTGCGGCGAACACTACCACAATTCAGGAGTCGAGCGATGAAAGCGAAATGGCTGTATGCGATGGCCGCCGTGGCGTTCATGGCGGTGCAGGCGGGGGCGGGCCCGATCGATTTCTACACGCTCTCACCCGTCGGCATGGACATCGGCAACCCGGCCGGCGGCGATCCGCAGGCGGGCAGTGATTCCTACGCCGCGGGCACCTTTACCATCAACGCCTACGGCAGCGACTGGTGGGATGGCGGCGAGTGCGCCCACATCATGTACGTCGCGGCGCCGGTCGGCAACTGGCGCATCGAGACGACCGTGTCCTTAACCAGTCCGGCAGACGGGTGGACCAAGGCGGGCGTCTTCGTGCGGGACAACCTCCTATGCGGCGGCAACCCTCTTGACCAGCAGATCAACGCCGTCATGGCCCAGACGAATTCGAACGGCTCCGCGTTCCAGTACCGCACGACCATCGGCGCGGGCATGACCAACATCTCCGGCTCGCCCGACACGACGAAGGTCGCCCTCCAGGAATATAACGGCACGGTCACCGGCTACTACTGGGACGGCTCGACCTTGGCCTGGGTCGTGAAGGGGCAGGTGAACCTGAACCTGACGG
>Ga0209777_10003308_pt1 | contig 20116 bp, 18 predicted proteins | sample FrelakmetHBP12HB_FD_187147 | JGI IMG/M metagenome (GOLD analysis project Ga0209777, IMG submission 187147) | Freshwater lake sediment microbial communities from the University of Notre Dame, USA, for methane emissions studies -HBP12 HB (SPAdes)... | ecosystem: Environmental > Aquatic >...
GGCGTCTGCAGTAATGCAGGCGGCCAGGTAACCCCCGCCGGGAGCAAGGCCAAGCAGGGACGAGACGCTGCTCGCGTCGTTCGAGTTCCGGGTAGGCTGCACAGAGAGATGACCGTCCAGGCAGAGCGCCGGGAAGAAACTCTTCGGAGCGTAAACCGGCCTTCCTCCGCCGGACAAAATGCGGCTTATAGGCCGGCCTGAGGCACTAATTTCGTATTCTGCCCCCAGTATTCCAGTATAAAAAGAGCCCCGCTTGCGCGAGGCTCATTACCTTCTTCTAGCCAACTCTATGGCTTGACGTAAATGTTATATTCAAACACCTGCTGTCCAACCGGGAAGTTATAAGTTCCGTCATTGAGCGGAGCTGTAAAGTTCAGGGTGGTGACTGCCTTGTACTGGCCGCCCGCCCAGTCCTTGACCCCGAGCAGGTAAGCCGTGCACTTTTGACCGTCCGACGAGTCGTAATCCATCCGCAGGAACTTATCCATGGGCACATCCTGCCCGTTAAGTGTGAACGTGACCTTCATCTTGCTCAAATTACTGTCAAGGGTGGCCTGATCCTTGGCGCACCAGCCCCAGGCCCATAGCAACGTCTGGGATGTGCTGAGCGGGATGGTGAAGGTGAAGTTGTTGGGGACTTTCAGGTAGTCATCATTCGTATACTTCTCACGCGCCAAATCCTCAAATTGCTTGGCAGTGGAAGCCACGCTTTGGGTATCGCTCTGGGAAAGCAGGGTAGGCTGTGAGGCCGGGGTGATTCCCGCGCCAAGCGGCAGGAGCACCGCCTGTTCACCATATTGCAGAACGACATCCTCAGTGGACATGACATTCTCTTCGGTGATCGGTACGCGCAGGGTCGGCTGGACGCCTGTGCCCTGCAGGAAGAGGCTGCCATCATCCAGGATAAAGCGCTCGGTCGGGAATTGCATGGAGATGCCATCCGGCATCGAGATCTGGCCATCGCCCACATCCGCCATCGTGCCCTGGGTTGGGAACATCCCCACGACGATCATGCCAGGCACCTTGCTGAAACTGTAAGATTCATCTTCACAGGCGCTGGCGCAACCCGGCCCAACCAGAACCACCATCTTATCGAAACTGTACTGCTCAACATTCGGGATGATGCGTCCAGGTACACCGTTCTTCTCAAACTTGCCGGTGGCCTCGCTGTAGGAATAACCCTGCGGCATCGGGATCTCCTGGTTGGTCAGGAAGCCTGCGAGACCGATGGGATTCCCACCGCTGTTATAGCGCAGGTCAATGATGATGCCAGGCACTGAATTGGCTGTGAAATCATCCATCGCCCGCTTGAACAGGCGGAAAGTGAGATTCAAGTCGTCGTCATAGGAATTGATCTTGACATAACCGACGCCCGAATCAAGGATGCTGTACTCAACTGGAAGAGTGGGACTCGTATCGACATTGAAGTAGACGGAGGTGCGGCTGAAGGAATTGCGTTCAGCGATTGCCTTGAGCGTCACTGTCTGGTCCGCGCCACCAGGATTGGTAAAAATAACCGTCGCCTCGGTACCCAGCGTAGTACGTAGCAGGTAGCGGGCCTGCTGATAGCGGATGTCCAGTTCCGAAGATTGCGGCAGCGTCCAGGGGGTAACTTCGCCAATGGCATCTTTGATCGGTTTGCCGTTGAATTCGGTCACCACCGCGCCGACCTTCATGCCCGCAGTGGCTGCCGGGCCGTTGTCCATAACATAGATGACAACCGTACGTCCATCGTCCAGTTCGCGAATGGCGAAGCCATAACCGCCTGCAGTTGCCTGGGTGAACATATCAGTATAATAATTGTTCGGGTCACTCATTCCCACATGCCCGTCTTTGAAAGCCCAGGTGAAATCATTCAGCGCCGTCCAGAAGGCCTTGGGGTCTTTATTGGTCTCTGCCTGTTGGATGAGCGGCTTGAATTTGGTAACCAACGCATCCCAGTTGGGCGGAATATCAGAGTAGCCATTGAAGGCATAATGAGTGCGGAGAAACTCGATCAGCTTGTCGAAGGATTCGGTATACGATAAGTTCGAATAATCCTTGACCGCAAAATCCGCCGGTTCATAAAGCGTCAACTGGGGCACAGCCTCTTTCACAAAGGCAAAAGGACTCTGATCCAGATCAACGATCGTCCAGCCTGCCGCGATCGGGGCAGCGGGATCGTCAGCGGTGAAGAGTTTGCCGTCCGCGCCGAAACCGGTTGGGAACTCTTGGTTCCCGTCCGGAGCCCAGACCACCAGTTTGCCACCGGTCACCTCGTATTCCTTGGCCGCATCGGTCTTTACGGATGCCAAATAGTTCGGCCAGCCAAAGGTCTTGTCGTCGCCTTCCGCATAAGGACCGCCGGCAAAATTCGGGAAATACGATACCGCGAAGATCTGCACACCCGTGTCGGTGTTCCCATTGTTATCAACATCGTTAAAAACGCCCAGCGGACGTTCCGGCAGGCTGAGTTGATATGTGCCGGTCAGTTTAGGCACATCCACATTGAGAAAACCAAGCACCTGGGAGGCCACCGGGAGTTCCCAATAGTTATCCCGGGTGACAAACCCATGCATATCCACCAGGGCCACAGCGTTTTCGACAAAATAATTTTCAAATACGAAACCGTTCGTCACGGTAAATCCACCTGTGATCTCATAAGGTTCGTCGGATGCTGTCGAGGTCGGGACGGGGGTAGGGCCAGGGGTCGGGGTTGGGGTCGGCTTGGGGCCGCAAGCCGACAGAACAAAAAAGACAACCGCGATCAAGCTGAAAGCGTTCAAGAATTTTTTCATACATTCTCCTCTAGAATATGGTGGGATTATTTCCGTAATTATACAATAGGAAAACCCGGATATAATTCCTCTATTGATGAGCCATAATCCTGAAATTTACACCGAACTGGAACGAGCGAAGGCTGCCCGCGCTGCTGGGAACGAGGGCCGGGCACGCGTCTGTGCACGCCGGGCAGCTGGGATGGCCGCCCGGTCCTTTTTGACCCGGCACGAGGCTCGGCGTTTCGAACCCTCTCAAGGCGGGATCCGCAGCGCCAGCGTTTACGACGCACTCCAAACACTGGCAATGTTCCCCGGTCTCGCCCCGGACCTGAAACAAGCCGCGGTATATCTGACCATGCGTGTCAGCAGGGAATTTCATCTCCCAACAGAAATCGACCTGATCGATGAAGCCCATAAACTCATCGGAGGATTGAAATGAGTGAAACTGATCGAATCGTCGTCTACGGCACCACCTGGTGCGGCGGAACCCGTCGCTGCCGGCTCCTGCTGGATCGGTATGGCATTGCCTATCAATGGGTCGACATCGAGCAGGATAAACAAGCGGGAAAGCTCGTCGAGAGCTTGAACGGGGGCTATCGCAGCGTCCCAACGGTTGTCTGGCCGGATGGCTCGAAGTTGACGGAACCTACTGAAGAAGAACTGGCAAAAAAACTGGGCGTGAGTCTAAAATAGGCTTACTTAACACCCCCCTGCCGGGGCGCTTCTCAATTGAAACAAAATGGCCCGGAGAATAAGTCTCCGGGCCGCATATTCTTCCAGAAGGTCAGGCTTAGGCTGTGCGTTTTTTCCCCAGCAGTGATAGCAAGGCCCCGCCGACTACCGCCAGGAATACAGCCAGGAAAATCAAACCTGCCAATAGCATTGCAATGATGTGCCAGTTGGTAATGCGGTCCACAAAGGCCGCCCTGGTCCCCGTCTGGATGCGGTGGGCAACACCGTAGACAAATTCCTTGCGCGGCTTGACCGGCTTCAGCACTCCGGATAGCCGGTTTTCCAGGGAAGTAATTTTCTCCTTGGATGCATCGGTAAATTGTTTCATTTTCTTATTCATTATTCACTCCTGCAAAATAAACGCTCAGTCCAATCGACCCACATTCGGTTGCTGGTTCAATTCATCCAAATCAGAATCTTCCAATTCATCTCGAAGTGCCAATAAGGTGCGGTGATAAAGGCTCTTTACTGCGCCTTCGCTGCGCCCCATGGTTTCGCCAATCTCGGTATTCGACATGTGCTCAACAAATTTCAAAATGAGCAAATGTTGTCGTTCCGAGGGCAGGTGGCGGATTAGCCGCAGGAGCGCGTCCCGCTCCTGGGTCTGCATCAGAGCCACTTCGGGCGGCTCACCTTTGTAATGAATGGTCGGGGCGTCAGAGAGCGGGATTTCCTGGTGCCGGCTGCGGTCGCGGTGCCAGTTGGCAACCAGGTTGTGGGCAATCCGGTACAACCAGGCCGAGAACGGCACGCCGCGATCGGCATAAGTGCGGATGTGATTCAGGGCTCGGTAAAAAACACGCGCGGTCAGGTCTTCGGCATCATGGACGTTGCCTGTCCGATAATAAACGTAGTTGAAAATACGTTCTACATACTTCTCGTACAGAAGACCAAAGGCCTCCAGGTTGCCTTGGGAAGCACGTAGTAAAATATCCTGCTCTTCAGACTCCGGCACTTAACTCACCTTACCGGCAGGGTCTGCATACCATAACCCTGCCGAGTTTCGAAAGTTTCAAATCGAGTATATCATGTTATAATTTTCTACTCTTGGGACATATCCCTATTCTCAGGAAGTCTCCTCTCTTTGGGGAAAGTCCCCACTTTTTGGGGATGACAGGCTTCGACGGAAGAGGCTGGTCCCGGAATGCGAGCCGAGAGGCGCCGACCTCGTAAACTCAGCGCAAACAATCAAGTGCCAATCACACTTCCTACGCCGCTATGCCCCTCGCTGCGTAAGCAGTAGAGAGTAAACGGCCGGTCTCCTAGCGAGGCCGCGTCCACCCGTCCCGTACCCCACCCGGTGAAGGGAATGGGCGTCACAATGGTGGAGTGCCGCGCACGACGCCGCTGAACGCGCGAAAGAGGGCCTTCGGGCCCGAGCGGCTGGCCGCAGGTCAATTTTGCCGGCTGGGTGACCTGCGGCGACAGCCTCAACCGGCTAAGCTCGTAGATTTTCGAGGGTCGAGTCTTTCGGACGCGGGTTCGATTCCCGCCATCTCCACTAGCGCGCCTTTTTGTAGGCGCGCTTTTCGTTTCGGAGGGGTTCCCCATGGGGGATGACATTCGATAACCTTGAAGATTTCAGAGGTCTCTTTTATTTTTTCTACATGATGTTAACGTTTTTCTTGCACCCAAGGTGTATCCTATTCCCATCAGATATTTCAAGCGCATAATAGCACATCTGACATTTTTGCTAAGGAGTATCGATATGGGAAAAATCATTGGCATTGACCTGGGTACCACCAACAGCGTTGTAGCTGTCATGGAAGGCGGACAGCCAACCGTCATCACCACCGCGGAAGGCGGACGGCTATGCCCGTCGGTGGTATCTTTCAATAAGAATAACGAACGTCTGGTCGGGCAGACCGCCAAACGACAGGCTGTCATAAACTCGGAAAATACGATTTACTCCATCAAACGTTTCATGGGTCGCCGCTACGATGAAGTGGAGACCGAACGCAAGATGGTGCCGTACGCAGTGGTGGCAGGACCTTCGGGCGAAGCACGCGTGAAGATCCCGGTCACAGGCCGTGAATATAGCCCGCAGGAAATTTCGGCCATGATTCTGGCCAAACTTAAAGCGGACGCGGAAGCCTACCTCGGTCAGACCGTGACCGAGGCCGTCATCACCGTTCCGGCCTACTTCAACGACAGCCAGCGCCAGGCCACCAAGGACGCCGGCAAGATCGCCGGCCTGGACGTGAAGCGCATCATCAACGAACCGACCGCCTCTGCCCTGGCCTATGGCTTGGACAAGAAGAAGAACGAAACCATCCTGGTCTTCGACCTGGGCGGCGGTACTTTCGATGTTTCCATCCTGGATGTAGGCGAAGGTGTCATTGAGGTCAAGTCCACCAACGGAGATACCCACCTGGGCGGCGATGACTGGGATCAGCGCGTCCTCAACTGGGCGGCGGACGAGTTCAAGAAGCAGGAAGGTATTGACCTGCGCAACGACCGCCAAGCGCTCCAGCGCCTGCGCGAAGCCGCTGAGAAAGCCAAGGTTGAACTCTCCAGCATGATGGAGACCGAGATCAACCTGCCCTACATCACCGCTGATGCCAACGGGCCGAAGCACTTGGTGCTGAAACTGACCCGCGCCAAGCTTGAGCAGATGACTGAAGACCTGCTCAACCGTTGCCGCACTCCATTTGAAAATGCCTTGAAGGACGCCGGTCTCAAGGCCGCTGATCTGAACGAGGTGGTACTCGTCGGCGGCGCCACCCGCATGCCAATGGTCCAGGAACTGGTCCGTAAATTGACCGATGGCAAGGAGCCGAACAAGGGCGTCAACCCCGACGAAGTTGTCGCTGTCGGCGCGGCCATTCAGGCTGGAGTGCTGGGTGGCGAAGTCAAGGACATCCTCCTGCTCGACGTGACCCCGCTCTCTCTGGGCGTGGAAACCCTGGGCGGCGTATTGACCAAGATGATCGAACGCAACACCACCATCCCGGTGCGCAAGACCGAGACTTATTCCACCGCCGCCGACGGCCAGACTGCCGTGGATATCCACATCCTGCAAGGCGAGCGTCCGTTGGCTACTGATAATATGTCTCTCGGCCGCTTCCGCCTGGACGGCATCCCGCCCGCGCCGCGCGGCATCCCGCAGGTTGAAGTCACCTTCGATATCGACGCCAACGGCATCCTCAACGTGACCGCCAAAGACAAGGCCACCGGCAAAGAGCAGAAGATCACCGTGACCGCCTCCACCAACCTGAACAAGGATGAGATTGCCCGCAAGGTCGAAGAGGCCAAGCGCTACGAGGCCGAAGACAAGAAACGCCGCGAGATAATTGACGCCCGCAACACCGCCGACAATCTGGTCTACCAGACCGAAAAGGCCCTGCGCGATCTGGGCGAGAAGGTTTCCTCGGAAGAGCGCGGCAAGATCGAAGGCAAGATCAACGATCTCAAGCAGGCGGCCCAAACTGATGATATGAGCCGCATCAAGAAGACCACTGATGAACTGCAGAACATGTTCTACGCCCTTAGCCAGCAGATGTATTCACAGCCGGGGCAGACCCCGCCCGGGGGCGGACCTCAGCCGGGGGAACCGCAGTCCGGTGGGCCGCAAACACCCCCGCAGAACAACGACGGCGATGTGATTGACGGCGAAGTCCGTGACGCCTGATAAAAGAACCATCAACCGGGCGACCAAATGGTCGCCCGGTTTGTTATTTTCTTCTCATCATTTGATTATCTGTAAAGCAGTATAATCCCACCCATGCGCAAACGAACCACACGAACTACTAAAATCCTCATCGGCCTGGCGGTCATAATTATGATCGCCATCGCCCTGTATTTCGTTCCACCCATTCATGCAAAGCTTGCCTGGCGTCTGGATAATCTACGGGATAGAATGATCTATTTTTTCCTCCCGCCGCAGAATGTGACCTTCCACCCGGGTGGGCAGTCCTTTCCCACCCTGACCCCGGACATGCCTATTCCCACGTCCACCCTCACTCCAACGCCTTCGCCCGTTCCAACCGAGCAAGCCACTCCCACCATTACCCCAACACCTCCACCTGCCTCGGTCATTCTGTCCAATGTAACATTTGTGGACCAGATGGGCCGCTATAACTATTGCGGACCATCCAACCTGGCGATGGCACTCGAATTTTGGGGCTGGAAGGGGAATCCCAGCCCTCCCAACCCGTTCCCCGATCTACGCGACCAGATCGCGGCAGTCGTCAAGCCGGGCGTAAACGATCCCAACCTGAGCTGGGTCGAACGCGGCAATACCGATGTAAATGTGATGCCTTACGAGTTGGTGGATTTTGTCAATGACCCCAACAATACCCCTCTCAAAGCATTATTTCGCTACGGTGGTGATATCGATCTGCTCAAGCGCCTGATCGCAGCCGGCTTTCCCGTCATTACCGAGAAGGGCATCTACGAACCACTTCTCCCTGATAATTCTGTTCAGTGGGGCGGTCATTACTCCTTTACCACCGGGTATGATGACGCCGCCCAGCAATTCGTCTGGCAGGATTCTTATCTGCCACCCACTAAACCGGTCGGCAAAGACACAAAGACCTCCTATACGGATTACGCCACGAACTGGCGTGCCTTCGATTACGTCTTCATTGTCATCTACCCAGCCGACCGGGAACAGGACCTGTACCAGATACTCGGTCCATGGGGTGACCAGTACTGGGCCGCCCAGCACGCCCTGGACCTCGCCAACCAGGAAATCCAGGGCTTGCAGTTGACCGGCAATGACCTGTTCTTCGCTATGTTCAACAAGGTCACCAGCCTGGTCAACCTGCAAAACCCCGATTACGGTCAGGCCGCCTCTGCCTTCGACGAGGCCAACGCCTTTTACAACACCACACTCGCTCCGACGGGTGATAAACGCATCCCGTGGCGCATCATGTGGTACGAGACCGCCCCCTACTACGCTTATTACTACTCTGGCCGCTACCAGGATGTAATCGATCTTGCCAACAAAAATTTGGAACCAATTAATAGGCTTGGAAGAACACTTGAAGAAAGCTTGGTCTGGCGCGGCCGGGCTGAATATGCCCTGGGTGAGGTCGACAAGGCCTCTGAGGACATGCGCCAGGCGCTCTACTACCACCCCGGTTTTCAGGCAGCTTTGGAAATGCTGGCGCTGTGGGGCATCTCTCCTTAGTTAACTATCGCTGTCTATCCATTTTTCTGGATGGGCAGCGTCTTCATTCTTTTACCACTCTCAACCACCCCGAAATGACCCAGGGCATCATCGCGAAGAATCCTATCAGGGCCAGCTCGCCCGCTTTCGAGACCAGCGAGGCAAGCACGATCCCCAGCGCGGTGACCAGGTAACTCAGCACCGCCAGCCGGTCGAACTTCGCTGCGGGGGTTTGGGGTGCTTTTCCTGAAACCAGCAGATACAGGGCGAAGGTGGTAAAGACGGTCAGCCACCAGCCCCAGAAGTTCTGCAGGGGGATTCCGTGGTAGGCACCATTCTCGTCCCAAACCCAGTGTCCGCTGGCCACCATGATCGGGTCCATCACCAGGTCCCAGGCGGTCATTGCCAGTCCACCTATGGATGCCACGGACAGGATTCGCTGCCAGCGCTTCCAGCCTGCCGGGATGAGTCGGTCGGCGATGACGAAGGATGGGTAGCTCATCATGAACCAGGCGGCAGGGATGAGATACGGCACCAGGCCGAGGAACAGCGGGCCGAGTTTATTTGTATAATGGTACGGGCCATAGACCAGCCCGGTCGCCACGCCGACGCTCTCGAACAGCAGGCTGACGGCGAACACCAGCGCCAGCAGGATCAGAGCACGCCTCCAGCCTTCGCGTTGTCCGGCATGCAGTAGGGCGAAGGTGAAGCCGGTCAGGGTTGAAACAGGGGTGAGAAAGCGTGAGGGGGCCGCGCCGACGGCGATGCTGACGATGGGATAGATGGTTAGCAGGACATATAGAACGAGCAGAGCAATGGTGATGCGGCGCAGGGCCATGGGGGATCTCTCCTCAGGGCTGATTTTACTCCCGTCCTTGGGTGGGGGGTGTTGGGCGGACAAAGGGTTCGGAACGCATCGGGCGGGTGGGGGTTCATACTCACGGAGAGGACTAACCTGCAGAGTACTTCGGAAATAAATGCGTAATATAAAGGGAAGTTTATCGATTTTTGTAAGAAGCAGTATTTCCAGATAAATTGGTTGGGTGTATACTCTCCCAAGCAAATTCCAAAGGAGGTCCCTTTTATGAAACGTGCAGTCAGCATCAGTATCGGCTCGTCCAAGCGCGATAAGGCGGTCACCGTCAAGCTGCTGGGCGAAGAAGTCAGCATCGAACGCATCGGCACCGACGGTGATATGGAAGCCGCCGCGCTCAAATATAAGGAACTCGACGGGAAAGTGGATGCCTTTGGCGTCGGCGGTGCAGACCTGGGCCTGATGGTGGATGATAAATGGTATCGGCTCTATTCAGTCGAGAAGATGGTACGTTTCATCAAGCAGACGCCCGTGGTGGATGGCACCGGTTTGAAGAATTCATTGGAGAATAAGGCCGCGCCTTTTGTGGAAGCCAAACTCAGCGATTACATCATGAAGAATGGCGGGAAGAAAGCCTTTGTCATGACCGGTGCAGACCGCTGGGGTCTGGCGCACGGCTTTGTAAAGGCGGGATATGAATGCACCTTTGGGGACTTCATGTTCTCGCTGGGTATCCCGATCCCGCTCCATACCGAAAAACAACTCAAATCTTTGGCGGCTGTCTTGATGCCCCTGGCGGGGCGCCTGCCATTTGAATGGGTCTATCCAACTGGCGAGAAACAGGAAGAGCGCAAGCCGAAGTATCCGAAGTGGTTCGAGTGGGGTACGGTGATCGCGGGCGATTGCCATTATATCAAGCGCTATATGCCGGATAATATGAAAGGCAAGGTGGTGGTGACCAACACCACCACGCCGCAGGATGTGGAATTGTTCCGCACATGCGGCGTGAAGACCCTGGTTACGACGACGCCGATAATGGACGGGCGTTCGTTCGGCACGAACATGATGGAAGCCGCACTGATCGCCATCTCGGGCAAGAGCCGCGTCCTGACCCATGCCGAATACGAGGAAATGCTGGCGAAACTCGGTTTCGAGCCATCTTTGCAGGAACTGAATTGACCACGGTCCCCTGCGGGGATGCTAAGACCGCAGAGTTTTTCTGTGTGAGGAGAAAAAAACTCTGCGCGCTCCCCCGGCACCTGCAGCCGGGGCAGGTGTAAAGTGAAGCAAGAAAAGGAGAAATTATGGATGCAATCGTGACTGCGGGCGGAGTTCCGCTCCCGGAAGAGCCATTGTACGATGCCACCCAGGGTAATCCCAAAGCGCTGGTGGACGTGGCTGGCAAGCCGATGGTTCAGTGGGTACTGGATGCCCTGAGCGAAGCCCAGAGCGTTGACAATGTCATCATCGTCGGCTTGACTGAAAAGACCGGCCTGAAGTGCGGGAAGAAGATGTATTTCGTCTCCAACCAGGGCAAGATGGTGGAAAACCTGCAAGCCGGCGCCAGAAAGGCGCAAGAGATAAACGAGAAGGCCGAGTATGTGTTGCTCGTCTCATCCGATATCCCAGCCATCAACGGCGAGATGGTGGATTGGGTGGTAAATAAAGCCATGGAGACGAAGTTGGACGTGTATTACAACGTCATCCAGCGCGATGTGATGGAGAAACGCTTCCCCGGCTCGAAGCGGACCTGGACGCGGCTCAAGGATATGGAAGTCTGCGGCGGCGACATGAATGTTGGGCGCATCAAACTCATCACCACTGATGAGACCGATATGTGGGAGAAGATCACCAATTCCCGCAAGAGCCCGCTCAAGCAGGCCGCGCTGATCGGTTTCGATACGGCGTTTCAGCTCCTGACCGGTAATTTGACCCTCGAGAAGGCGGAAACGAACATCATGAAACGCCTGAAGATCACCGGCAAAGCCATTGTCTGCCCATATGCCGAAGTGGGCATGGATGTGGATAAGCCGCATCAGCTCGAGATCATGCGCGACGACCTGATGAAGAGTCTCAAGAAGACTGAAAAAGCAGCCCGGATGAAAGCCGGGAAGGTCGAAAAAGCCGCTCCGGCGAAGAAGAAGGCTTCTCCCCGAAAGACAACTGAAAAGTGACCTGGAAGCGTTTACTGGAACTGGACGCTCGTCTATCCGCACGGATGCGGGTGGCCGAGCGTCCAGGTCCATTACGGACCGCCGCGATCCTTCTGGCCCACTCGGGCGATTCGTGGTTCTGGTGGGCCGGTCTGGGCCTGCTCTGGTGGCTGGGCAACACCTTCTGGCGTCCGTGGGCGCTGGCGGTACTTCTGTCCATTATTGCCTTGGCGGTCGTGGTGCTGGCGGTCAAGTTCACCATCCGCCGCCGAAGGCCGGAAGGGGAGTGGGGCGGCCTGTACCGGAAAACCGACCCGCACTCCTTCCCCTCCGGGCATGCGGCCCGCGTGGTCCTGATCGCCATCCTTGCCCTCGGACTGGGACCGTGGTGGCTGGCGCTCATCATATGTATCTGGGCGCCGCTGGTGGCATTGGCGCGCGTTGCGATGGGCGTCCATTATCTATCGGACATTGTCGGGGGTTTGGTTTTGGGAACAGTGGCGGGGATCGTCGCCCTGCAGATCTTGCCTCGATGATCCGGATTATTGGGAAGCTGAAAAGAGATCCGGCGGGATTTTATCCCGCCGGAGTGTTACTCTCTACCGGGCCGCCTTCATGGCGGCCTTGAAGTTTTCCAGCGCCTCCACCTCCATCGGGTTGGCGCCGTAGGCCATCGCCAGATAATAGGCCGTGTAATCTCCAAAGTGCAATGTTGTCCAAATGTGGGCCAGCGGCGACTCTCCCTGTGCTTCGTAAATTTCAGTGGTCAGACCCTCGACCATGAACTCCTTCCGGGTCAGGTCGAGGCGCAGGCCGTTGCGCGGATGGCCGGACGGAGCGCACAGGAACACCGTCATCATGCGGGATAGGATGTCTGCCGGGTTGAGCAGCCCGGCCAGCGCGTTGTGGTCCGCTTCGGGCAGGGCCTCGAAACCGGCCCCCGCTTTGGCGATCTCGTTGACCTGCCCCTTCCAGCGCCGCGCCACCGGGGCCAGGCAGCCGGAAGCGTAGACGTTCACCCAGCGTCCGATAAATTGTCCGGCCATGCGCTTGGCAGGGTTGTGTGCCACCGGAACATCGTCACGTAGAGTCTCCTGCTGTTTTTTCATGGCTGCTACCGTAGTAACGACTTCAGTCGCTGCTCTGACCGGGTCGGGAATTAATCCCAGCCGGGTGAAGGCTGCCAACAGCAGCCCGAACGAAAAGCCGACCGCCGCGCGCGGCTGGCCCCGGTGTTCGAATTTCCAGAGCGGGACTTGTGCCTGTGTGGCACGCTTGGCTAGTTCGCCGCCTGTGGCGACTGCCATCAGCCGGCACTTGTTTTGGAGAGCGGCGTTGAAGGCTTCGAGTGTCTCTTCGGTGTTCCCGGAGTGCGAGCTGGCGATCACCAGCGTCTCCGGGCCGTGTGCCCAGGCGGGCAGACCATAGTCACGGTGGACGATGACTGGGACGGGGCAGGTTGGGGCAACATAAGCTGCCAGCAGGTCCGCGCCGATGGCCGAGCCTCCCATGCCTGAAATAAGGACGCGGGAGAATCCTTGCGAAGGTTTGAAACCTTCGCAAGGTTGGGTTTGCCCCAGTTCCCAGGCTTTTTCCAGTTGCGCCGGGAGGTTGTCGATCTCACCGAGCATGTTATGGGGATCGAGTTGTTTGAAAGCATTGAAATCGTCGAGATCCATGTTCTTTCCTTCAAAACTACTGCGAGGCGATGATCCGGTATATATCGTGCCGGCTCCACCCGGATTCTTCAGCCACCCGCTTCGCCAGTGCGGACGGGATCTCACCCAGTTTCAAGCCGAACTTGATGGCGATGATTACCTTGTTTTCCGTCCATTTTTGTTTTTCGATCTTCCTTTTTCCCGCCACCACCAGCGTGAACTCGCCGCGCGGCTCGTCTTGCGAGAAACGCACCTGTGCGCCGGAGATGGTCCCGCGCCAGATCTCCTCATGGACCTTGGTCAGTTCGCGGGCGACGGCGATCTGCCGGTCACCGAGGGAGGCCTCCAGGTCTTTTAACGCAACCAACAGTCGGTGCGGGGACTCGAGGAAAATGAGCGTGCAGGGTAAATTGCCAATTTGTCCTGCCAGCGCTTGCCGCTCGGACGATTTGCGCGGCAGGTAGCCGAGGTACAGGAACGAGTCGGTGGGGAGGCCCGAAGCGGCCAGGGCTGCCACCGGTGCGGACGGGCCGGGGATGGGACAAATGCTGTGCCCCGTGAACAGCGCGGCCTTGACAAGTTCATAGCCGGGGTCGTTGATGGTGGGCGTCCCGGCGTCCGAGACCAGCGCCACGTCGCCTTCTGCCAGCGTGGCCAGGATGGTATCGAGCTTGGTCAGCTTGTTTTGTTCGAAGTAACTGGTCAGGGGGGTGTGCAGACCAAAATGCGTGAGCAGCTTGCGGGTCACGCGCGTATCCTCGGCGGCGATGAGGCGCGCCTCGCGCAGGGTTCGCACGGCGCGCGGACTCATGTCTTCCAGGTTACCGATCGGGGTGGCAACAAGATAAAGTGTGCCCATGCAGGTATTTTATCATCCCTGCCCGTCTTGCGGATGCTATAATCATTCATCCATTCAGAGATAGATTATGACCAAAAACCCTGTTGCTCCGCTCTCACAAGCGGTTGTTCAAGATTTACTGAAGGAAATTGCTCCGGGGAGCAAATTGTTGACGTTCAGCCTGCTGCCGGGAAGCTTTTCGAATTCCACTCACATTGTCGAGGCACGCCTGGCGGATGGAAGCGATTTTAAGTTTGTCGTACGGCGTTATGCCGTTTTTGGTGATTATGCTCGCGGAGAAAAGGCCCGTCGTGAGTTTAAGACTTTTGAGGTTTTGCATCAATACGGGATTCCAGCGCCTGAACCTTTATATCTGGATGATACCGGAACTCTTTTAGGTACGCCTGGAATTGTGACGCGTTATGTGCCGGGCAGGCTCATGCTGTCTGCACCTGCAAACTCACTTGATTGGGTACGCAAGCTTGCTGTAACGCTGGCAAAGATCCATGCAATTCCCTGTAGTGCGGATACGCAGGACTTTTTATTGGATGCAAATGCGGAGGCGACGTGGTTCTTGAAGTCAGATACCCCACCGGTCTATATGCAAAAGTATCCTGGCGGTAGCGAGGTATGGCAGGTTCTTCGTGAGGCTTTCCCCGGTATTCGGACGATGCCATCGGGACTTGTGCATATTGATTACTGGTCAGGTAATATTTTGTGGCATGAAAACCAGATCTCTGCCGTATTGGATTGGGAGGAGGCCGCCTACGGTGACCCGGTCATTGATGTCGCTTATACTCGCATGAACATGGTTTTGATGGGACTGAACCAATCAGCGGATGATTTTCTAAAGAACTATGAATCAGAAATGGGACGTAAAGTAGAGAACCTGGGTTTCTGGGAACTCGCCGCGGCTGTAAGGCCCATGGCCGACCCTGAAGAATGGAAGGTTACTGATACCGGCGGGCTCGGCCAGAACATTTTCCAGCAATTCATGGCTGAGGCGAGAAAAAGAGTTTGATAACTTCCCCTGAATCCATACTCTCCCCATTTTCCTTCGGAAAATGGGGAGAGCGTCTGCCGAAGATCGCCAAAGGGGAAAGGAAAGGTGGAGCTTACATCTTTTCCCGATTGAATTGCGTCTCATACAACTGGCTGTATAACCCTCCCATCGCAAGCAATTGCTCGTGCGTGCCGCGTTCGACGATCCTGCCTCGATCCATCACCAGGATCAGATCCGCCGCCAGAATCGTGGACAGGCGGTGGGCGATGATAATGCTCGTCCGGCCTGCCATGACGCGCTTCAAGGCGTCCTGGATCAGGGATTCGGATTCGCTGTCCAGGGAACTCGTAGCTTCGTCGAGCACTAATATCTTGGGGTCTTTCAGGATCACGCGCGCCAGGGCGATGCGCTGTTTCTCTCCGCCGCTCAGGCGGTAGCCGCGCTCGCCGACGATCGTGTCGTAGCGCTCGGGCAGGTCCAAGATGAACTGGTGGATATTGGCCGCCTTGGCCGCGGTTTCGATCTCCACTTGCGTCGCGTCCATCTCCGCATAGGTCAGGTTGGTGCGGATGGTGTCGTGGAAGAGATAGGTCTCCTGCGTCACCATGCCGATGGCGGACGAAAGCGAGTCGAGCGTCACATCGCGCAGGTCGTGGCCGTCTATGCGGATCACGCCGTCGGACGGATCGTACAGGCGCGGGATGAGATAGGTGACTGTCGTCTTCCCGGCGCCGGAGGGACCGACGAGTGCCACCAATTGTCCAGCCGCGGCTTTGAAGGAGATCCCTTCAAGGGCCACATCGCGTGCCTGGGAGGTGCCGTCCGATTCCTCGCCTGCTGAAGCGCTGTCCTGCAAAATCCCCGAAGGGGGAGCTTGTCGAAGGGCGGGTTCTTCATCCTTTTTCTTCCCATCCCCTTTCCCCGTCAAGGACAGGACCGCGCCCACGTCTTCCATTCGTCCGTAACGTTTGACATCCTTGAGCAGTTTGGATTCATCAATGCTGTAGTTGAAGGTGACGTTATCAAATTCGAGAGCCCCACGCACGTTGCTCAAGACAAACGCTTCTTCTTTCTCAGAGATGTCCTGCGGCAGGTCAATGACTTCGAAGACGCGCTCGAAGCTGACCATGGATGTGGAGAAGTCCACCGGTGCGCTGGCAAGACCCTGCAGCGCGCCGTAGAGCTGGCCGAGGTACGAACCGAAAGCGACGATGGTGCCAACCGTGAATGTGCCCTTGATGACATACCAGCCGCCGAGGCCATAGACGAGCGCCGTACCTACCGCGCCGACCAGTCCAAGGATCATGAAGAAGGTCGAGCCGATCACCGCCCGGCGGATGCCGATGTCGCGCACGCTGCCGGCGCGCCCGCGGAAGCGATTCGTTTCCTCGTTGGAGCGTCCGAACAATTTGACGAGCAACGCCCCGCCGATATTGAGGGTCTCGTGCATGTGGGCGTTCATTTGCGCATTGGCTTCCATCTGCTTGCGGGCCAGGTCGCGCAGGGTTGTGCCAAGCCTTTGTGCGGCTAGGATGAACAGCGGTAGGATGATCACGCTGACGAGGGTCAATTGCCACTGGAGCGTGAGCATCACAGCCAGGATGGCCACTGCCTGGATGATGTCGGTGATGATGCTGGTGATGGTGTTGCTGATGGCGGTCTGTGCGCCGACCACATCGTTGTTGAGGCGGCTCATCAATTCACCGATCTTGGTATTGGTGAAGAAACGCAGGCTCATGCGCTGCAGTCTGCTGAAGAGTGCCACGCGTAAGTCGTAGATGACCCCTTCACCGACTTGCGAGTTGAGCCGTCGCTGGACGACCGAAATCCCGCCGTTGAGAATGGGCAGGATCAACAATGCGATGGCCAGCATTACCAATTGATTGATATTCTTGGAAGGCAGGACCTTGTCGATCATTGTGCGGAAGATGAGCGGGGAGACCAGGCTGACCCCCGTGCTCAGTAGGATCATCACCAGCATGCCGGTGATATGTCCCCAATATGGCCTGGCATAATTGAGGACGCGTACCAGTAATGCCCGCGTGACTTTGGGCTTTTCATCGCCCGAACGCATATAAGCGAACCAACCACCACCATGCATGGCAAATCTCCCAGTCTAAATGGTCTTACAGGCCTGACAAACCGGTTTTAACCTGTAAGGCGACTATAAGACTTATTCGGCTTTTGGTCAACGGGACGAGCAGGGAGGGGAGAAATTGTGCGAAAAAGGGTGCAGTTTACTTCATGCCCCAACACCCTTTTTCGCTTCTTTTTCCACAGCTCCACTCCGACAGGATGCCCGTCAGTTGCAGCTGCCAGGCATCCGCTTATCAAGAAACATCCTCTATAACGGTGGCCGGCAGCGGATCCCGCTGCGCCTTTGGCCCGAAGAAGATCCACGTCAGGCTGATGCCGAGGGCGTACAAAACCGCGGTGCTGACAAACAGCGGCGAAAAACCCCAGCGCTGCTGCACCACCCCGGAGATGTATGGTCCGACCGCCCAGCCGACGTTCCAGGCCAGGTTGCGGATGCTGTTGACCGCCCCATGCTCGGACTCGTGGCTCTGTTCCAGAGCGAAGGCGTCGAAGAGCGGAGCCACCATGTTCATCAGCGCGCCGCGCATTAAAAAACCGATCACCGCCAGCCAGGGCCAGGGCGAAAAACCGATCAACAGCAGGAAGACCAGGCTGACTCCCTGTCCGAGCACTACCGTCCGCACTTTGCCGCCCAGGTTGCCCACCAGCCGCGGGCCGATGATGCAGCCGATCCCGGTCAGCAGGGAACCGGCGCTGAACAGGATCCCCAGCATTGAATCGCTCATTTGGTACCGTTCGGCAAAAAAGACGTTGAAATATGGGATGAGCATAGCCGCCCCGAAACCGATGACCAGGTTTGGCAGGGCCAGTCTCAAGGTCAGGGGACGGAACAACGCTTTCCAGACCGGGGGCCGATGTTCCGTTGGTTCAGCCTTTCCTTCTGCCCTGGCCGTTTTTGGTTCGTGGATGAAGGCGATCGGCACCAGGACGAGGAAACTGGTAATCACGCTGAAGAGCAAGACGGATTGATAGGCCTCCGCACTGGTCGCCAGGCTGAACCAGCTCTTGAACAAGCCCGGCAGATAACCTGCCAGGAAGTTGCCGGCCGTGCTGGCCAGTGGGAACATCCCATAACTGAGACTGAACAGAACGTCGCGGGTCTTATCGTCGGACGTTTTCATCATGAACGGTGCCTGGCTGAGGACATATAATTGTGAGGTCCCGCCAAGGAGCAGCGCCATCACCAGGATGACCGCCTCGGAACGACCAAGGATCATGCCAACGATGGCAAAGTTTGCCAGGGTAAAACCAACGATCATGGCGCGCTTGCGTCCCATCCGGTCGGACAGCAGTCCCATCGGGACGCCCAGCAGGAGTGCCGAAAGGCTCGGCGCGGCGTTGACCAGCCCAAGGAAATCGCGGCTGTAACCGGCGCTGATGATGTACAGGTTGAAGAACAGGTTCCAGCCGGCAAAGAGCAGCCCATCCAAAAAGAGTGCCGTCAGGAATAGCCTGGCCGGGCGGTTCAGGGTACGGAACTGGGTTCCTATGGAGCGGAGAAAAGATTTCATGAAGTTGCCTTCTACAGGGTACTGCGCAAAAATGGAAACCTAAATTGCAGCTATCACCTGCATTTTGATTGTTCAATGTTCACATATTTATGCAAGAAGTAGTAAATTCAACCGGTCATCCCGCCGCGGCCTGGATCTGCTCCGCGGCCCATCCCAGGCTTATCTTGAGGAACGGCCAGCTCGAGAAACAGTCCGAGGTGAGCAGGTTCAGCTCGTAGCGATCCTCTTCAGCGGTCGTGTTCTCGTGCAGGATGCTGATGATGAAACCGGTGATGTCATCCAGGTTGCGCCTGTGGAAATAATAGGCGAAGAGTTCCGGGTACAGGTGGGGCTTCCCGGCCGCGCGATCGTATTCGGCCAGCAGGGTTGCGAAGCCCTCCCCGGCGAAGATGCACAGGTCGTGCTCGGCGGGAGCCAGCATGACGCCCTCCCAATCCACGATGAAGAGTTCACCTTGGGGGGTGCGCAGGATGTTGTACGGCGTCATATCGGTGTGAACCAGCACCAGCAGTGGGTTCAGAGCCCGGGCAATCGCACCCAGTTCGTGCAGGTGTGCCAGCAGGCCAAGCAGGGCCTCCCGCCGCGGCAGGATCATCTCACGCAGTTCTACTTTCCCGGGGCGGGCGTCATCCGGCACCTGTTCCAGTTCCGCCAGGCTGGCGAGCAGGGGCTCCTCAAAAGGCAGGCAGAACTGCTCGACGTACGGCACATTCATACTAATATTGGCGGTGGCGCGGTGCAACTGCGCCGTCAGCCTGCCCAGGCCGGTCAGCACCTCGGGCGGATAGGGCCAGGCCTCTCCCAGGTTGCTGCCTTCGATATATTCGTAGAGGACCAGCGGCTGACCCTGGAAATTGGTATTTAACCTCCCGTCCAGGGTGCGGCACACGGCAGGTTGGGCGGTGAAGAGGCCACCCTCATACAGGTTGCTCATCAGCGCCAGGGTGAAGTCCAGGCGCTGGGTCTCGAGCGCTGCCAGGTAGCTATTGTTCAATAGTGTGATGAAGGTACGTTTCCCATCCGCACAATTGGCGATGTAATGGCAGCCGACCATACCCTCGGGCACGAAGGTCAGGACCGAGACAGGGTATCCGTACGCCTGCCGGATGGTTTCCATCAGGGCGGGCTTGTCGAGGGCGGATTCGAATTTCATGGCTAATTCAAGAACATCACCGAAGAAGCCTTCTTCGGGAAGAGCGTGTTCAACAGCACGCGCATTTCGTCGTTGTTGTATGTGCAATCGGCGTAGGCCTGTTCGAGTTCCTCGAACGTCCGGTAGCCGAAGACCAGTTGCAGGAACGACAGGTCGGGAAAGGCTGCGTTGCCCCTGTCCTCATGACATGGCATCCAGCGTTCAATGGTGACCAGCCTGCCTCTATCCAGGGCCAATCGCAGGCCGGAGCGATAGAAACTGATCTTGGCCTCGCCTGAGATCGGA
>Ga0209777_10003309_pt1 | contig 20115 bp, 13 predicted proteins | sample FrelakmetHBP12HB_FD_187147 | JGI IMG/M metagenome (GOLD analysis project Ga0209777, IMG submission 187147) | Freshwater lake sediment microbial communities from the University of Notre Dame, USA, for methane emissions studies -HBP12 HB (SPAdes)... | ecosystem: Environmental > Aquatic >...
ATCTGTAAATGGTGTAGTATGGGATGGTGTATCTGAATATAATAGTTGCTAAATTTGTATAATAAAAACATAACCATACACCAACACATAATACAAATATACAATAATAAAATATTTATTGTATATTTATTGTATATTTATTGTATATTTATCGAATAAAAGTTACTTATAAAAAATTACCTAATATATTTAATTACTCTGGGTGGTTCTCCAAATGTAAAATCTAATTTCGGTAAAAGAACCGGATATTTAAATACTTCTTGTTGTAAGATGTCAGTGTTTAGTATTTTTGTAGAATTCATTTCTAAAATTGAATTTTCAATTATACGTCGATTAAGTATTTCAGGAAATAAATCTTTAACCTGTAAATCCATTGCCATTTTTAATACTTCTGAATTACCAGTTTTTTCATATTCTAGTAATAATAATCGTATTTGTTCAATAAATCCAAAAATAATCCCTGATTTTTTACTAATTAATTCTTTTTTCTGTTCATTATGATATAATTCATTATATGCGTCAAGTAATTCTTTATACATTTGGCTATCTTTATTATACGCTTCTAATTTCTTCTTAAATTGAACAACAGACCGTTCTTCACTTACATAACTGAATAAGGTATCTAATTTTTGGCGAATAATAGCATCTTTCCAATCATCCGCATCTTCTTTAAAAATATATAATAAAGTAGATAATGATGTTAATCCCCCCGCATAAATTTGTATATTAAGTGGGCAAGGATTTTGGGTATCACCACATATTGCGTTATATCGACCATCTTTCCTGAAAAAATTGGTTCCTACTGGACGCTTACATTTTATACATGTGGGTTTTATTGATAAAATCGCACGTTTACCGGCTAGTTTATTATCGGCATTTTCAAAAGTAGTTTTTTTCATTTTAAATAATTTATCTTCATAATTATGTTTTAATCGAAAATATTCCTTTAAAGTATCTATATAATTTTTATTATTAGCAATATTGGAATTATCATCATCATCATTTTCAGTGTACTCACCCGAACCACCTTTTATAATATCTATTAAATTATTTGGTGAATTTATAAATTCAATATTTGGGTTATTATCATATAAAAGTTGAATGATTTTTGGTGGAAGGTTCTCAATAATTGATATTTTGTTATTGGAAAAGTTAAGAACATTAAGTAGTTCTACTCCATAGAAATCTAATCGTTCTAATTGATTATTATTACAATGTATTTCACGTATAGTTGGTGGGAAGTTCTCAAGTTTAGTAATTTTGTTATCTGAAACATTAAGATTAATAAGGTTAACCATTTTAGAAATATCAATATATGTCAAATAATTATTAGAAATATTTAAAGATAATAGAGAACTTGGATTCATATATGAATTTTCATCAAAAGAAGTCAATAAATTATTAGGACATTCAAATTTAATTATTCCATCAGGTAAATTCGAAATACTGGTTATTTTACCGGTTTCTATTTCACCATTCTCGTTCTCAATTTGCTCAAAAACAATAGTATTTAATACATTGAACCCATTATCTCTTAATACTGAAAAATCCAAGTCACCATAAAGTCGTTCTCGAATAATAAGTTTATCTGCATGTATATTCAATTTCTCTAAAATAGTTAATAATTTGGTTTGAGCAGTATTCTGGTCTTTTATAATATCGCTTCGTTCTTGATTAATAATGTTCATTTATGATAATAGTAGATAATTATTATTATAGTAAAACTTATATTTGGTGAGTTTGTGGTATTATTGGTAAATCCGTAATACCAGAAATTTGTGATTGCTTATCTTGTTTACTAGTTTCTTGATAATATCTGATTTTAGATAATACATATTGTTGGTCTCGTAACATTTTTTGATTCTTTTCATAATCTGATAATTTCTTTTTATTACAATAATAGAGAACCAGACCAACAATTCCAACAAATAGTAAAAATACGCCAATATTAAGGGCATAATAATAAATACCGACTCGATGGGAATGACATTGTTGTAATGTATAAAATAAATAATTTTTGGCAGAAGATTCAATAAGATGTGGATTTGAATTATCCAACATATAAAGTTTATAGTGACTATATATGTTGATTTTATGATTTTATGATTATGTATACGTAAATTATTATAAATATGCTAAATAATAGAGAACTGAAAGATAACATAAAATCGCTAAAACTATTGCGACTACCCAGATAGGAATAACTGTTTTATGCCTATAACCTACACCAAATGGACGAAACCCACCATCCGTATTATATAATAAACTTGGTTTCGAAAAATGAATTGTTGAGAACAATACTAGAAAAAGGAAGATAGCGATGCTTAATTTATGGTGACGAACAATTCCTTTCATATTAGACATTTTTAAGTATTATAGTATTTATTTGTTTTTCAATATTATAATACACCCACAAAATTTATTGGTAATTTTATTGGCTAATCATTATGAAAATCATCTTCATCCCTATCTTCAGCATAATATTCACCATCCATAAAATTTTCACCCACATCACCAATACCAAATGCTTCATTATCATCTTCTTCATTGGCTGCGTCTTCATCTGCTTGGTCTAATTCATATACATCCATTAACATTTCAGATACCATATCAGGACTTTCGATGATTTGTTCCATTAATTCACCACGTTCTCTATCATAAGTACCTTTATCATAATGTACTAATCCAGTTTGTTGACCCACATTCCATCGTCCTAAACGATAATTTTTAAACATATCTTCTACTTTACGTTCTTCAATACTCATATTACCCAAATAGTCAACAATACCTTTTTTCTCTTTTTCTTTAGAACGACGAACCCGCTGAATAATCTGTTCATATGAAAAATCGATAACTGTTTTATTCTCCTCTTCAACATCCAAAAATGTAGTTAATAGAGAACAAACACGTTCTTTTAATTCGGTTTTATTTCCAGTAATAATTTGAATATCTTGTAAATCCATATCAGCATCTTCTTCAATTTCATCAGTGAATGCGTTAGTATTGATGCTTTGAAGATTATTAGATTCGTTAGAATTCTCATTAATTATATTTCGACGTTCCGACCTAGATTCTTGTATATCAGTACGTAATAATTCACTATCATCAGTACTTATCATATATTCATAAATAGTAGAATAATAGCAGTATGATAGTAACATATAAATGGTATCTTTATCAAATAAAGAATGGAAGGCATGAGTTGATTTATCATTAGAGTCGTTATCCGTACCATCCATATTTTTTATAATTTCGGTATAAATTGGTATGTTTTGAACAAATCTATATAAGTCAACCAATTTTAATTCAACATCTTTTAATAGTAATAAGAGAACTTTATCATCTTTGAATTTTTCGATTTTTTCATAGTATTTTTGTATAAATCTAGTAACATCTAACGCATGATAATCGGATAATCCCCAATGTTTCGGAACATTTTTATAAAATCCAGCATTATTTAATAATATTTTAGGGTATACTTTAGAAAGTGATAGAATAGAATTTTGAACAAATTGACTTACTTGATATAACCCTTCATCATAATATTTATTAGTTTCACTCATAGGAATATCTAATTTCCATTTATTAATATTTAATAAAAAATCACCCAATTTATTATAATTTAAATCAGATAGATTCCCGTTTTTATTAAAAAACACCATTATTTGTTTATATAATTCCTTGTTTGTTTTGAATAGATATTTCTTAAGTGCGGTTAATTCGGGTGATGCTTTGTCTACCATGACTTTTGGATTATATTTATCGAGAACCTTCAATAAATGTTTTCGTAAAGGTTCTTCAATTACAGTAGAATGTGTCAAATCTAGGTTCTCAATAATTTCTTTTAAAATATCAACCTGACTGAATATTTTTGGAGTATCTATAGTAATAAGATTTTGTTGACGAACCAGAGTCATTAATTGCTGTAAAGTATCAACATCAAATTGTTTACCGTTTTTCTTTAAAAATACTACTTTTTCTTGTATAGTCCATTTGGAATCATAATAATCTGGTTTTTCACTACAAATCGATTTAAATGCTTCTGGTACTGGTAAACGTCGGTCAAAATTACAATATTTTATAATAGTTGCGTATATATTATCTTCCAAATATCCAGAAGGAATATCAATAGAACGTTTTCCAGTAAATCCGGGATGATAAAACATCGAAGCCGTTGATATTTCTTTTACATCACGTAACATTAATACTAATTGTGATACTGATTTTATATATACACCAATGTTCTCATCTTCATTATTAAAATACACAATAGGAATAGTATTATTAATACCTTCATTACAACAAGCATTTTCTAAAAAAGGAATATTTGTCATAGTTTTTAATAACATATCTTTATTTTTAACAATCGAATTAATTGATTCAATAAGCGCATAGCCATATTGGACAACTTTACTTTTTATAACATTCAAATAATCATGTTGGTCTTGACTACCTTTATTCATCAATGTCATAAATTCTTGTTTAAAATCAGATGTAACATTATGTAATGTTTTAATAATAGAGACTGGTACTACCGGTGGTAAAAAATGTCGCCATTTGGATATATTAAGTTCTGCTGGTGCTACCAAATCAGTATTCAATAAAATAAATTCTCGTTTTTTCACATATAAATCATTAATATCATTACGTTTATAAATATAATTTTCTATAATATCTTTTATACGTTTGACTAATACATCTACTTTATAGTTTTTGATAGAATCCCAAGGTGAAGAAGTAAGTTTCATTTTATTAAGAACACACGCAATATATTTGATACCAGTCATATCTTCAACACCACCTTCTAATGGATAACCACTAAAAGAACGTATACAGCCAGGGAAAGTTTTATTCGTTTTAAAAGAAGGTATCGCAGTTTGTATTGCGATTAATAATGTACTCGCAATTATTAGAATCATAATTTCATTACGGTAACTAGCATATGGTAGTAGACGTTTTCCTTTTTCCTTTTCTTGTTTTATCGATTTTTTTTCATAAGCAGTTTCGCTTAAAATATTTTTATCAATTAATTCATTTGAAATTCTTAATATAAATTCATCAATACCATCAATCGAAATATCAATATTTGAACATATCGCAGTAAATACATTATAAATAATTTCACTAGTAGTGTTCTCAAAAACGGGTTTACTTTTTTTAATATTAGTTGGTTTAGTAATATTTACTGAGCCGATAATAACAGTGCCCAAATCTTTTTCCATAATAGCATGAGTTGTTATTGTAAATCCAGATTCGTCAAATCCTTCTTCTTCACTAAAATCTTTTTTACGAAGAACAAATCCACTATATTTATCAACAATTGAATCACCATCATCACTTGAGGCACCAACCAAATGACATAATTCATCCAATTTTTTAGAATAATCACCACCAGAAATAAAAGTTTTTGCTAATTCATGAATAGAAACCGGTAATAACTTAATATTTGTTTCTTTACAGTATAGCCATGCCTGACTTTCTTCTAATTGTTCGGACATAGGTTCTCTACAAAATTTTTCTACAAATCGACAAATATCAAACTGTTTTTTTGTAAAATCATCCTGACCAAAAATGAAATCTCGTAATTTTAAATAAGGTGACATAATAAGGTCATCTATGTTGGCCAAATTACCAAGTTCAAATGCTAAATTATTGGATTTATATAACTGTATTTCACGTAAATTTTTTATTTTAGTAATATTTTTCAAATAATACGCAATATTTTTTACTAGTTCAGTTTCTAATTCGTCAACCGTCACGGTATATCTTTTATCAAATTCATTAATCATTTTATTACGCGTAATTTGTTTAATACGTTCACTACTATCATCAGTCGATTCACAAATATTATTTTTGGTATTTTTATAACATTTTTGACTAACATTACAAAATAATGTATTCGTATCCATAAAGGATTCGTCATCAATCTCATCATCTTTAACCCAATTATTTTTCAATCTACGATAATATTGTATTTTTTTACGTACTTCAGATTCTATATTAACCGCCGTTTTTTCACTCGAACTTAGGGCGGCTTCATCAATACCTTCTGGTAATCTAGGTTTTAATTCTAAAATGGCATAATCACCATCCTTAATTTGTTTTTTATGTGCGATTAATGTGATAGCCAAATCTTTTGCCATATATTCAGGGCAATCATGATTACTAATCAAATTTTCTGCCAAGAATTCTACAAATAATTCCGGTAATAAATTTTTTTGGTCATCTTTATATTTTTTCAAAATAGCATAAGGTGTATCATCCATATCTTCATCATAATAGAGTTCATCAATATTATTATCTGCTTGTAAATCTTTTAGTGATTTATAGTGTTTCGATAAATAGCGTCGAGTACAATCCATTGGTTTTATTTTTTCAAGGTCAGTAATATCATCTAGTTTTGGTTCAGATAAAATATTCATTAGACTATCTGGTGTCATTAATGAAATCATGATAGATGTAATAATATTGGTATATAGGTTACCATTATCCATTTGAACCATATTGGAAATAATTTCTTGTGGAGATAATAATGTTTTAGTTTTATCTTTTTTCAAAAAATGATAGGCTTCGAATAAAGTATCCGTATAATCTTTCGATTCATTTATTGTTTGTAATATCGGATTTATTTTATTAAACACACTATAATTGATATTACGCATAATAGAAAAATCTTTTGACCTAAGTTCATAATTCCTTTTTAATTCAAGTATCTTTTCTTTTATGAAAAATCTTATTTCCATGTATTGTTTATAACTAATATCTGCTGGATAAATCATAAATGGTTCTAATTGTTGAACGACATCAACAAACGAAACTTTATCTTTGATATATTTTTTGATTAAACGAATAAGAAATCGTGTTTTGGGTATAATAACTTCCAAAAATTTCAAAAATGTATCATTTAAACCATCATTCGCTTCGATATCTATATCTTTATCCAATGAAAATTCTTGTATTTTAGATAAAAAAGGAATATTTGTATTTTTCTCAATTTGTTCATAATCTAGCGTAGTTTCCATATCATCAATCACATGATGAACCATATCTGTTTTTTTATTTAATAATCGATATAATGCGAAATAATTATGATGTAATGTAGATTTATCTAAAATACTGGTTGTCGGTAATCCAATTGCTGAAAATTTAACGACCGATGCCGGTAACATCATTAATGATTTTAAACATATTTTATCATTTGGTGTCATATTTTCTCTATGATAAATAGTTTTCCCTGATTTTAATAATTGCTGCTCCAATTTAGATGCCCCTAAGTTATATCTTTGAACAACATACTGTCGTTTTATAATACCCGAGTTTGTATATACAGAACTATAAAAATCTTCGAGATTATCCACGATTGTATCCAAATTAGTCATTACATTACCAGCCATTAAACAAGATGGTGAACTTAGTAATGCGGTAGATTTTATTGGCATATCTATAGGATTTAAAAATTCATCGATGTTATTATTTATAGAACTATATGTAAGGTTGGGTTCTTTAGAATTTTGCTTATAATATTTATCTTGTATTAATGAAATATTTTTTAAATTATCACCCAATTTATTCATTATAATATCTGGTGTTTCTACTGAAATACCGGCATCATATATTTTACGTCGATTGGATACTACTGGTACCAACCACTGTAATTTTACGTCTAATTTTTGAATATGTTCAATCAATGGTTTATATGTAGCACCAACCGTTTTTGCGTCATATACATTTTGATTAATATCAAATTTGGAAAATTGTTTACGTAATTGTTTAAATCGTTCAATAAACCGATGTATATTATCCAATACCAAATGGGTACGTTGACTATTAGGAATCGTTGATAATAATTCATCCATTAAATCATTTATTTGAATATCGATTCCATACCGCTGTTCACCTTCGGGAACTTCAACTAATTGTGCTATTTTACCTAATTTTTTACCAAAAATAATCGCATTTGTATCAACATATAATTTATGGAGTTCTTCTCTAACAGTATCATCTGGAACAGCATCTTCTGGTATAGAAATTATTGATTCACCCGATTCAGTGAATGTCATGGATGCTTTATTTTCTTCTGAAATAGTACCCTCACCACTCGGTTCACCATCTTCTATTCTCTGTTTTAATATTGATAATGAATCCATTTTTTTTAATGATGCTGGTTTTTGTCGAATAACTATTTTTTCAATTGGAATATCTTCCGGTATACCTTTATAATCAAAATTAATATAAATAACATTCAATTCTGGAAATGTAGTTAATTCAATCATATCTTCTTCTAAATTTGTAATTTCACCAGTAATAATAACCGGTATTTCCCCACCAAAATAAATATCAACCCATATTTGTGGTAATAAATCATTTTGTCTAGCGAATCCTTTTTTTTCACTGCGATTCAATAAATTTATTTGTGAAATAGATTCATCTGTGAAAAAGCCGTCATCTGTAATATTTAACTGATTAAAATGTGAATTTGCTACATTTATTAATTTGATTTTATGGTCATCTATATATGTAATTATTGCGGTAATTTCATGAAGTGCTGGATTATTTGGTGCTACAATTTCAATTATATCACCATATTCTAATATTATAAAACGTCTATTTGATGTTGGTGAAATTGATGATTTTGGTTGTAAAGACCGAGATAATGATTCATGTTCACTAATCGGACTAACTATTTCAGTAGATTCTTTAGATTCACTAGATTCTCTGGATTCTTTAGATTCACTGGATTCTTTGGATTCATTGGATTCACTGGATTCTTTAGATTCACTGGATTCTTTTTCATTTATTTCCATTATTTTCTATTGTTTCTAATTATATAAAATTAACTTATATATAATTACAGACATAATCATTCTAAATAATAATTGATACAATACATTTTTTACATTTGTATAATCATCAAAATATGGTATGAAACGAGTTAAAGCCGTGACTAGTTACATAAACAACATTACGATTTTTCTCATATTATACTATCAAAATATAACACTATTATCATAATAAATGGACGCTAAAATTCCAGTTACCTACTATTCACTGGATATCAATTCTTGTTCAAAAGATAAAATAAATCATAAGTTATGTTCTACACCATCTAGATTATATTATATATTAAATTATGATAAATTAGGATTATCGTATAATGATACAAAAACCGGAATATATCGTTCAGTAATTTTTTCATTCCCAGAAAAAGAAGTATTAAGTTATTCTCCTCCCAAATCGATTCCACTCACAAGTTTCATGGATAAAAATCCAGTTTTACATTCAAATATTTATATTAATGAATCGATTGAAGGTGTTATGATACATTTATTTTATGATAATCGTATAAATAAGTGGGAAATTGCTACTAAGTGTGATATTGGTGGATATAATCGATTCTATAATAATAAGAATAATAAGATTTACCATAGTAAATTAACTGTTTATGAAATGTTTTTAGAAACATTTCGAATGAATACTGGACAATATTTAAATGACATACCATTATTTCAGTATTTACCTACTTGGGCTTCATATACATTTATTTTAAAACACCCTGCCATCAATATGATTATTCAAGTAGAACAACCAGTGCTTTATTTAGTAGCGGTTTATAGTGTTTTTAAAGATTCGGTTGATTATATTCCACAGATTTTTTATGAAAAATGGTCGGTTTTTAAAAATGTTGGTGGAATAATAGAATTCCCGAAACAATATAATGATTCCAATAATTATGGAGATTTATTCGAAAAACATGGTTATACTTATAATGGATTACATAATGCTGGATTAATGATAACAAATATGGATACTGGAGAACGCAGTAAATTGGAATCATCTACATATGAAGATTTAAAAAAATTAAAAAGTATACAACCGTTTATACTATATCAATTTTTATGTTTACAACGAATTAGTAAAGATGTTGATTATATATTACATTTTCCCAAGCAAAAGAAACAGTTTTTTAAATGTAGAAATATTTATAATCAATTTATTACAAATATACACCAAATGTATTTATCATTTTATGTACATAAAAATATTCACCACATAAACGAAAATATAAAAGAATATTCCAAGAATTTTACACATATTCATAAAATACATAAACTAATATATTTACCATCATTGAAAACTGATACAAAAATAGTTATTCGACGTAATTTGGTAAAAGCATACTTTGATAAAATGGAACCAAGAGAATTGATGTTTATTTTGAATATGGAATGAATAATATATAATAAAATTGAAATCTTTTATTATATAACTGGATAATGATAAATAAACCCATAAAATAATAATTAAATCAATAAAATGAGCACATCAAATATATTACGAAAAGCCATCAAAAAAATAAAAGAAATCGAATTATTGAAAGCAAAACCAGTATTTAATCAATCAGAAATTGATAAAATACAAACGGAAAAATATTGGAAAGAATTATTTAAATTTCATACTCCAAGAAGTACCAAAGAAATAGAAAAAGAATACGAAGAACGTAAAGAACGACAAAATAAAATACATATGGAAAAGCAAAAAAAAAAAGATGAATTGATGGAAAAAGAAAAATTAAAGAATCAAACAGAATGGGAATATAAGCAAAAACGAGCAGAACAAGAACGCAAATCACAACAAGAATGGCAAAATTGTAAAAATAAAAAACAGAAAGAAAAACAAGAAGAATTTGAACGTACCAGAAGAAATAAAAAACCAAAATTTGAAAAAGAAAATGATAAACCGTTCAATCCCAAATCAATTTATGATACAATTCCACCGATTATTATCAAAGAATTTGGTGAACAAATGAAAATACATAATAATCCAGATAAAGCATTTCGACAATTATCTAGAAAATATCATCCAGATAAAAACCTAGATAATATAAAATGGGCAGAAGAAATGTCAAAACATTTATCAAATTGTAGAGACAAATTCAAAAATATACAGATGTTTCTATAAATATGTTTTATAATTGACTATATAACATGGATAATTGACTAAGATTTTGGATATATTTCATAGAATGCTCTTTATTTTGTTCATTCATGTTTTTTATCGGTTGACGTAATTTATCGATTACGTTCATAATTTCACCGGCGTTTGCTACATTTGCCAAATCATTACCATAATCTTTTTCGAAAAAGAAATTAATATCACCAGCATCTATAACTTCTTTATAAGGGGCATATACGAATTTATACCATGCTTTCATAATAACGGTAGGGTTGGCTTTTTTAATAGTAGTAAAAGTAGTTTTGGTTACCGCGATATCACTATTGTCAGGAAAAATGGCTATAATATCATCCAAAAAATCGAATAAGTGTTTATTGAATGCCTGCATTAGAGTGGTTTTGTCCGCCATATTGTTTTGTATACTATATTGACTATATACAAAACAAGTAATGTTTTTATATGATTTTTACGAAATAATATTTATATAATTATATAGTTGCACCCAAAAATGGCTGTTTATTGGGTAAAATATTATTAATATCATCGATACGTTTCTGTTGTAGATTATCAATGGTAACATTATTCGATAGTTTATCGGGTCTATAATTATCGGGAGGAGTATTGATTAGATTGATATCATCACTTGCTGGAACATAATTATATAATTTTCGCATACCACCACGTCCCTTAGCACTCAATTCATCAGGACTCATAGAATAATCCGTATATTGTTCAGACATGATATTTGAACCACCACTAGAACCTCCTAAATAAAATCCCATTGGTTCTCCTTGAAAATTCATGGCTTTTTCATTTTTGGATTTAATTTGTGGATGATAATGTTGCATTATTTCATCACCCATGATAACTCGATAATTCTGGTTCACTAATAATAATGAAGGTACACTATGAACATTGGGTGGCATGACTACTTTTGTACCATTTTCTAATGAAATATAAAGTTGTCCATTTTTAGGGTCAGTTGACCGTTTATCAATACAAATAAAACTAATTTTATCAGATAAATTACCTTTTACTAAAGTATTTACAATTTTCTGAGAATGTTTACAATAATTACTATAATATAAAATATCCATTTGGTGGCTTATATTATAGGTGAAAATCCATTTTTGGTGATAATAACGAAATACCAATTATTTGTATATCTAAAAAATCTATCGTTTAATATTACCAATGCACATCGTATGTAAAAGACGGTTCTGAATATAATTTACAGCATATATAACAGCAATTGCTAACATACCCAAGTAATATTCAAATCCTTTACGTTTACTGATACCTAACATTATACCAGAAAACAGGAACATGATTAATGTAATAAACCAAAAAATAGTAAATCCATAAAACAATACACAATATTGTTGGTCTAGTGGACCAAATACGTCATTCATAAAATCACTCATTTTATATAGTATATTAATACAAAATATATTATATGAATTATTTTTACTAAATAAGTTATGCTAAGTATTTTTTACTAATTTACTGATATTATTCACAAAAATACTAATTTTTATGCTGTAAACCATATATCACCAATTATTTGTTGCAAAAATAAATCAACAGCCCGTTTCTCCATATTGTGTTGAATTATTTCTTTTTTCTTTTCATAAAACTTCCATGATGTATTACGCAACGCACCAGTTTTGGCTTCGTATAATCCGGTGCTACTATCACCCTTAATATTTTTTATATTTATAAATTCTGGTAATTTTATTATATAAGTATTATAATCATAAATTTTGTATTGTAAAAATATACCAGTATGCCGTAATTTCTCATTCGAATCTACTGATTCAATATAATATGTTTTACCAATACATAACTCAGTAAGGTCGGTCGGATTCATTTTTCTTTTATGTTAGTGTAATAATAATAATAATTATTATTGAAAGAATCTAGATTCAATTTTGTAATATAAGTATTATACAATTATTTGTTATGTTTATATCATATTATCGATTAAAAATGCCAAATTATTTAATGTATGATAATAATGTGGATTGTCAAATTATATACCATATCAGCAAATACGGTTATGCCGATTTTTTACCAATACCTAAGCCAATCAAATATTTGAATGATGAATATGTGTTTTGTCTTCCGAAATTCCCGATATCTATATCAAATATTATTATTGATAGATTCATAGATGATGGGTGTTCTTGTACATTTATGAAAACTGAAAATACGGAACTAGATTGTTTTATAAATACTCAAATTATTGAAACCATAGAGAACATAAATGGTGTTATAACGATAGAACATACTATTGAATTTATGAAATAAAATGATATAAAAAATAAATGATTTATATATTTGTAATAATGCCCAATAAAAGAACAACAGTCTCTATAGTAACAATTAGTCAACTTAGTCGTCATAAATGTTTATTGAATTTATATGAATTAATTAAATTACAAGATTATAAAAATATTATAGAATGGATAATTGTAGAAGGTAGTAAAACGAAAATGGATGCTGATAAAAACAAAATAAATATAGAAAATTTTATTAAAACTCATAAAGAATCAACAAAAAATCAAGAAAATAACCAATTTACTAATTCTATTATGAATATTATTTATATAGAACATATCGAGAACGCGAATAATAGACTCAGTGATTTACGGAATATAAGTAATAATATGTGTTCTGGTGATATAATTATTTGTATGGATGATGATGATTATTATCCAGTAAATCGTGTATCACACGCAGTAAATAAACTAGAAAAATCGAATAAACTGATAGCGGGTTGCTCGGATATATACATATATGAATATTTCATGGAGCAATTATATAAATGTAAACGATATGGTAAAAACCATTCCACTAATAATTGTATGGCATACAAACGAGAATATTTGGAAAACCATATGCATAAACCTGGATTAGATATGGCAGAAGAAGCCAGTTTTACGAATGGATTTACTGAACCAATGATACAATTAGATTCTAAAAAATGTATAATCGTATCCAGTCATAATCATAATACGTATGATAAAAAACCATTATGTATGAGTGGTACATTAGGTGTAAATCGATTTATACATGAAGTAAATGGAAGTTCGATAATAGAGTTTATACCAAAAGAAATAATTATACAAATGCGAGAATTTTTTATTGAAGTATAAAAGAAATAAAACAATGTATTATGTAAAAAATATAAACCCTTTTATATAATACAATTATTCAGTAATATAATACAGATAAATGGATAATTCAGAAATATGGAAAGTAATAGATACTTATTTTCAAGATAATCCACAAAGTTTAGTAAGACACCATACAGAATCATATAATGATTTTTTTAAGAATGGGATTTTTCAAATATTCAAAGAAAAAAATCCAATCCGTATACAAACCAGATTTGATGAGAAAATAAATGATTATCGTTCTCAATGTATAATGTATTTTGGTGGAAAAGATGGTAGTAAAATATATTTTGGAAAACCAATTATTTATGACGATAATGAATCACATTATATGTATCCAAATGAAGCCAGATTACGAAATATGACATATGGAATGACGGTTCACTATGATATTGAAATTGATTTTATAGAAATTTTAGAAGAAGGTGAACAACCGACTATTATTGGTTCAGAAGAATTGGTTGGTGGTGATGGTAGTGATTATGAAGATGATGAAAATGAATTCGATAATGGAACAAACTTCAAGGAAAAAACCATGATTGATTTAGATAAAGAAGTCGAATTATCTAAAAAAAATGGAGGAAAATATATGGATGGTGAAGATGTTGATTTTGATGAATTTAAAAAAAATGTAAACGAAGGGCAAGATGGCGGTAGTGGAAAAGCACCTCCAAAAAAACAAAAAAAGAAACGTATAACCCGTGAATTAACTGTTGCTGAGACGGCACTTTTACGAATGGCCACTGAAAAATCGATGATTACTCCAAATACTCAAAAACAAACCATTGTACTAGATAAAATATTTTTAGGTAAATTTCCGATTATGTTACAATCAAATTATTGTGTTCTTTCAGGTCTTCCAAGAGAAGTCCGTCATACTATGGGTGAATGCCGTAATGATGTCGGTGGTTATTTTATTATTGATGGAAAAGAGAAAACCATAGTATCTCAAGAAAAATTCGGTAATAATATGTTATATATACGTGAATCTGGTGATGAAAAATATTTATATTCCGCCGAAATTCGTTCGGTATCCGAAAATGTATCCAAGCCCATACGAACATTATCAGTCAAAATTATGGCACCAACCGCATCATTTACGTTTAAAAATATAGTTGTTAATATTCCAAATGTACGTAAACCAGTGCCACTATTTATTGTATTTCGAGCACTTGGTATAATTTCAGATAAACAAATTATTACAACATGTTTATTGGATTTAGAAAAATATGAATCATTGGTAGATTTATTCGCACCATCGGTTCATGATGCTGGTGGTATCTTAACACAACAAACCGCGTTGAAATATATCGCCACATTTACAAAAGGTAAAACCATATCACATGCTCTCGAAATATTAGCGGATTATTTCTTACCACACATAGGCGAAATTAATTTTACTCAAAAAGCATATTATTTAGGGTATGTCGTATTACGTTTATTATCGGTTTATACCGGTATAGAACAGCCAACTGACCGTGATAATTTCAAATATAAACGTATAGAATTAGTAGGTTCTTTAATGTATGATTTATTTCGAGAATACTATACTATTCAACAGAGACAAATTCATTTGGCATTTGAAGAAAAAATACATTATAATCAGGGTATTTATGCTGATAATTTATATGGGTTAATAAGTGAAAATTATAAAGAAGTTTTTCGTGAAAGACCACTAGAATCCGGATTTAAAAAAGCATTCAAGGGTAATTGGGGTGCTACCGCCAATACAAAACGTATTGGTATTGTCCAAGATTTAAACCGTCTATCTCATAATTCAATGATGAGCCATTTACGTAAAACGAATTTACCATTAGATGCTAGTGTAAAAATAGTTGGACCACGTGTATTACATAGTACACAATGGGGATTATTTGACCCAATAGATACACCCGATGGTGCTAATATTGGTATACATAAACATTTATCTATTTCTGCGTATGTAACACAAGGTTATTCTCGAGAACTTATAATAAAATGGTTACGTGAAAAAATCGAAATGAAATTAATAGAAGAATGTTCACCGACTATTTTATCAAGTATGACCAAAATATTTGTGAATGGTTATTGGGCTGGTGTAATTCAAGGTTTAACTGGTAGTGGACCAATTGAAGCAGTACAAAAAATCAAATTATTTCGTAGAAATGGATTAATACCGATTTATACTAGTGTAACCTTTGATATAAAACAAAATACTATATTTATATATACGGATGCTGGGCGTATTTGTAGACCGATTTTTTATAGAGATACCGAATCTGGTAAAATGTCGTTTGATATAGAACCAATAAAAAAGAAAATAGCAGAAAATGATTTTACATGGAATGAACTAATTTCTGGGTTTAATCGTAAAAAAGATAAATTATTTCATCCAAATCTCTATAAAATGTATGAATTATCCGAATTATATGAAGGAATCGATTCGGAAGCAAACCCGGCTAGATTAAAACGTTTTTTGGATGAAAAAGCCATACTAGATTATGTAGATACAAATGAAGCCGAAGATGCGTTTATAGCAATGAATATGGAAGAATTAGAAAAAAATAAAACAAACCAACATACACATGTTGAAATACATGAATCTCTCATTTTTGGAATGATGTCAAATTTAATCAATTTCCCCGAAAATAATCCAGCGGTTCGTAATTCATTTTCATGTGGACAAAGTAAACAAGCATGTTCATTATATCATACAAACCACCAAGTACGTATGGATAAAACTGCGGTTGTATTAGTATCTGGACAAAATCCATTAGTAAAAACTCGGTATTTGGAACATATAAATAATGAAGAAAATCCTTATGGTGAGAACGCAATAGTTGCGATTATGTGTTATACTGGTTATAATGTAGAAGATGCTATTTTAGTAAATGAAGGTGCGTTGAAACGTGGTCTTTTTCGAACAACCTATTATAGTACATATGAATCTCATGAAGAAAAAAGTAAATCCGGCGATACTACATCGAACACCCGTTTTACAAATATTGAAACCGATTCAACAGTTACTGGTACTAAATCAGGATACGATTATAGTAAATTAGATAAATATGGTATTATTCGTGAAAATACACCTATTGATGATAAAACAGTATTGATAGGACTTACAATGGGACAAGGCACGGGACAAGGCACGGGACAAGGAACAGGACAAAACAGTAGTACAAGTGTGGATATGTCAAAAACACCTAAGAAAGGTCAACTTGGTGTCATCGATAAAGCATTTATAACAGATGGTGAAGAAGGTACTCGTATAGCAAAAGTAAGAGTAAGAGAAGTTAGGATACCTAATATTGGTGATAAAATGGCTAGTCGCAGTGGACAAAAGGGAACTGTTGGATTGGTAGTACCAGAAGAAGATATGCCATTTACAAAAGATGGTATTCGTCCAGATTTGATTATAAATCCACACGCAATACCATCACGAATGACAATTGGTCAATTAGTAGAAAGTATTGTTGGAAAAGCATCTGCTGTATATGGTGGATATAGTGATTGTACAGCATTTAATAATAAAGGTTCCAAACTTGGTGTATACGGTGAATTATTATCTAATGTAGGGTACCATTCAAGTGGAAATGAAATATTATATAATGGCATGACAGGAGAACAAATTGAGGTAGAAATATTTATGGGGCCAAATTATTATATGCGGTTGAAACATATGGTAAAAGATAAAATTAATTTTCGGGCACGTGGACCAAATACCGCATTAACCAAACAGCCTGTTGCTGGTCGTGCGAATGATGGTGGATTACGTATTGGTGAAATGGAACGTGATTCATTAATATCACATGGAATATCCGATTTTTTACGTGAATCTATGATGGAACGTGGTGATAAATATTATATGGCAATTTGTAATACTACTGGAATTATGGCAATATATAATCCATCTAAGAATTTATTTATGAGTCCTATGGCAGATGGACCAATATCATTTATTGGTTCTCTTGATGGAAAAGATATGCATATTGAGAATATTACTAAATTTGGTCGAAATTTCAGTGTTGTATGTATACCCTATTCTTTAAAATTATTAATACAAGAATTACAAACTATAAATGTACAAATGCGAATAATTACTGAAGATAATATTCAACAAATGGAGAACATGTCTTATTCAAATAATATTAACAAATTAACATTAAATAAAGATATGACACCCAAACTAATGGTGGATAATATTAAACGTCAATTAGCAGATGAAAGTAAACAACAACTAGATAAAAATAATAAATTAAATGTTCTTGCATTTCCTGAAACACCAGAATCTTCTGTTGAACAATCACCACAGTATAATGTGAGGGTTTCGCCAGCATACGAACCAACTTCACCAGCATACGAACCAACATCACCAACATCACCAGCATACAATCCATATTCACCAGAATACGAACCAACTTCACCAGTATATAATCCATATTCACCGGAAGAAAGTCCACCAAAGTTTTTACCACAATCGCCGGAAGAAGGCCCTCCACCAAGATTTTTACCACAAACACCTGAAGAAGGCTCCCCACCGAGATTTTTACCACAAACACCTGAAGGAATGCCTCCTGAAAGTCCTATACAGGGTGGTTTTAATAAGTATAATTCATCATTGAATAAATTATCTGAACAAGCAAATGAATTTTTTATAGGAGAACCGGTTCATTATAGAGGTGATGAAATAGCAGGTAGATTATGGGGAGTATCTAAAATAGGAGACCATTTTTTAACAATAAATACAAATATGGTAGGTGGTAATAATATTGGTAGTGATACAACGAAAGTAGTAACCGCATTAGATTTATATAGACCAGGTGATATTTCACATAAATCATATAATAATAGTTATGGTGGAAGTAATAGTTATGGTGGAAGTAATCAAAATAGTAATGGTTATAATGATTTTAATAATTCTATTCCAATCAATGGTGGACATGCGCCAAATATTAATTTTGCTCCAGTAATTAAAGTAATGAATGGTGGTAGTGATTTTTCAACAGAACCAGATAATAGTACTGGTGGGCAAATGCCCAATATGCAAAGTATGGGTAATAATATACAAAGTATTTTTCCGGATACTATAGTTCCTACTACTACAGTTCCAAATAATTTAGCAGAATCATCTACTGGTGGAACACCATTCGACATATCAAATAAAAAAATAGATTTTAGTAAATTAGTTATAAAAAAAGTATAAACAATTCCATAGGACGACATGGTTATATTTACTAAAAATGTGTCGTACCGTAAATTCCGTGAGAATTTCTTCGGTACGATGAATGTAAATATTGAAAAATTGAAATGAATATAATATAAAAATAACTAATAATAAACAAACATAAAAGTATCATTCATAAATATATACATAAAACGTATAAACTCTAATAAAATCATTTAAAATGTCAACATCAAGTAATCATATTTTAAGTATTTATAAATCGAGAATGACCCTTATCGAATTATTAAATCATCAAGAATACGATACTACTGATTATGAAGGATTTAGTATAAATGAAATTGACGCAATGTTTTCCAATTCACAATTGGATATGTTGGTCTCTCATAAAACAAACAATACAAAAACATATTTAAAATATTATTTGACAGCCAAACAAATTCGTCCACCCAATTTAGACGAAATTATAGAAGATTTATTTGTTATAGAAAATATTCTAACAAAACAGGATACTCTTATAATTATTACAGAAGATGAACCAAATGATACTATTATTACAAAAATGAAATATTTATACGACCATGATGGAATTTTCGTAGTAATTCATAATATTCACCGTTTACAGTATAACATATTAAATCATAAATTAGTACCCGAATGTATAATATTAGGAGAACCTGAAATAGAAGTGATGAAACAGGCATATAATATCATTAATTTAACACAATTACCAGAAATATCAAGATTCGACCCACAAGCATTAGCAATTAGTTTAAGACCCGGCCAAGTATGTATGTTTGAACGAGATAGTTCAACAGC
>Ga0209777_10003310_pt1 | contig 20115 bp, 22 predicted proteins | sample FrelakmetHBP12HB_FD_187147 | JGI IMG/M metagenome (GOLD analysis project Ga0209777, IMG submission 187147) | Freshwater lake sediment microbial communities from the University of Notre Dame, USA, for methane emissions studies -HBP12 HB (SPAdes)... | ecosystem: Environmental > Aquatic >...
GTGCAGAAGCTTCGGTCCAGTTTGTTCCGGCCGCTACAGCCCTTCTGAGGTAGTCAGCTACCGTGCTCCGGGATACCTGGCAAATTCGAGCGATCTCTCGCTCGCTAATACCGCATTCATACTTTAAGCGAAGAACTTCTTTGATCTTGCGCATGGGTAACCTCCTATTCGCCATTAGAATCACACCTCCATCGTGATTCTAAGGCGTCGTGTTACCCCGCGCCTCTACCTAATTCCACCTGAAACGGGTGGCCGATTTGCCCCGGAACAGTGGCCTACTTTGCGCCGGAAGGGTGGCCGGTTTGCTCCGGAACGCCGGCCGATTTACTCCGGAATATGCAATTATTGCGTTAAATGGAGATTTGATGTAAGATTTTTCCCCAACATCATAATATAACTTTCGTGATGATTCTATCAAACAAATCGGAGGCCCAGACTTTGTGAAGAAATCGACTAAGAATATCATTAGAATGCATAGTTGGCGTATAGATCGCGCCATTCACAATTATATATACTTCGCATATTATCGCACCTATGTTTCCCTTTTCCTTAAGGCTGGCCGTTTCCTGGCCAGCAGGTTCTTGTGGCTAAGGGTGCTGGGGAACGCGTTCAGGTTTGTCTTCGACCGCTACCATGCCAAGGTGCTAACCAAGAACGATGCACGTAAGATTGTCACACTTAACCAAGATTTGATTATCGGACCAGATAAAAGCAAGCGCGTAATTCCTTTTCCCCACGCAAACAAGATAATCCTGAAAGAACCGGAGTTCATCGCTGTGATGGATTGCCCCTGCCGACTGATTCGGGAAAAACCTTGCCAGCCTGTGAACGTATGCATTGCGGTAGGAAGAACCACAGCGGAATTCTGGCTCGAGCACTGCCAGAAATACCATGTCCGTAAGATCAGCCAGGATGAAGCTCTCAAGATAATCACAGATGCCCGCGAGCGAGGTTGCATTACTACGGCGTGGTTCAAAGTAGCCACTGGGGCCAGAACTGGTGTCATCTGCTCCTGTTGCAGATGCTGCTGTGGAGGGATAGAAGCAATGCATATTGCCCAAAAATTCGATAAGTCTCTTTCAATGACTGCACCCTCTGGATATTCTGTGGAGCACGACCCCCAAAAATGCAAGACTTGCCGAAAATGCAGCAATGTCTGTATATTTAATGCAATAACCTTTACTGCGGATAGTAAGCGCATCTATGATAAAGCGGTGTGCATGGGGTGCGGGCTATGCGTGGAAAAATGTGAGCAGAAAGCCCTGAGTCTAGTTAGAGATACCAGCAAGGGCGATCCTCTGGATCTTGACTTCGTGAAAGAAACCCTCGGAGTTGGTGAGTAATTTAGTTCCTGTGGATCTAAGATGGGAGTAAGGTCATGAGAGGTCAAACACGGAAGCTGGAGACAGATGTTGTGGTAGTAGGTTCAGGTCCGGGAGGGGCTTCGGTGGCACGGGACCTGGCTAAACATGGCAAAAAGGTAGTTATTTTAGAGCGCGGCAAAGGCTACGAGCGAGTAGGTAATACCCTAACGACATTATTCATCATAGATAAACAGAGCCTTCTCTTCCCCAAAGAAGGAGTGAGAGTGGGGAGGGCTCTCACTACTGGCGGTTCGAGTGTGATTTATGCCGCGACAGCGGTACCACCTCCAAAATGGATAGTTGATAAATACAAGATCGATCTTACCGAGTTCGTGGAAGAGGCGCGGCAAGAGATCGGCATCAAGCCTTTGCCTGACAAATTGATAGGTCCTGCATCGCGGCGAATCATGGAGGCAGCCCGTGATCTGGGGTTTAATTGGAATCCTATAGACAAGTTCATCGACGCTGAAAAATGTGATCTAAAATGTCCCCACTGCATGTTGGGATGTACAAAAGGGGCTAAATGGACGGCTCGGAATTATGTTCGGGAAGCTGTAGACCAGGGAGCAACTCTCCTGAATCAGGCGCTGGTGCAGGAGGTTTTGGTCGAGAATAGACAGGCGGTAGGAGTCAAAGCGTTGACTCCGAGGGGGCCACTTACGGTGGAGGCCAAGAGCACTGTTTTAGCTGCGGGAGGGATGGCTACCCCGGTTCTTCTGCAACGCGCTGGCATCTTCGAAGCTGGCCAGGGTTTCTTCGTTGATCCCCTCATCATTACCTACGGTGATTGTAAGGGGCCTGGGTCTTGGCGAGATATTCCCATGACCGCAGGCACCCTTGAGCTTGTCCCGGAAGGGATCGTGATGACCGATCTAGCTTATCCTTGGGCTTTATATCTTTTGAATTCCTATTGGAAGGGATGGAAATATCTTCCTAGATTTTTTAGATATAGAAGCGTCCTGGGCATAATGACAAAGGTTAGGGACGGGCTGAGTGGGCGAGTGAACCTTGACGGTACAATTTCGAAGCCTATTACAAACGAGGAACGTTACAAGCTAGATAGGGGAGCCAACATCGCAGAGAAGATACTGAAGCGAGCTGGTGCTAAACCTGAATCAATTTACTCAGCACCAATTGGAGCGGGGCATCCCGGCGGTACTGCTCGTATCGGTCATGTAGTGAATACTGATCTAGAAACTCAAATAAAGAATCTCTACGTAAGCGACACTAGTATCATCCCCGAACCCTGGGGGTTGCCGCCTGTTTGGACAATTATCGCCTTCGGCAAGCGACTAGCTCGCAGATTGGTAACTGAGCTTTAGGCTGTTGCTGATACTGGGGTATGTAAGGGATTGGAGGACATTCTTGGGAGCCTAGATAGGTTAATAGAAGGTATGAATAAGCGATCCAGATGGTATTAGGGGCTGCTGTTATTGGCATGATAAGTGGAAATAAACAACACCCGGATTAAAAGATACAAGAGGTTAGTGCCTGAGCATAATAACCAGTAATCGCTGATACCTTATTCTACGAGAATTGGCTTCAGGTGGTACTTATTAGTACCACCTTGTCTATTGTGGTGACGAGAAGTTCGTTAGCAAAAATGTTAGCAAAAAGTTTGTATACAAAACGCTCCGAAAACACTTGGCTTTAGCCCACCAACCACCACCGGACTGTAGTGCTTAATGCTGTCCTGACCCTGCCACTTAGCTCCAAATGGAAGCTAAAAGCTACTGTTAAACTGCTTCTCCACGATCTTAATTGCGTAATTGCCTTCCCGATATTAAGCAAACAAGCCATCCCCGCGCCCTGTAGTGCCTCATGCTGTCCTTGAGGTGTGAGTTGCAATAGGCTGCTTGCACTAGTATACCTTTCGCTGTAGAATATCGCAAGTTAATGATGTTCCTTGAGGTGAGAGATGACTGAAAAGGACGAAACATCTGACATTGACGCCTGCAAGCAAGCAGCTCATTACTGGATACTTAATGACAAGAGCCTTGGCGTCTGCAAGAATTGCGGAGTCCAGAAGCAGTTTCCTGTTGCTGTATTTGGTTGGCAGAATCGTAACCTTGTGATTGGTAAGGCGTCGCACAGTCCAGCAGATTGAGGAGTTGTATATGAAGGTGATTTTAGATCCTGTTTATATAACTGCCAGGGGTAAGGGATGAAAGAGAATAAGGTGCGCGAACCAAGGCAACCTATTGCTGATGATGCTGCTCCCAAGAAGAGAAAGGGGCGCAAACCATCGCGACTTGTTGCTGAAGGTGATGTTGTTATTCCCAAGGAGGGAGTCTGGGCCGGTGAAGAGTGCCTCGTTCTCTATGTAGAGAAGAGGCCGCAGCCATCTGGATATTATCAAGTAGTCCGTGTTCTTCTGCCCAATCAGCGTCAGAGATTGTATCCTCTTACGGAAATCAAAGAGATAATCCCGGGTAAGGGGGCAAATCTGACAAAGCCTCGGCAGCAAGAAAGTGAGGCAAAGATTCCAAATGAGAAGTCAAATATGCAAGTCGTCTTAGAGCCTTTAAGTGGAACCGCCAAGGACAACCTTGACCGGTCCAAGGTGGAAATAACCAGGGTGCTTGATTTCCGAGGCTCTGTGACTAGTGTGAAGGCAAAGGGGACAAGAATCACGGTGGTGTTTGAAGTAAACCCCAAATGGGACATGCCTGATTCTGAAAAGGTCAAATCTTTAAGGGAGTGGATACCAGCGAAGGTGAGGACGGTTTTCAAGGTGATTGACGTCAGGCCCATCGCGCGGGTGGAGTAAGTATATAGCGAGGCTCTACAATGAGAGCCAGGGCATGATGCCAACCACCCGGCGGGTACTCTAAGTGCGTTAAAAAATCGAAACCACCGTTAATGTTGAAAGACTAGATGGCCTCTGGGCAAGGTCCATTACTGGGTAAAAGCTTTCGATGCCTATTCTAAAATTTTCGAAAAAACAGAAAATCAAGGCGTATTGATGAACAACCTGACAGTGGTAGCAAGCCGCTGGCAAAATAAAGGCTGGGTGACATTCGTACTTCACCATTATGTCACCCAGCTTTGGATTGCTGCTATTACAATATCGATTGCCCCACAGATTTCCTCGTGGCTACTCTCCGGAATCGCTCCCCTCTGCTGGCAATTCCTACACTAGGATTATATCCCTCTGTCAGATGCCGCTAAACAAAGAAATCGCGGGGCGTGCTCTGCATTGAAACTGCTTTGTTGCCTAACTGGCAACTTACTTACCCTTTCAGGACTTTCAGGCGAGACAATTCCTGGCCAAGGCTTTATTCTTCTCCAGAGCCTCTTTCAAGCTCCGGAACAGCCTGGCCTCTTTTTCCCTCAATTCCTCCCTCATAGCCCTCACCTCCTTCCATATTAGGATGCCTATAGCCCGTGCTTGTAATATACTATTCCGAGGATTCTGTCAAGACTCTGCCCTCGTTTATATGATTAAGACAAGTATGCCGACGTTAGTTGATTCCTGATTCACAGGATGTCACAACTTCTTAACTTTTTTGCTGTTCATTTTATGACTTCTTGATTCGGAAATGGTTTAATATGAAATACCTATAATATATGTACCATTTGGTTACAGGGATATGCGCGGGCTTGCGTTGTCGAATTTACATTTTCGCTGGCGATATTGAGATGGAGTATTGATCTATGGCTGAAAGAACCGGTACCGCAGAATCAACAGGCATCGCGGAAGATACTGCCATTAGTGCCCATGGTCTACGCAAGGTTTACGGCAAGATTAGAGCTTTGGATGGCATAGATCTGATGGTACCATCTGGCACAGTGATGGCCTTTCTGGGTCCTAACGGAGCAGGGAAAACCACCTTTGTTCGTATCCTCACAACGCTATTATCACCTGATGCTGGACAAGCTAGCGTGTTAGGGCATGATGTTGTAAGAGACGCCCAGGCCGTGCGCACCCTTATTGGGCTGGCGGGGCAATATCCAGCTGTTGATGAGAACCTCACAGGACGTGAGAACCTAGAAATGGTTGGCCGATTGTACCACCTTGGCGGTCCAGAGTCGAGGCGCCGCACTGGTGAGCTTCTGGAAAGCTTTGGGCTAACTGATGCCTCAAAAAGGAGGGTCAAGACATACTCGGGGGGTATGCGAAGACGTCTTGACCTAGCCGCGAGCTTGGTTGCCAAGCCGCCGGTGCTGTTTCTTGATGAGCCAACAGCCGGCCTAGATCCTCGGAGCCGTCTCGGACTTTGGGAAGTCATAGAGAATCTTGTTAAAGAGGGCACCACCGTATTTCTGACCACCCAATATCTTGAAGAGGCAGATCGCCTCGCTAACAATATTGCTGTACTAGATAACGGACGTATCCTCGAGCAAGGTACTGCTCAATATCTTAAAGAATGTTGTGGTGGCGATGTTCTTATCCAGTTGCGAGTGGCTGACCGTACACAAACCGTGCTGGCAGCAGAGTTGCTAGGTACTCTGGGTGATGGCAAGCTCCGGAGTGTTCCTGAAACAGGCGAAATTAGCTTTCCGATCATTGGAGGTACATCGATTTTAGCAGAGGTGGTACGACGACTGGATACGGGTGGTGTGACAATCGGCGACCTCCAACTGCGACAGCCGACTTTGGATGATGTATTTTTGTCGTTGACAGGGCACCCTGTAGAAGCATCTCCAGAGGACGCTACACAAGCCAAAGCGCGAGGTCGTGGTGGCAAAGGTAGAAAAGGGTGATAACATGATTGTTCCCAAGACTGTAGCTCCGGCATATAAGTTGACCTGGAACATTACGGATACATTAGTGATTGCGTGGCGCAATATTCTACGTTTTGTACGACTTCCCCAACTGTTGATTTTCTCCACTATCCAGCCAGTTATGTTGCTGCTACTATTCAATTATGTCTTTGGAGGAGCCATCAGCTCCGGGGGATTCAAGTATATTCAATACTTGCTGCCAGGGTTCCTGGTGCAGATTGTGGTCTTTGGCTCTTCTCAGACCAGCGTGGGCCTGGCAGAAGACCTCTCACGTGGTATGATCGACCGCTTTCGTTCTCTACCAATGGCACGTCCTGCCGTGCTTGCGGGAAGGACTCTAGCTGATACGTTACGTTACACATTCTTGGTGCTACTGATGATAGGCGTGGGGTACATAATCGGGTTCAGATTTCAGAACGGCGCGGCATTTGCAATCGCTGCCGCAATGCTTGCTGTTCTTTTTGGATTTGCATTCACGTGGCTCTCGGCGTTCATCGGTATGTCGGTCAAAGATGTGGAGACAGCCCAGGTGGCTGGATTTGTCTGGATCTTCCCTCTAGTCTTTGCCAGTTCAATGTTTGTCCCCATAGCGACAATGCCCGGCTGGTTACAGGCCTTTGCCAAAATAAACCCGGTCACAGTTACTGCCGACGCAGTGAGAGCCCTCTCTCTGGGTGGGCAGATTGCAACACCGTTGTGGAAATCTATGGCCTGGATAGGTGGGATACTGATAGTTTCTCTGCTACTGGCGGTTAGACGTTATCGGCGAATCGCATGAAGAGTGCAGCCTGATAGCAGCTGAAAGCTTCGCAACAGTGTATCGGGGCAATATTTTGAGACGCGCCTTTAGCCATGAATAGACCGTAAACCCTTGACAAACCAGCGTTATTCTTGTACTACTGTAGCCCCGGACGTCACTTGTGGCAACATGCCGGGGAGAATGCAAATGAAAATTAGGGTAGTAACCGACAGTACCTCTGACTTGCCCGCTGAGGTAGTACGCGAGTTAGGTATAGCCGTGGTTCCCGCGCTGGTTCAGTTCGGAGACAGGGTTTACAGAGATGGCGTAGACCTCTCCACCGAAGAATTCTACCGTAAGCTGCAAATAAACTCCGTCCTGCCCAGAACTTCAGCGCCCTCCCCGGGCACCTTTAGAGAGATTTATAGCCAACTCGCTCAGGAAGCTGAGGCCATTGTCTCCATCCACGTCTCAGCCAAGATGAGCGTCACTTGCGATGCTGCGCGAGTAGGTTCGACGGACCTGAAATGCCCCATCTCAATCATTGACTCACAAACAGCGTCTATGGCATGCGGCCTCCTCGTCATTCTCGCTGCCAGAGCAGCCAGGGATGGGGCGTCTTTTTCATACATAGACGCGCTGGTACGCGCTGCCGTTTCCCGTACTGTCACATTCGGAGTGTTTGGTACATTGGAGTATCTTTACAAAGGCGGGCGTATCGGCAGGGCGCAGGCTTTCCTGGGCAGCATGCTCAAGCTGAATCCCATCCTTGCGATACGGGCCGGCGAGATCTTACCTATTGCGAGAGTACGTACCCGCCCCAAGGCTATAGAGCGTTTGTGTGAGATATTGCGCGATACGGGCGTGCCTCAAGAGATGTCGGTCATGAGCACCACAGAGCCTGAGGAGGCGGACGCCTTGGCCCAACGCCTGTCCACTCTTTTTCCCCCGGAGCGAATGTACCGCGCCAGCATCGGCCCATCCATGGGAACCTATGTGGGACCTGGTGCCGTCGGGGTTTCAGTAATCTGGAAAGAGAAATAGCTGAGGAGGTCTTCGGTGCACAACCAGCAGCTGACACTCGGTTTGATCAATGTGGCAGGCGGTATCCTGGTTCTAGGGAGCTATGCTCACGGGCTTATCACGCACCCCGCTAATCGTGATGCTATCTGGGGCGGTGTGCCCGAAACAATCAAGCCGCTTTATACAGCAAACATGTTGCTTGCAGCGGCAGGCTATCTAGCTTTCACATATTTCGTCATGTTCCGTTTGCATCAAGACAATGCCCAGCTTGCGAACCTTTCAGGCTACAGGGTATTCTATATAATATATGCCCTGATACTTTTGCCTTCAGCGCTGTGGATGCCCCTGACTTACGCCGCACTGGGTCACCCGGATAGCAGCCTGTATTATTGGGCAGTCCGCATCACGTTAGCCGTCGTGGGGCTGGCTTCGTTGGGGTTGCTAGGCGTGCTGCTATCGTTGCATTACAGCGAATCATCACCCACATACTGGCTGGCAGTCGCTGGGAGTGTCTTTTTCTGCATTCAAACGGCGGTGCTAGATGGCATCGTCTGGTCCGTCTTCTTTCGAGTATAACTGGATACGTAATGGTTAGTGAGGAAAGGGGTCGTAATGAAGGGATCGGCGCAATTGCCTGGTACTCTAAGGGAGCTTTTCGATTCACAAAAATTTGCTGCCCTCGCCACGGAATATAGGGGAAAGCCTAACAATTGCCTGGTAGCTTTCGCAGTAACTGATGATCTCAGGCATTTACTATTCACGACATCACGCGATACCAGTAAGTACCGTAATATTATTGCTGAATCTCGAGTGGCTATACTTGTGGATAGTAGGTCAAACCAAGATTCTGATTTACTCAACGCCATAGCAGTGACCGCTACAGGTGAAGCCAAAGAAGCGACGGCCAACGAAAGGGATCGCTTACTGGGAATCTATGTTGCCAAACACCCACAATTGGCAGATTTCGCAAATTCGTCTGAAAATGCGTTAGTCAAAGTTGAAATAGCGAATTATGAGATTTCTAGTTTTCATAACGTCAGAGTATTTCAGCCGCGTTGAACCCACGCATGCCACTATGATGGGGCGGATGATATGAGGATCGGTTATCCTTGTATAAACTTGACTATATGATGCAGAAGTGACCGAACATTTGGTTTGAAGTCTTGCTCTGAAGAGCGTTCAATCCAACGGTACAGTATTCAGATGGGGAGAAGATGCTATGGATGAATCGACAATCTCCGACATTGCGTATAGACAGCGCAACTTTTTTCGCGAAGGAAAAACGAGAAGTATTCAATTTAGAATTAGTCAGCTGAAGGTTTTGAAGAGGGCAATTCAGCAAAATGAGAATAGGATTCTCGACGGCTTATGGGCCGACCTGAGAAAACCTCCCCTTGAGGGTTATGGGGCCGAGATAGCTTTTCTCGTGCGGGAGATTAATCATGCCATCAGGAATCTGCGGGAATGGGCAAAGCCTGTGAAGGTTCCAACCGATCTAATTGACTTCCCCGCCACAAGCCGCGTGTACTCTGATCCTCTTGGCGTCGTGCTGATTATCGGACCATGGAACTATCCATTCCAGCTTCTCCTCGGTCCTCTTGTGGGCGCAATGGCGGCTGGGAACTGTGCAATCCTGAAGCCATCTGAGATCGCACCACATTCGTCTAGTGTCATCGCAGGGATCATACGAGACAACTTTGACCCATCATTGATCTCTGTCGTGGAAGGGGGGCCCCAGGAGACTCAGGTATTACTTTCGCGTGGATTCGACCACATTTTCTTCACCGGTGGGACCAATATTGGGAAGGTAATTATGAAAGCAGCATCTGAGCATCTTACCCCGGTGACTCTTGAGCTTGGCGGCAAAAGCCCATGCATTGTAGATAAGGATATTCAAATAGACCATACCGCAAGCCGAATAGTTTGGGGTAAGTTCATTAACGCTGGGCAGACCTGCGTAGCCCCTGATTACGTCCTTGTTCATAGAGCCATAAAAGGGCAACTCATCGAGAAAATGGTAACGCGGCTGAGGGAGTTTTATGGTAAAGATCCGGCAAAGAGCCCTGACTATGGAAGGATTATCAGCGATAGACATTTCGTCCGCCTTTGCCAACTTCTCCAAGAAGGCGAGATAATCATCGGAGGTTCTACAAACGCAAAGGATCGCTACATCGCTCCTACAGTCATCGACAAGGTGACTTTGGAACAGCGGGTGATGCAAGAGGAAATATTCGGACCAATCTTGCCGGTTATGGATTATGATGATTTGACAGAGGCTATCTCAATTGTTAATAAACAACCCAAACCTTTGGCCCTATATTTCTTCTCAAAGAACAAGAAGAATCAAGAAAGGGTCTTAAGGGAGACCTCATCGGGAGGAGTTTCTATCAACGACACAGTCAGTTATGAAGTCTCCAGCCGCCTTCCCTTCGGCGGAGTAGGACCCAGCGGCATGGGTAACTATCACGGGAAAGCCAGTTTTGACACCTTTTCCCACAAGAAATCCGTACTCAACAAATCATTCTTGCTTGATATTAGAATTAGGTACCCACCCTATAAACAGAAGCTGAGGTACGTGAGGCGGCTTATTTAGGTTGATTCCACGAACAGGGCTGCGCCTCCCTATGCTGGGGCAGGTGAATCCTATAATTGCTACAAAATTATCGCTACTGACTTAGGGCTGAGCAAACCATGGCAGGAAAAGGGGAAAGAGGAGCCTGCTTCAGTAGTAGCAGAGCTGTGGAAAACACGAAAGAGAGCTCGTGCTTCGGCCAAGCCAGACCCCGCATCGCCAAGCATATAGCTTCGTCTCTACCACGTTTTCATCGTATTTCTTTAGAGCCACTTAAAATGCCAAATGAGCTCTAAAGACTGAGCGGCGTGTGCTTTACAACCCTGTGTAGAGATAAAGGTATTCAAATATGGTAGCGGTTTGTTCGATAATTTGAGATAATTACCTTATTATGAATTCTTTAAAAGGATCAAGGAACCTGATATACGCTGGGTGCGACCTCGGTATCATTTCGGCAAAGGCAGCGATTATCGATAATAGTAATGTCTTGGCATTCGAAGTGCTTCCTTACAAGGGACATCCGAGACAGGCAGCGTCTCAGGTGATGGACAGAGCGCTTGCTAAAGCAGGACTATACCTTGAGCAGATAGCATATTGCGTCGCTACTGGCTTTGGGAAGAAAGCGGTACCCTATGCGGATGAGCTTGTCGGCGACCTTATCTGCCATCACAGGGCTATCAGGGAGATAAATAACAACGTAAGGACTGTTATTGACGTAGGCGGTCAAAGTTTTGCAGCATTTAATATAGACAATAATGGATTGGTGTCGGAGACCGCTGTAACCGACAAATGTGCTGCCGGGACCGGCAGATTTATCGAGATCATGGCTGATGTCCTTGAAATACCGGTTGAGGAGATGGGTAGCTTATCTCTTGTCTCTGCTGATCCTGCTGCCATTACTAGCCAGTGCGTAATACTCGCTGAGAGCGAGGTTATTTCTCTTATCAATGATGGTTATGACCGATTCGATATTTGCGCTGGGGTTGCCGCATCTGTATCTGGCCGGATCATAAGCCTGGTCAGGCGGGTAGATGTAAATGAAGAGGTGGCGTTTATAGGAGGGGTGGCTAAGAACGCCCTCGTTGTGACAAATCTCGAGCGTAAACTGGGGCTGAAGTTTGCCAATCTGTCCGGGATAGACCCTCAGGTTGTTGGAGTTTTGGGCGCTGCTCTGGTGGCGAGAGACGAAAGGCGTGGGTCTAAGTAGTACGATTTAATCGGCTTACATTCTCTGTTTACAGCTCTGCGTGAGGACAAAGAAAATGATAGTTGCCGGGTGCGATGTAGGAGCTCTCACAGCAAAGGCTGCAGTTATGAAAGACGACACGCTCTTAGGATATGAGTTAATTAGGTCGAGGGCGCAGTCTGTTCAGTCAGCAACTCAGGTAATGACTCTGCTGCTCGACAAGCTTGGTCTGTCCTTCGATGATATCGACTATTGCGTAGGTACAGGATACGGACGTGCCATGGTACCATTTGCCGATGATAATGTGAGCGAGATATCATGCCATGGTCGAGGGGCTAATTGGCTGGTTCCCACCATAAAGACGATAATTGATGTGGGGGGACAGGACAGTAAGGCGATATATGTTGATGCTAAGGGCTTTGTTAAGGATTTCCGCATGAGTACGAAGTGTGCTGCAGGAACAGGACGAGCTCTCGAATTGATGGCCGAGAGTCTCGGAGTAAAAATAGATGAGGTTGGCCCTCTCTCGCTCAGTGCCTCTGAGCCAGTTATTTTTCAGCAGCCTTGCTGCATTTTTACTGAGATTGAAGTCAGGCATGAAGTCTTTAACGGAAGGGACAGCGCGGATATTGCTGCAGGTATCAACGATTACATTGCGCGTCGCATTCTGAATATGGCACGTAATCTCGGGATTAGAAAGGATGTCGGAATGACGGGAGGCATAGCTAAAAACATAGGTGTGATCAAATGTGTTGAGCAAGCGCTGGGAATAGACCTGGTTGTGTTTCCTGAAGACCCCCAGCTCATAGGAGCCATTGGTGCTGCGGTTTTTGCTGCTGACAAAGCCAGAAAGCTTGCCCAATGATCCTATAGGCTATTCAAGAAACAGCTCAGAGGGTCTGAGGTTCGAGACCTCCATGGCTCAACCGAAATGCGCCAAAGCACAAGAAGTCAATTTGTTACCTAGCTGTTCTACCAGGAGATTATGGAGAAAATGCCCCTTCTCTTTACCCTTTCCCCTACGTGCAGTTCGGTTTCACGGAAGGGTGAGGGGTATGGGTGTCTTGACAGGCAGAGGAACAGAGGCTTATCATCGTCCGAAAGGTTAACGGGTCGAGGTCACGCCAGTGACCTCAGTTTATGTAGGAAATTCCGGATTGAAGTGGGGTGAGCTATGAAAAAAGAAAAGGTCTGTTTATTCGGTGCTTCGGGTACCATGGGATACGAGGCCTTCAAAGAGCTCTGGGGCAAAAGGGATAAGTACGAAATAGTCCTTTTGCTGCGGCCTTCTGAGAAGAACAAAAATCTCATCCGTAAGTATGAGGAAGATGTTGGCATGAAGCCGATCCCCGGAAAAGGGATAACGGAAAGCGGTGGATTAAAGATAGTGTGGGGGGATGCAGCAGACTATGGAGACGTAGAGGAGGCAATCAGGGGGGTTGACTGGGTGCTCGATGCCATGGCTTTGATTTCACCTCAGGCTGATTACTACCCTGAATTGGCTAAAACATGCAACACTGATGGCATACAGAACATCGTCAGGGCAATCGAGTCGCAGCCTGACGGGGCCGAGCATATCAGGTTGGTTTATACCGGAACCATCGCATCGATCGGGGACCGCCTGCAGAGCATTCACTGGGGAAGGATGGGAGATCCGCTCAAACCTTCCATTTTCGATTTCTACGCGGTAACTAAGATTGCGGGTGAAAGGGCTGTCCTGGATTCCAACATTAAGCACTGGGCATCCCTGCGCATGACCTATATCATGCCAGAGGACTTCGCTGAATTCTTTTTGATGGACCCTATTATGTTCCATCAGCCTATCGATTCCTTCATGGAGAACATCACCGCTCGAGATGCCGGGTACGGCCTTGTACGTTGCCTGGATATTCCCGATGATTCCGATTTCTGGCGCAGGGCATACCACATGGCGGGCGGCCCCAAAATGAGATGTATCTCCTTAGATCTCATGAACAAGGGCTTTCAAGTTAATGGGCTGTCCGGGATTGAATCCTGCGCAGAGCGGAAATGGTTTGCTCTAAGAAACTTTCACATGGAATACTATGAAGACAGCCATATCCTTAATCGTTACTTGCATCACTGGAGAGATTCACTCGAAATCTACTGGGAAGATATAGCTAAGACTATTCCGCCGGAGATGCAGCAGATGGCTGCTGAATGCAGGAAGAACCCTGAGCTTCAGAAACAAATGGAGCAATCCACTTATGAAATCTTGAGAAATATGGCTGAGAATCACAGGAACGGGACAGTATATTGGAACAAAAACAGATGTGATATGAGGATCACGGCTTTCTTCAAGAACCATGAAACATATGAAGCGATTCCCGATTGGGGTATTAATATGCCGCAGATGGACCCCGAGCCCGCGTGGCATAGGCTCGACCACGGGTATGATGAATCCACAGATAAGCTCGCCCTTGAGGACCTGCAAGGTGCAGCGAAATTCAGAGGCGGCGAGTGCCTGTCAAAGCGGTGGAATGGCGACATGTATAAAGCTCTCCAATGGAAATGCTCTCGGGGGCACGTGTTTACAGGAAAACCATATACCATCCTCAAAGCGGGGCACTGGTGTCCTGATTGCGTGCCACCTCCCTGGAACTATGACGACGAGGCAAAGAGAAATCCGTTCTTCGCTCAGGTATGGTATCCCAATCATGACAAAGACGAGAACAACTTCTACCCGGCAGACTGCGTCAAGGATATCTCTTGTGCCGATAAGGACTAGAAGAAATAGGCCATTCTGGCATTCACTACAATTCAACGTATTTGTATTTACAATACAAGTGCATGCCCGTTTATATGGTTTGCGAAATTGAGGGGCTTTGCTTTAAATTTTGGAGCTTGGGAGCGGTGTTGGGCGTGAGGTGAGTGGGGAGGATGGGGCTGCGACTTGGGGTCGGCTCTGGGATAGCTTGACAACCAGGGTGACAGAAGTCTATCATCGTCTCACAGGACAACAAGGTCTGGTCATGCCGCCCCCCTTAGTTGATATGGGAAATACGGAGAAAGGGAGATGCCAGACTTTTCACAAGTGCTAATTTTCACTGAAAGAGGGATGAAATGAAGAAGGTTATCATTCTGCTGCTCATGGTGTTGCTACCTGTCGTTTCCACACTTGTGGGGTGCTCCAACTCTAGCGGAGGAGTCACAACTCCTATAGGGCTTGTTCCGACGAAAGCCAATTTAGTAGGTCAAGTAGACCTGAGCAAGATTTTGCAGGACAAAGACCTTACGGGAATATACGACAAAGTCCCCAAGAACAGCACCTATCCCCAGACATTTGATGATGCCCTGACTCAACTCAAGGATCAATACAATATCGACTTGAATAGCTTTCAGGAAGGCTTCTTCTTTGCCGATGTCTCAGGATCTACTTATCAAGGCAACTATACCGGGGTTATCGTAGAGGGGACTTTCAATGAAAGCGATTTGATTGCAGCCATTCAATCAGCAGCACATGTTCAGTTGAGCACCATTAAATACAAAGACTATGAGATATATACGGATGAGCTCGGGCAAACCGCTATTGCTTTCCTGGGCAATACCACGTTTGTTATCGGAGCAATGCAGCCCGTTAAAGATGTAATCGATGTTAAAAAAGGAGATGCCAAAGCCTTAAGCGGCGAAGTGCTGGACACCTATAACAAGCTAGGTGACGCCCTGATTAAAGCAGCGGTGTCTGTGCCGTCGGGAGTAGCGGAGGGCCAATTGGGGCAATCTGCGAGCCAAGTTCTGGGGAATCTATCCGTGTTTGACAAGGTTCAGACTGTGGGGATGACTCTGTCCAAAGGCAACAGCTCGGTTGCCCTAAATGTGAAATTATGCTGTGCCGATAGCGATTCTGCGCAGAGCATTGAGGATTCAATCAATACCTTAATCGGTTTTGCAGGGCTCTACATAAGCGGGTCCGGAAATGAGACGCAAAACCAGGCGCTGGGCACATTGCTTAACAGCGTGGAGGTAAGCAGGAGCGATTTATGCGTTAATGTCAGCCTTTCCATGACCGTGGCACAGATCGAAGACCTCACACAAAGCGCGAGTCAAGGTTCTGGTCAGTCTGGGTAGGATGTTCCCGACAGGACGAATATTTAGCCTGATTATCTAGACGTTAAACAGGATTGTGACCACATCGCCATCCTATACAATATAGATTTTCCCCTTTAACTGCCCCCCTTAAAGCGCTACAATTCAAAACATTTGTATTTACAATACATGTGTATGCGGTTTTATATGGTTTGGGAAACTGAGGGGCTTTGCTTTGAATTTTAGAGCTTGGGAGCGGTGGTGTTGGGCATGCCAATTGAGATGGTTACCAAGCAGGTTACCTAGTCAAGACGACATTACTCAAGATGTTAGCCGACTGTTATCAGGGTGAATAGTCCTTAGTGGCCAGTCTCGCTTCCATCTTGCTGCGGAAAGCCTCAAGAGCTGAGCGCGGCCTCATCATAACTGTTATGTCCTTGATGGAGCCAGCCTTGTCAAAACGCAGTATGTCAATGCCTTCTACCTCTCGGTCGTCAATCTGGGCACGGAATATTAGGCCCAGAGTTCCATCCTTGGACTCCAGCTGGTCAGTATACCTGAAATCCCCCAGTATCTCGGCAACTATCCCCAGCACCTTCTCGATGTCTGCCTTACCCTCGATTGGCCTAAAAGTGACTGGACTGTGCAGCACAGCATCCTTCGCGAAGGCACCAATAGCATCGTCCAAGTTTCCCGCTTCCACCGCTCTTCTAAATCTACCTCTGTCCATCTAAGTCTCCTTGGCTTGATTATACACCTGCCCTCTATGTCCTTACCCCACCACCGCCCTGTAGTGCTTCATGCTTCCCTTTCTTTTATGCCCTAAACCCAAGAAACCCTCAGATTCTGAATACGTGCTATCTATCCTCACACTTTCGAGTGCTTCCGAACTACTACTATCGTACCAGTGAAATAAGGTCAGTTGGGCGATTGTTAGCAGAAGTAACGTAGCCTATAGTGGTGACAAGATAACTAGAAGAAAGGTTGCACGAGATATGATAAGTGATATGGCAGATGACAAGCAGAATAGCGGCATGCTCACAGTGAGAGAAGTAAGCTCTCTTCTACACATCCATCCAAATACCCTAAGATGGTGGACTGACCAGGGAATACTGAAAGCATATCGCATAGGGCCCAGGGGCGATCGAAGGTTCAAACAGGAGGATATTAGCATATTCCTGTTGGTGAAAACCGAAGATGTGATTCGGCAGAAGAAATCGGCAGATTAGACACCTACTATCTAAGGGTGAAATCAAAAGCCAGAAACTCGGTCATGACTGGGTAGTGTTGGAGTTGAGTTATAAGAGGAAAAAGAAGCGGAAGAAGTGATGGCATCAAATAATCATGCATATATGGTCCACGCAAGAGACATTGGCTATTGGATGCGACTTGCATCAACTTTAAAGCATCTTAGAGAAGTAGTGGGAGATTTTCTCAAGAGTGATGATACAACTGCAGAAAATGAAATATTTAAAACCACAATTCGTCTTAGTAGGCGCATGGACTGGTACTGCAATGAGCAAGACCCAGAGGGGGGATACTGTATTTCAAATGAAGACAAAGAGGAAATGATACAAAAAGCTCTGGGTAGCGTTTTCCCTTGTATAAAGGCATCCAAAATCTCAACAAAGGATTGTAATGAATGTGAAGTGGCAACTACGTGCCACAGTAGTAGAGGGTCTGCCTTTAAACACCCGACAGAGAAGCGTAAGAAAGTAATAGAAGAAATAAGAAGGGGGATAGAAGCAGAAAAGAAGAATTATTCTGAAAAAAAACCTGCTGAGAATGCTATATCTTTCAGAGAATTCCATAAAATGCAAGAGGAATTAGACAAGCACTTTGATGAAATTGCGAATTTGTTATGAATAATAATTTCAAGGCATAAGAGGCTGCTATTGACGTTCTCCCGGTATTAGTATCACCGGCTATTAGAGCCCAGTCGCTGTTACAGCATACTCCATGGGAGCCCTACCGGAACTGCCCTCGGAAATGGTACCACTTACAGACTTAGAGTTACGAGCATTTTAGCTTCAGGAGCAGGCTGAACCTCAAAAAACCCTCCACACCCAAGTACTTAATTACTACTGCCCCCCCAAAGCACTACAATTAAGAGTATTTGCATTTACAATACATGTGTATGAGTTTATATGGTTTGGGAAATTGAGGGGCTTTGCTTTGAATTTTAGAGCTTGGTAGCGGTGGTGGGCATGTGGAAGGGTGTGATGGTTGCAGGCTGCGACATGGGTTAGGCTCTGGGATGGATTGACAACCAGGCGCAAAGGGTCATATATTGTCGTCACCAGGCGCGATGAGGGATGAATACCGCCTCATCGAGAGTTGAAATAGGGAATCCCGGTTATCATTGCCCACCGGCATGCCGGTAGGAGGGTTGCCGCTCAGCAGCAAGTATTGGCTAACAGGCTGAGACGGCGTTTAGAGAGGAATGAATGAGAAACAAAGGGAAAATGCTGCTGAGCTTAGAAGAGTTGAGAGAATTCGATGGAAAGTCTGGAAAACCGGTGTGCGTAGCTTTAAAAGGGAAGATTTATGACGTTTCTGAAAGTCCACTTTGGAAAACGGGCAAACATCAGGGTCGGCACCCTGCCGGAACCGATTTGACCGAAGAGATAGCGAATGCGCCCCATGCTGAAGAAGTACTGACGAAATTCCCGGTAGTTGGGGAACTAAGACAGGAGAAGCCTTCCAAACGTACACTTGCAGATAGGATAGAGGGATTGCACCCTCACCCGATGCTAGTCCATTTCACAATTGCATATTCTATTGCGATTCCTATATTAGCGCTTATCTATATTTCTACTCATAAGTCCTCTTTCGAAATGGCATCTTACTATCTGCTTATAGGAGCTCTCTTAACTGGTGCTGTGGCAGGGCTTCTTGGTGTGTTCAGTTGGAAAATCACCTACAAGGGCAGGGTGAAAAGGCTGTTTGTGCTAAAGGCAACATATGGCGTTGTATTGGCTGTTGTTGTTACGACATCTGTCGTCTGGCGGTCCGTGGATTCGAACATATTAGTAGCGGGAACGTCCTGGTCCTATGTATACCTAGCGCTATTAGTGATTTTGGCCCCGATAGTCGTTATGCTCGGCCATTACGGAGATAAGATTCTCTACTCTTGAAACCGGGGACGGACGGGAAGGGCCTACGGTGTCATGCTCGCTTTTTCGACCTCGAGGCTGTAGAATGCGGACAGCTGGCTAATCCATATTTACTGGAGGTTATTCGTGAAGAATGTTAAACTTTCTGTGAGCGGCAATACCCTTACCATCACGGTGGACTTAACTCAGGAGTTTGGGCCATCGTCCTCAGGCAAAACCATAATCATTGCCTCTACAGAAGGGAATTTCCCGCTACCTGGGCGCACCGAAGTAGTGGGACTGAACGTGTATCGCAAGAAATAGCATAGGTCCGACGGAGCTCCGGGAACCTTGAGGAGATGAAGACGGAGGTATAGATATGGGTAACAAGGGAAGAAAAAATGTGAAGAAGCCCAAGAAGCAAGTATTAGAAAAGAAAACACAGAAGGTAGAACAAAAAAAGAAGGCATAAAGGCACTCACCTGGGATTCAAACGATGCTAATAACCAAGCTTGGTAATCGACTATTTGTCTAGTAAGTCACTTTCGTCCAGATCGTTCAGTCGACTGGCAGGTAGTTCTCCATTAATATAATTAGGGGCCGCTTGATTTGGCCCCTAATCCACTTTTTTGGGCTTAGGACTTACTTACCTATGCGGAAGACCTTGGTTCCGCATCTCGTGCAAACGCCTTGAGTAGCAGGACGTTTGTTCTTCATTGTGATAGCCTTCGGATTCTTGATTTCAACCTTCTTCTTGCACTTCATGCAATATGCCTGCATTTTTGCCTCCTCGTTTGTAAGATTCTGAACCGACACTATCACATGGAGCATAGTCAGTCAATAGGCTTTGTAAACATTTCATCGTTTATGTTGCTACACACAGCTAACCCCCAAAAACGCTGTGCTGGCCACTGATCCTTATGGGGGGTAACAGGGTTAATGGGGTTAGAAAAAAATAGAGAGAAAAACAGTTAGTCCTTACACATTTTTATTAACCTTATTGCCCCTACTAACCCCCCAAACCCAGAGACGTTAAGGCAGTCATCTTCGTTTGACCTCTGACTACGGTATTCATTTCACCACCGGCCTGTAGTGGTCCATGGTGTTCAATATAAATAAACAAAAACGCTTACCACAGCTGTCACTCAGGGGCTTTCTCTATTTTTCCTTTTCTTTGACAAATCTCGCTCCCATTTCAAAAGCCTTCTGGCAGTCTGAAGGGAACACTTCCTGCTGATGCTTCCGTTTTCTATCCGTTGACGCCTCCAAGGTATCAGCGACAATCTTGGAGTAATCCTTGACATGAAAGGTATCTGTGCTGAGAAGCGTCTCACAAGATCCAAAAAGAAATGAAAAGATCATCT
>Ga0209777_10003311_pt1 | contig 20102 bp, 28 predicted proteins | sample FrelakmetHBP12HB_FD_187147 | JGI IMG/M metagenome (GOLD analysis project Ga0209777, IMG submission 187147) | Freshwater lake sediment microbial communities from the University of Notre Dame, USA, for methane emissions studies -HBP12 HB (SPAdes)... | ecosystem: Environmental > Aquatic >...
AGAAGCATAGAAGTGGGCTGGATCGAAGGCTGTATGGGCATCGGTTATCTTGACAGGTGTACCAATAGAGTTTGTAGAATGGGTGAATGTAACTCCATATTCGTAATACTCCCCGCTATCTATGCTTGTATAAAAGATATGTGTCTTACCATTATAGTTCACGATACCACGGTCTTGCCATCCACTTATTGGGAAATCCCAATCCCCACCACCGACTACCCAATGGTACTGCATTGAACCAAAAGGGTATCCGTACTTTGTTCCTTGGAAATTAATAGCCTTAATTGTTGTAGAGTAGATCGATGTTTTTAGATAAACAACATCATATATATTACCAGTAAAATAGTACCCAGTGCTTACTGGATTTTTACCTATTGAAAATGGATTATTCCATGCAAGGGTAATTGTCCTTCCCGCTTGAGACAGGGTTCCACTGTTATAGATAAAATCTACTGTTGACGCATTAAAACCCACACCTATAAGAGCTGGGAATGTCAGCACAGGCCATGTCGGTGAGACTGCATATTGAGCTGTAGAATTACTTGCAATTTCACCATTATAGATATTTGTCCATCTATTTAAACTTATACCGTTCGTGTCAGATGCTATGCTGTCATTACCTGCAAAATACATGTTCCCTACGCCAACATTACCCAATCCAGCAAGCAACATTCCATTCTGTTCGTGCAGAGAAGTATTATCGGGGAATGAGAGTTGTTGCGCTCCACCATAAACAAAGGCCGCCCTGCTATTGAGTTGGTTAGCCGTCCAGATAGGTGCGGAGCCACTTATGCCAATAAGATCATTATTGTTCGTGGATAGATCATAGACCTTTAAGGTTTCATTCCCTGCTCCGAGTTTGACCCCGAAAGAAGGACTCCACCAACCGATGAGGGAAGTATAATAGCCCCGCGATTTGGCATCCACAATAGCGACATCAACATCAGCAATAGAGATAACGATACCGCCATCCGCGAGAACGCGGGTCCTGTACGATATAGTCTCTGCCTGATATCCGCCAAACAGGAGAGAGTAGTAGGAGAGTGGTGGTCGGGAAAAGGGCGGCAGTGCGGATGCCGTATCAAATGAGACCCCGAAGATGAGAATGAAAAGTGCGATTATTATTCTGAGTTTCCTCATCATCTTACCTCACGAAGATCAATTCAATGGTGTAATTGGCACTGGCCGTCGCCTGATTAGCGATGGTCATGGTAATTGTCGCAATAATGGGCGGGAAGCGATATGACGACATGAAAGAACTATACGGGAAAGTATCCTGCGTCGCCGATGCATGGATCAGGTTGGTCCCTTTGCCGCCGAGCAGATCCTCGCCGTTCATCAATACTGTAATATCGGCGGCATCCGGCGCCGTCCCGCCTACAGTCTTGTAAGTCGTGACCGCATAGAGATAATAATTCCCTTTCAGTAATGCCATGGTATCGGCGTCAACTGTCTGGGTCGCCATCCCGCCGCCATCCGGCGAGTCGGTGCAAACGAGTTTGACCAGTAATATGCCAGAACCCAATTGATATGGAGTCTGGACGCATGAGCCTGGTGTAAGCGCCCACGCGCTTGAGGCCATCAACATGACGGCCAGAATAATTGTTGCTATGATCTTTTTCATGTCTCTGTCCTCATATTAAATCAGTCTGTTTATGAAGTTCTTGTCAGCCATCGAGCATCCTGTTTTTTATTATCTGATAATTCACCGCCGGCGCGGCCATGTCAGGATCGGCTTTCATGGCACTGGCGAACGCTGTAAGTGCCTCTTGCTCCCTTCCCTGATTTGCCCGAATATATCCGATATTGTTGTAAGCCTCGGCGGCCATGGTGCCCATCTTCACTACGATCCCAAACTCTCCTATGGCTTCATCCGGATGGCCGGACATATATAAACAGGTGCCGAGGTTGTAATGAGCGAGAACGCTGCCCGGCTCGATCTCCAGTGCCCTGCGGAAGAAAATCAGCGCCTCTTTATGCCGCCCCTCCGTTTCGCGAAGAATGCCCATATTGATATGCGGATGTGAATATTGGGGGACCCTCTGAATGGCGAGCATAAATTGTTCCTCTGCTTCCACAAGCCGTCCGGCATCCTGATACGCTCGCCCGAGATTATTTCGCACGCGAGCCTTCACGCCCATGGGCGGCTCGTGCATCGTCACCCAGATTAACGCGATCAGGTTAATGATAAACAGCAGAACGCACAGGCGCATGATCCATGGTCTTATGCGTTCCGTCTGTCTCGGATCTAAGCTCATATCAGTCTCCGCCGGTTAATAACCAACTACAACATAATCAACCAATCCGGTAAAAGTAGACGGGGTGGATACTGTAATCGAAGTCGTACTTGTGTTGGCACAAACCCAGGGGACGTTCGGATTGGCGGCCGTCTTTGCGCTAACGATGCAGTTATAAGAGGTCGGTGTGCTAAAGCCTGGCGATAAACCGAGTACTGTAAAATATGTCCCTGTCGTAACACTCACCGCACCGGAATAGAATAATCCCGTCGTACTCTTTGTTGTATTTCCACTTGAGACATTAAACCCAGTTGTTCCCCATGCGACCGTTCCAGTCCCGGCGTTATAATATTTTAGACCGGAAATGGTGAACCCGCCAGCAGGCACGGTTATGGCCGTTCCGTCTTTTTGCAGGGCCGCACCTGTTTGCAGATTTAAAGCCGACCCGGAAGGAAAAGTAATCTTGCGGTTTGCCGCATCAAAGGTGCAGATGATGTTTTTCGAGCCGTCATAGATGACCCAGTTTCCGTCCACTCCCGCCGACGTTATGTTCAAAAGCTCCGCCGTAACGATAATGCCCGGAATAACCATTGCCAGAGCAAGAACGGCGATTAAAAAACGCTTCCAATGTTTCTTCATGGTATCCTCCTTGAAATGGGGCGAAGCCGGAGCCTCGCCCCGATCATGTTAGTTACAAATTACCAACTCAGTTAGTAAATCGCCGTTTCACCCGGAGTCCCCGCATATCTCGGTCCACTGAGAATTGCAAAAACCGCTCCCACACAAAGGGTCGGGTCGCCCAGAGTGATACCAATGCATTTATTCCCAGCGGCAAGCATCGCACTATTGACCGGGATGCAATAGGTTTTATGAACATCGGAGACATTGGTAATGTTAAAGGTGTTCGTTGCGGTCAACGCCGTCGGCACCATGATATCCTCATTGTAGAGAATACCGTCCACCACTGCTGTCTTACCACCTGAGAAGGTCAGCACTTCATTATCAACGAAAGCCGTGGAATTATGGTCGGATAGAACCAGAATCCCACCGCGATCTTCAATGACGGTCCCGACACCTGTAGCTGCACCGGTAGCCGTCTCTCCTGCTGCGGCAGGCACCGAGGACGATGCCCCGTCATACTTGAGCATACAACCGGTTTGGTAGTAGACGGGAAATTTCAAGGCGGTCGCGCATACAGACACACTAATCCCCTGCAAGAGGGTTACTGCAAACTGCGCCGTTATGACAGCCCCGGTCATAATGTATATCTCGGCCTGGTTATAATTCTTCATATCGATGATATCGCTTGTCTTCCCTCCCGCAAAATCCACCGGAAAGGTCAGTGGAACAACTACATATTTATTGTTGATTCCATACATGTTAAGATCCTCCTTATATTGGGCCGGGGCCGAAACCCCGGCTGGATTTATTTGTTATGCCCTTTCCGCGAGTGCGACGAAATGGGATTGCGTCGCTCCTGCACCGCCCTTATACGGAGTCAATGCAGATGCCCGAACCGGCTGGCCGTCTACGCGGAGGACGAAGCGGAAAACGCTTTCATCATATTCGAACCGCACGTGGATGCTCATATCAGCCTGAAGGCCGCCCTTCTGCGCCAGGATATAGCCGTTCATGTCCGCAAGGATGATGTCTCCCACATCGCCCAGTGCCGCGCACTGTTCAATCGGGATGACAGGCCGCCCCAAAAGTGTTCCGTAGGGAGCTCCGGAAATACCGCCCGGAGGCATGAATACGAGCTGCCCGCCGGTGCCGACCGTTATCGACATCGTATAGAGCTGTGGAAGTGTCATCTGATTGATGAACCAGTTCGCATTCAGATAACTCGACGCGAAGATCCTCGAAGACATATTGATCACGTTTTGCGCGAGTATGACATCCGCCTTCTGTCCGTTTTCCTTTGCTACGGTAACGAGACATCCGGCATTGAGGATTCCAAGAGGCTGCCCTGCGCCGTTCCCATTCACAATCGCGTCATCAATCTGGAAACCGAACTCGCCCGGAAATGCGTTTCTGATAAATCCCTCAAGTGCTGCTGCATCATTGAGGAGTTCATCAGTTGCGTAGCAGAGACCGATCAGCTTTTTCAGATTCAATTCGATCTGGCGAAATTTCGGTTTGCTTTTCGTCTTTTCAGATGCTTCCGCCTGCCAATAGGCAACGATGCCGCCGTAGCGACTCGATACGCGGGATGTCTCGTCAACACCATTGATCTTGATTCCGTTGGCGTTGCCGCTGATCGGTTGTGGCCGACACTTAGGAGCCAAAATCCCCGTCTTGATCGCTTCTTGCAGCAATTCGTTAGCGAAATCCTGCTGCACGAGAAAGCCGCCCTCAGCGGGCACGGTTTCATTGAGGCCGCTTGCTGCTGCCGTAAAAAGTCGGGGGTCAACACTTCCTCCGGCCCTTCCCGCATTCACAACGGCAATCAACTGCTGGCCGAGGCTTGAGAACCTGTCTTGTTCTCTCGTCTGGAATGATCTTATTTCTCCTTCCTGTCTCGTCCTTGAAATTGCGGGAGCACTGAGGGCAGCATGCACATTTTCGCGTTCTTTTATTGTGTCAACCATTTCCTTCTTGTCCTGAACTTTTCCGAGAGTTTGCCTTATGTATGCGACTTCATCTTTTGTGAGGTCCCGGTTTTCTACCGTGGCCTTAGCCTCAATATCGGTAATTACCTTCATAAGGTCTCTGATTTCTGCTTCATATTCGGTAACTGTTTTCATTTTTTTCTCCTTTTTATAATTTGATTATAGAAATGCGGATCTACCCTTAGCAATCCATTCGGCTGTCTCGTCCTTCTTCTCCGGAGCATCAGCGTCCCGTTGATTTGCCGGAAGCGGATCGGTGACGGATAGATCTTCATCCCGAAGACCGTCCTTATATCCTTCCGCAAGAATCGTCTTTGCCTCTTTCGCGCTGCATCCAGCGTCCCGCAGGATGCGCTCTAAATCCCTTGCCGTAGGCAGTTGCCTCTTTCCTGATATACTTTCCGGGATGTTTTTGAATCCCAGTTTCATCATGATGGGTGTGTATTTTATACAAGCCGCCATATCCATCTTGCCGCTGATCTCATCGACGAATCCGGCTTCCATGGCTTCATCGGCGTTCATCCAGGTCTCGGCATCGAGAAGGTTTTTGATTTGATCTCTTGTCTTTCCGCTTTTCGCCACATAAGAGCCGATCATGGTATCGCCGATCTTATCCAGCACATCAGCCATACTTCGCATATCGTTTGCGTTGCCGATGACCAGGCCGAACGGGTTGTGCATCATGTAAAGGGCATTCTCGGCCATGATGACCCTGTCTCCGGCCAGGGCAATCACGGAAGCTATGGAGGCGGCCAGGCCGTCGATGTAGGTTGTAACCGCGGCAGGATGATTTCTGATGGCGTTATAAATGGCCGCCCCGTCGAAAACTTCGCCGCCCGGAGAGTTGATGTGCATGTCGATCTGTTTGTTTTTGATGGCGTTCAATTCCAGAATGAAATCCTTCGCACTGATACCCCAGTATCCGATCTCGTCGTAAATCCAGACCTCCGATGAGTCGGTCTTGTTTTTTATCTCGTACCAGGACATGGCCTTGTTGCCGTCGATCTTGTCGATCAGGACGCCGGCTGCGTCATAGATATCCGTCGCGCCCTGTTGTGCCGCCCGTTGTCTGATGGCGATGAGGCCTGACCGATAAATCTTGCCGCTTTTTCCGAACGGATAATGATATGCCGCCTTCGTCTCCTGGTTGGCCTCCGGGTCGATGCCGAGATGCCATTTCGAATATTCATTCCAGTCGGGCGGATCACCGAGGATCTTGTTGCCGTCCTCGGAAGAGAAGGACCAGCTGCTTGTCTTATCTACCTTGCCAGCATCGATCATGCTCCCTGCATGACTTTTGCCCTTTGAATTTAATTTGACTGCCATGGTCTCACCCTCCGATTTTGCGGATATTGCTTTCTATGGCCTTCGCCGGCTTCACGGGCACGGTTGCCGGCGCAGGCGCAGGAACTGACGGCGGCGGAACGGGTTCTTTTCCTGCATTTCCCAATGACGTCATGTTCAATGGCACCAGATGAATGTCGCCGCCGTCCACCGGATCCATGTCCTCTTTCTCGCGGATGTCGTTGACCGACATCGCACCGATCATGAACATTTCCTTGTAAAATGTCGCACGGCTGGCGGCGTCGCCCCTCAAAAGACCTTCGACTATGTGCTTGAAATAAAGCCTGCCCCTTCCGGACAGAGCCTTCTCGCTCGCGGTCAATAGTTGCATGTTATAGTTCTGCTCGAAGCGGACCAGCCAGGGCAAAAGAGAATCAATGACGAATGACGTCTGCTCCGATTCGATATTTGAGAATGAGGATTTGGTGAGGTCCTTCAACTTGTGCGGCGGGAGATTGAACCATCGCGCGATTTCCGGGATTTGAAAACCCCTGGTCTCGAGGAACTGGCAATCATCCGGAGGGATCCCGTACTTCTCAACCTTCATTCCTTCTTCCAGGAGCAAGAGCTTGTGCGCCTTTCCAAGACCGCTGTGCGCGGTCGTTAATGAATTTGTTAGATTGCTATGGGCGGTCGCCGAGAGACTGTTGGGGTGTGAAACGATCAGGCCGGGATTCGTGCCATTGCCAAAGAATAGCGAGCCGAATGTCTCGAGTGCCATTCCCAGGCCGATGGACTTCCGTGCCATGGCGATTACCGAGTATCCCTGGAAACCGTCGAAGCCGAGGCCGGGGACGTGCAGGATCTTCTCGCGGGGAAGATCGATGTCCTCGTTGCCTACTCGGATGCGATAAAAGAGGTTTCCTTCTTCCATCCGGATCTTGACGCGGTTCGGCGCAATCGGCCACAGTTCCCGGAGATCTCCATATCCATCGCGGACCTTCTCGGCATAACAGTTGCCCCATGTCAGAATGTGCGCGGTCATGGCTTCCCGGAATGCCATCGCCGTCATATATGGGTTTGCCTGATCGTGCATGACGCGATATGCCGGCAGATCGTCGGCGATGCGTTTTGATTTATCTTTCCTCTGCATGAGGTGAAGGGGCAGGGCGCCGATGGTGCCGGAGATAAGGGAGACTGCGTTCCAGACGGCCGAATAGGTAAGCGCGGTTTGCTCGGTGACGTTCTCGCCTGATAACGACTGGGCGCCGGCGAGATTCCAAAGCGAGGGATTCCACGCCTTCTCGTCGGTCAAGGAGAGATTCTGAATAAGGAACCGCCGGATTCGTCCAAGAATGTTCACATAAATAGCCTTGGGTTGATAATCGGGAACTTCTATTTGGCGGGATGACTAATTGTATGGTAGGATTATGGCAGGAAAGAAATGGGCATGTCTACTGCAGGATTTCATCAATTTTCATATATTTTCCACTTTTTTTACTCGGGGTGCCTGTGTAAGCGGAAGTTTCGGATCGATTCACGTGTTATAAAAACTGTTCCGTGGGGTTTCTCGGCTTGAAGCTTTCCATGCTCGATCCAGAGACGAATCGTTCTTTCATGAACTCCAAAATACGCGGCCGCCTCACTCACGCGCAATAATTTCTTATCGGGGAGATCGGGGAGGTCGTTATCGATTTGGTCAGTCATGGGTATTCCTCACTTTAACACCAACACCGCCTTGCACTCCATGCACACCAGCACGGCTTGCTGTGCGGTCAATTCCTGTCCCGTCGGCGATACCAGTGCCGAGACAATATAGACCGTCACGGCTGGGATAAAATATTTGCAGCCGCACTCGCACTGTTTTTGTGTCGCATTTTTCAAATCGATTTGAAACTGTTGACCTGGCCGCAATGCTTTCATATTTAAATCTTTCGGCCCAAATCCCGCTTCCATTCTACGCTTCGCGTCTCCCATCTTGTCCTCCTTGACCAAATGTTAAGATTCCCTGTCCTTCATATTTTGATTTTTTCTGTCCGCCTCTCAGCATTGCCCGGCCCACGGCCATGATGAGGGCCACGGCGCCGTCTATGCGTTCCGTGCTCTTTTCTTTATCAGGCTTCTTGTTCTCCGCCGGATCCACCTTGATCGCCACGTTCGATATCATCCAGGATAAAACGGGATCGCCGCCGTGGGCCAGTTCCTTGCCCATGACCATCTTTTCAACTTCCTTCGTTGGGGCCGACATCGAGGCGAATCCCTGGCCGAACTGGATGAGCGTCCTCTTGCCCTCGACCTCAAACCCGAGGTCCTGCAGGTCTGTCGTGATCTTCTGGGATCCCCAGCGGTCAAAGGCGAGTTCGGCAATCTGATAATCTGTCATATCCTTCTTGATCTGCTCGATGATGAATTTATAATCGATGAGGTTGCCGGGCGTGAGCGTAATGAATCCCTGCCTTGCCCAGACGTCATAGGGGACCTTGTCGCGCTTGACGCGCTGCATCATGTTGTCCGTAGGAAGAAAGAAGTGGCAGAGAACTTCATATAATATGTTTCCCTCTTCTGGCGGGAAAACCTTAACCCAGGCCGTCAGGTCCGTATTCGAGGAAAGATCAAGCCCGCCGTAACAGGTCCGGCCCTTGAGCGCCGCAGGATCGACCGGAAACGCACAGGCGTTCCAGACGTCAAACGGGATCCATCGCGTCACGCTTTCCGTCCATATGCAGAAATTGAGGCGCTTGACGATGTTTTGCTTCGGCGGCATATTCATGGCCTCGTCCACCTGCTCCCTGATATATGATTTCTGGATGGATACCCCGAGGTTCGGATTTGCTTTTGGCCATACCTTCTCGTCCGTCCAGTCGTCGCAGTCCGGGCAACCGTCCTGGGGGATCGTCTTGCCTTCTGCGGCACACTTGTCGCACACGTCCAGGCCGCTCATGTATCCGAACCATGAATCGTTCTCGATCAGGCCCTTCAGTATCTTCTCGGTATATTCGTGGTGCTGAAAACAGATCGAGTGGCGGTCATAGCCGGCGTTGGTGATCTCAAATATCAAGGCCTGGCGTCGTCCCTTCGTGCCGGCCCGGATCTTCTCAATGACTGTCGCGTTCGGGTGTTCATGGATCTCATCAATCAGGGCAAAGTGGGGACGCTTGCCGTCGAGGCCTCGATGTTCGGAGGAAATGGGACGGAAAAATGAATTGTTAGCCTTATAATCGATGTTTGCAACGCCGACATGCAGTTTTTTCTGCAGCGATGGAGAACTTTCAACATAGGCCTTGGCGTCCCGGAAAAGAATGCCGGCCTGTTCTCTCATGGTCGCCGCGGCATATATCTCAGCTCCCTTTTCATTGTCGGCAACCAGGCCATAAAGTCCCACACCCGCAGCCATGGGACTCTTGCCATTTCCCTTCGCGATCTCAAGGTATGCCGTTCTGAATCTTCGAAAGTCCCCATTCTTCCAGCCGAAGATGGACCCGACGATGAATTGCTGCCACGGTTGAAGAACAAAAGGCTTGTCAACAAACTCTCCCTCATAGAAAACGAGAAACGCTGGGAAGAAATCTATCGCGGCCTGGGCAGCCTTATTATCAAACCACAGGCCGGGGGATCTCCTTGTCCCGTATTTTTTCAGATCGTCGAGATGGCGCCGACAGGCCAGGCGAACCCACATACATGCCGGGATCTTTCCGGAGGAGACATCCCGGGCATATTGTTTTGTTGGATGCAGCGCCTTAGTGGCCACTCTTGCCTCTCATAAATTCGTCCAGTGGATCCTTCGTAGGATCCGGCATGTCGAAACTGCCGCGGTTCGAAAGTGGCGTCAGGTAAAATTGTTTGGAATAGACCAGGAGGAGGTTTGAATATTTGCGCTTTAAATCGGAGAGGGCGCTCTCCCTCATGGTACTCATCTCAACATCTGCCTTCGGCTCAGGTCTCGTGTCCGCCTTGTCCTCAGATTTCTCGCTCGATTTCTCGCCGCCCTGCAGCAGTGATCGGCCGGATTCATTGATTGTGATGTTAATATCCCGCAAACGGGCAACCAGATCACATAATTCAGCAAACGCATCCTCCGACAAAGTGTTCAAATGCCCTCTCGCAATCAGAATTGGGGCGGTTTTATCCCAAAAAGCAGCTGCGTAACCGTCAAGTTGGGGCGGTTTTTCGACATTCACGCTCAATCCCGCCGATCCTGTTCCCTTTTTCCGCTTACCGCCTTTTACCCGCAACGAATTTTCAAAGGATTTCTTACACTTCGGCTTGCAGTATAGCTTGTTTGCTGGCCCGGTGAAATTCTTATGACAAAACTTGCACGGCTTAATCATTTTCTTCCTGAGTGCGGTTTATTAGTATCCATTTGAGGGCGGTCATAAAAGCGAGACTGTCCACACGGTTAATCTGGCGTTATGATTTAAGATTTGACCTGCCCCCCCACCTCTCCTGTTCGTGTTCGATGTCATGACATGGATCGCACATTGATTCTAAATTTTCTGGCGCATTGTTCTTTGGGTTCCTGTCCTTATGGTGGACCAAGACTGCGGCCACATCGCGCCCGACAGGCAGGCATCGTTCGCATAGCGGATCGGCATTCAACTTCATGATCCGGACCCGATGCCAGTTGCTGTCATATCCACGCTCTGTTGCCGTTCCCCGTTCTGCCTCATAGTTGGCGTTCGCCTTGCGTCTATGCTCTTCACAGGGACCGCCATCTGTCACTCTTGGGCAGCCAGGATATCCGCATTGCTTCTTTGGTTTAGATGGCATGGTCATCATCCTTCGCTGCCGTTGCAAGCGCTTGCACTGGAATGTCGATCAGACCATTGGCTATCAGGTATTCAAGATCATCGGCTGCTTCAAAGAAGAACACTGTTGTATTGAATGCGATCTGCCAGCGTTCTGCATTACGATCTTCTTGCACGATACCTGGATCAAAATACAAATATGGCCTTCCATTTCTCTTATATAGATATATGCCCTGATCCTTGTGCTTCTTTAGATATTCAGAGAGACGCACGACAGACGCGCTATCCTTCCATGACTGCAATCCAGTAGACGCAACCACTTCGGTCTCTTTACCCTTCAATGGATCGTATTTATCCATCAATTTTTCGAGACTCATTTTTTCTTCGCTCTTCTATAAAGAAACGACAACCACTCATATCGGCCCCTACCCAACAGATGAGAATATTCTCGCCGCATTTAAGTTTGCCCTTATACTGTCTGCACTTTGGGCATATCCAGCCCGTCACGGTGGGCCATTGTTCGATCATTATGTCTGTTAAATTCTTCATCACGTCATCCTCCTTTTAGGCACAGGTGGAACAGGCAGGCACAGGCGGCGGGCACAGGTGAAACATTAATCATTTCGCCTTGGTCACAGGAGGAACAGGCACTTTTTAATATAATCAAAATATTTCTAAAGAGAAAACGCGATTTATTGACAAAGATAAATACGCGCGCGCGCGCATGTGCGATAGGTGGATTTTTGCCTGTGCCCCCTGTGCCCAAAGGCAAATAGTCAATAAAATCAATCCAAAAGTGTCTCAGGCGGAGGCGTTTTGCCTGTGCCTCACCTGTGCCTGCCTGTGCCTGCATTGAAATCATTGAACAATTCTCCAAAAAACCTGCCGGTATTTCCAATTTTGGCGCGTTAAATCCCAAGGGGAAGGGGGAAGGGCGCGCAAAAAACAATTTTTATTGCCTCTCAACAGCCGACTTGACCCGAATCCCCTCGATAACGCGCGGCTTGCGTACGCCTCGATCACGCGGTTGGTACTGCCGCAGGTTGCTTACCGCCACATAAAGTTCACGAAAGAAGTTTTCCCTGTTCAACGCTGTATATCCATTCTTGCCGCAGTAGCTTTTGTAATCATCATACAGATCAGCCTTGGAAACCTCGTAATCATCGCCGATATCGCACTGATCATCGACATAGCAAAGCACCGGATTATTGATGCGGCGATAATCCAGCATCATCAACCTCGTCTCTTCGGCCAGCGTAAATTTCTTATTCTTCGTCAACCTGGCGAGTCCCACAACCGCCCAGGAGAAAATCTCTGACAATTCCCCTTTGAGGACTTCAAAGAGTTCCGGATCCTTATCCGGATCATCATCGAGGAATTGACGCTTGAAGCGGACCGGCAACACTCGCCGGAAGAAGCCATCCGAATTGTCGAGTACCCGGGGAAGGCGATTCGCCGCAAATGCCAGTTTGCAGTATGACGAAAAAGTAAAAGTGTTTTTATGTTTAAAGGCGGCATTGATCGGATCTCCCGATGTGATCGCCTTAAAATATGGGCTCTCTATCGCCTTGGCGCCGACCTCAGTGCTGATGTTCAGCAATTTGTTATACAATGACGACCGCTGGAACTGATCCTCCAGATCCTGAAAGGACACGGCCGCGCAATTCTCATCGCCGACCAATTCCTTCATCACCTTCAAAAATGTACTTTTCCCATCGGCACCTGGCCCAATTAAAAGCAGACACTTCTCGAACTTCGTATGCCTGACCAAAACGTAACCGAGATATTCCTGCAGCTGCGCGATCGCCTCGGGCGTCTGTACCGTCTGCTTGAGATAAAGCAACCAGCGTTCGCAAACCTTATCCGACTCCGGATCAAAAGAGACCGGCAGTGAATAGGTGCAATAAAAGTCGCGGTCGTGCGGCTTAAGCTCATATGTCATAAGGTTGAACATGCCGTTCTGCAGGCATATCCAATCGTCCTGGTCGTTGACCTTCCGTCCATGCGGGATGGTGCAGAGCATCTTGACCTGATACGTGGCATCCTCCGCCCGGCTTTTCTGCGATTCGTTGTGCAGATATTTAAGGCATAGATTCCGGACGTGATCCTCGTCGAAATATTCCCAGTATTGCTCATTCCAGCGATACATCAGGCCCGTCTCCGGATCCGAAAGCAACGCGAGGTCGCCCAGGATCTTATTCGCCAGCAGACGCGGCTTGAATGACATGCGGTCTTTATGGACGCCCCTGGCAAAAAATATTTCGGGGCCTGCGGGGGCGGCATCATCGAGGGAAACTGCCGCTGCCGGCGTTTGCGCGAATATCTTTGCCGATTCGATTAAGACTCGAAAATCATCGGGCGTCTTTTTATGGCGGACAAAGAAGTCTGTCAAATCCTGCCCATGACTTTCGGGATATACCCCGGATTCGTCGATCCCCATGAAGGACGGCCATTGTATCATCCGGATGGACTTTGCCGTGCCCATGAGCGCCTGTGCCGCGAAGGTCGCGTATTTCTGGCCTGGCATATCGGCATCATACGCAATTACGACATGACGATCCTTGAATGGCGCCAGGTGTTCCGCCGGCCAGTTCTTTAACTTGGATGTTTGTGTGATTGCATTGAAGCCGTGAGAAAGGGCGCAGAGCGTGTCCGTCTCGCCTTCACATAAAATTACCGGTGATACATATTCGCCTTTTTTCTCTTCAACGTCCCCTTTTAACGGCCACGCGGGAAATAGTCTCGAGGATCCTGTCGATCGGGCAAAAGAAATTATTTTGTATTGTTTCGCGCCCTGATGATACAGGCGGATATTGACAAGGTTGCCCTGTGAGTCCGGAACCGGGATTGCGACTTTTTCCGGCGTCTTCAATTTGATGAGAACGCCCTTTTTCGTCAGGCGGTATGTTTCAAGACGAAGATCCAGGAACTCGATCCACCTCCTGGACCATCCGCGAGTCTTCTCAAGACGCTGGATCCATTCATCAGGCAAGGCGGGAAACATCTCCCATGCCTTGTGCATCATCTCCATCGTCTTCTCATGACTAAGAGGCTCCGCCTCTCCGCTTCCCCCGCCCTTCGCCGCCGCGCGCTCCCGTTTTTGATCCCCCCCAAGGGGGATAGCGAATTTGTCGCAGAACGCCTTAAATCCTTCCGTCTGACTCAGGCCATTGACTTCTGTCCAGAGCTTTATGATGTCTCCGGATGCACCGCACGAAAAGCAGTTGTACTGGTCTTTCTGGAAATTATATGAAAAGGAAGGGTTCGATTCCTGATGGATAGGGCAGAGGCCGTGCAGTTCGCCTTTTTTCTCTTCCGTCGATGTGACTTTGAAGAGATCCTTGGCGATGCTTTTGCGATCTGCCTCTGAAAGATGTTTTTTTGCGATGCCCATTATACCTTTTGTTTCTTGGCCTGCAAGAGATCAACTTCCAGCAGGAGGTCATTATAGTTATTGAACCAAATAACCATTCGGCGCATGAGGCCGGCCTGCTCACCTTTGGCCCAGAGGCCATATATCGGGATGCCGTTGCTCCACGCTATTCCCACCTCCGCCCAGGCATCCGTTCCTGATGGACTTATATAAATCACCAACTCAGAGACCGAGGCACCAATCGTGTCATATTTGAAGGAATTGATTGCCTGTTCAGTCAGAACCCATTCTTCAAAGTTGATCGGCTTAATAGCGCCGTGACCTTCTCCGTAATTATTTTCAACAAAACTCAGGACTTCATGTCCCATGTCCCTCAACATCTTGGTCAGCATTTCAACGGCATGCTGATTCTTCCAACTCGAGGCAATATATATTTTCATGCGAAAACCCTTTTCTTCAACTTGACCTCGAGTTTTGCCACAGCCAGGACGCTGCGTTTCAATTCATCGGGCATTTCTTTGTAGCCGTGCTGATTTAGCGCCAGCAATTCTGCCCGGCTGATCAGCATGAGATTCTCAATGACGCAGTGCTGGTTATTGCCATCCTTGAAAGCCACGACCATACCGGGCGGTACTGGTCCGTTAACTTCTTCCCACATGACAACATGTTTCGAACGATACCAGGCCGGGAAACCCGTATATGGGTTTTGCTGTGAAGTCTTTATCAACAGATGCCCGTCTTTTGTATCGATGCGTTCCGTACCCACGGGTTTTCGATTGGGCGGTATGCTTCCCTTTTTAAAATTCCCACTGTTTGGCTTCACGACCCCTTTTGTCCCTTTGGTCCAGGGCACGTTGCCTTTTGGAAAACATCCGGTGCGTCCCGACAATATCTTGCGATTATTTAAAAACGCTTCAACCTGGCCATTCCTTTTGTTCATAGAAAAGTGGGCATTCAATGCGACTGTCAAATCAGGGACGCTGAGCCGTCTATACCCATCCCGCATAAACTGCGCCTGCTCCGGGGTCCAAGTGATAAGAGTGCCGACGGGATTACCGACCGGGCGACCGCATTTAATTTTGTGACGATGCAGCACAGCATGGATCTGGCTGGCCGTCGTGAACATTCCAAACTCTGCATTGAAGGCATCCGTGAGTTCCGCGATCATCATTGATGGATACTTCTCACGCAGGAACTTGACGTGCCGATCGCTATAAATGCGTCTCACTTAATAACCTTGGTCTTCTCACTATTGTTTTCTTGCCCCAGCATGCCCAGCATGTATTTGCCCTGCTCGCTTTCACGAATGGTACCCTCGCTCACGGCTTTTGTCGCCTCGAATACCAGCCTGGCATTGTTAATGATCTGATTGGCCACACTAGTTACTGCTTTCGCGCGAGTGATTTCCTCGGTCAGCTTCTCCTTTTCTATCGACTCATCCGACAGTCGTTCGAGTTGACAGAAAAGATGATCATTAAGATCAGCAAGTTTGTTTTTCATAGGATTTGCCCCCGATCATTTGTTTCAAACAGATGTTCTTGGCGGGATTTAATAATGATGTTACAAAGATTTGCAGACGAACGGATAACTCTTAATCAGTAGGTTGCCGGTTCGATCCCGGCAGGGCTCACCAGATATCAAGGGGTTAGCGATTTGGCTAATCCCTTTTTTACTGATCCGTCTGCTTATATCTGCTTACTCCTTATCAACATCGTCATCGATCAATTCGTAGATCACTCTGTACTTTGCAATTCTATATTTTGTCTTGTCCTTAAACACATCATGGACATTCGCGGCCCTTGCTTCTTCCGGAGACGAAAAATCAAACTCGTCACAATATGCGCGGCTATATGATCCACATGCCTCACCAGTTTCTCTATTAATGATTCGAAAAATTTCTTCGGGCTTTTTCTCTTTTGGTTTCCTCATCCAAATGTCCTTTCTATGGCGGCCTGCTTTGTTCGCATGGCCGGGTGTGTATAGATCGCCGTTGTGGAGACGTCCTCATGGCCGAGGAGATCTCCGACGCTCTTGAGATCCGCTCCGGCATCGATCAGGTGCGACGCGAAGCTATGCCGCAGCATATGAGGCGTCACGCGCCGCGTTATACCCAGAATCTTCACCGCCCGGCGGATCGGCCAACGGATGTCCGTCAATTCTCCGCCGCCACGCTTCGAGGGGAAAACCAGTTTCGCCTTCTTCGGAAGGGTTTCCAGGTGGGCGCGCAATGCTTCCTTCAGGCGTCCAGACATAGGGACGATCCGTGTCTTCCCTCCTTTGCCGGTGATCCTGAGCATCCCGTGATCCAGGTGAACGTCCGCCGGTCTCAAGGACGTGGCCTCAGACTTTCGCAGGCCTGCATCATAGAGGCAATAATACATCGCCCTGTGACGAATCGTCATCGCCTCGATGAGCATCACAGCCTCTTCCCTCGAGAGCGCATCAGGGACCGGCCGTCTATAGGGAAGCCTTTTGCAGCGGGGCAGAGGATCGTTACAATAGCCCCGTTCCTTTTCTGCGGCCCAGTTGATCATGGTGTAGAGAGAGCCGATCTCCATGTTGATCTGCCGGTGGATCTTGCCACGCTTCGTTTCCGCGAGGCGCTTGCGTTTATATGTATCTATATGATCCGTTGTGATGTAATCCGGAAACATGCGCCCGAAAAAGGGCAGAATCTGGCCGTAGAGCATCCTCTTTTTCTCGTCCACGGTCGACGGCCACAGTTGCATTTCAATCCAGGGGATGTACTTCTCGGCGACGCCAGCAACGGTCAGCGTCTCGGCGGCGGCCTTGCCCAATCCCTTCATGAGGGCCTTTTCCCGGACGATCGCCGCGAGATGGTTCTTCGCCTCCACACGTTTCGTGACACGGATCTGTCTGCCGTCTTTATCATATCCGAGCGAGATCACGATATCGAAGACGCCCGGCCTATCCTTGACTTGTCTCACGCTCATCCTTGCGGTCTCCTTTCCTGCTGATGGGTACTACTTTACCCGTCTTAGGAGAGGATTTCAATTCTTTTCGTCTGCGGTGCTTTCCGACTGCATCCCTGGCCCAGTCCTCGAGTTCCCTCGGCGAAGGCCGCTTCTCGCCGGCAATGTTGAAGAAATCGATTACGGCATCAAGCTTTTTGTCGATTCCCTCAAGGAGCTGTTTCTCTTCGTCCGTCATCTTCCGATTCCGATTTGTGTAAATTAACCGTCCTGAGCATTTCAATGATTCTGTCCCTGTTATGGGCCATACAATAGAACTCGTTTTCCTGAACGGCGCCCTCGCCGTCTGTCTGCCTGATTTTGATGATGCCATATTCGATGCCGCGCAAGAAGACATTGGTGCCGGCCTGGATATCGATTATTTCAGGCATGAGGGGCTTCCTCATCATCTCCGTCGCTGATGTTTTTGGTGTCTTTCATCAACTCAAACCATACCCGCTCCATCGCTGCCTGGCTCGGATAATCCTGATATTTGCACCAGGAGCCCCTGTCCGACAGCTCCCATATTGAGTTGAGAATCTTGCCTTCACCGGTAATGGGATAAACGCGCCGCTGTCTGAATATTCTGAAACCCGCGTGCTTGACTTTATTTCTATCTCTTGCATTCATCTGTCAGATCCGATTGACAATCTCAAAAAGTTCATGAATCGATTTGTGAAGGGGATTCTTATGGCAATATCCGTATATAAGGGCACGAACAACAAAAGCCCCTGGCTGTTTGCTTCATCCTTCGCTTTCAACGTTGGCGGAAATGTCGGAGGCTTCTCGCCTGCAACTTTTTTTTCTCCTTCATAAATCTTATCAATTTTCTTATTGAGATCTTTCAGCCTTTTCTCTTTGGGACTTGCCGATGCTTTCTCGCCCTTGTTCATCTTGGTTTTGCCATAGAATTTTACTCGTGCCCCTGCAAGTGCGGCTAGCCTCGCTTCGCCGGAAAGACCGCAACAAACCAATTGACATGATCCGCATAGGCCATTGCCGGACGCACTGCTTAGTTTCATCTTCTCTCTCTCGCAATTGCTGCATGTACCAAGTGGCCGTTCCATGATTTTCTCCTTTGCTGTAGTTGTTTCCAGTTTTTCGGATTTGCCCCTGATGGCCAGCCCCACATCACACGGGCATGAGTTGCATTCGCTTGCCCTGGCTCCGAACATTTCCTCCGCCTCGGCCATGTTTTTCCTGCACCGGACGGGGCTCATGTGCTTGCTGATTTTGCAGTTTTTTAAGCGCCCCTCAAGCATCTGTCGCTTCCTCACCGATGCCGCGTTCGCACATCTGCTCGATCGCGTGTTTTGTAACCTCCTGGCGCGCCGCGAATGAACGGATGGCTTCCAGGTTCTCCAGAATCGCCTTTGCGCCCCGCGGGCCGAGGGTGATAGGCGGTCCATGGTCGACCGGAATCTCGATTACGGGTCTCCGCACGTCGCCGAATTCACAGATTCGCTCAATCGTTCTTTTTGCTGTTGCCATAAGATTTTTCCCGGTCTGGATTCCCGTTTTCACGGGAATGACAAAAGAGAGCGGGGTGGCCCGAGGAGGAGGTCGAACCACGGGCCAGATAGAGGTGTTAATTGCGGCTTGTGGCCGCGCCCCGCGATTTCAGTATATTATTCGCCGCCCGCCGGTTTTCCGTCAGCCGCTCAAAACGTCTGTTCAAATCCCTCACACTGTTTAATGCCGACCTCTGCTCAGCCCAGGTCATGATGTCGCGCTTAGCGTGGCGCCTGAGATGGACCATGGCCATAATCACGAGCACCAGCGTCCCGACGATATTCACCCAGGGGAAATAATCACCGTCCGAGCCTGCCATGCACAAACAGAGAATGGCGAGGATGCAATAAATATATCCCCTGATCAGTTTCCAGAGCGCTCTTTTCATATCTTCCCCCATTTCACAATTTGCATTTCTTGCCGTCGCGGTAAAAGTAGTGTTCGCCGCGGTATTCAATAGACCCGTTGATGCCATGATACTTGTGGCGGTTCTTGATCCATTGAGGACATGTAGGACTATTGTTACTCTCCACCGGCCACATGACGAAGGCCTGAAATCCTATGATCATGACCATGATGGTGATAAAATATTTCATTCCGTAACCGCCTTACAAACAGCAGTGCCGTAAAGCGATACAAGTCGATCATATTCCTTCTTTTCCTCATCTGTTACGATCTTCCAGGGTTTCTCGCCAATCGCCCGTATGCGCTTGGCATCGTAATCTGACACTTTTATTATTATCTCCATTATCGTCTCTCTTTCTTCCCCTGGCATTCGACGCAGCGGACGGCGTCGGGTACAGCCTTGAGCCTTGCAGGCGGAATATCAAACCCGCAATCCACACAATAGGCGATGCCATCGACAACCCGCGCCCTTTCAGGCGGCTCAAAGAGTTCGAGGTTCTGTCTCTTTCTGTGGGCAAAAAGAGCCTTCTCCTGAAATTCCCTGTCGAGTTCTTGTGCGTGGTCTATGATATCCATCCCAACCCTCAACGCCGATGAAATCATTCATGTATACCCTCAGATGACAAAGGTATACTTTAAGGTGATATTCGGCGACCTCTGTTTACCAATGTATACCCATGTATACGTGACAAATAAAAAAAAGAGCGCATCATCGCAGCAACTCCTTCACGGTCTTACGGCTGTTCATCTGCACAAGCAGAATATTTTTGTAATCTTCGAGGAAGCCTTTGATGCAGTATTCGTGGATAAGGACGGAGAGATCGATGCCCTTGGCTAACGCAACGGAGGACAAATCAGTTTTGAATTTGTCCCCCATGCGAAATGATATGAGTTCGGTTTTCTTTTCGTCATCGACGACGAGACGGCTGGAAAAATCTAATTTGAGTTGCGTCATGCCGGATCCT
>Ga0209777_10003312_pt1 | contig 20097 bp, 15 predicted proteins | sample FrelakmetHBP12HB_FD_187147 | JGI IMG/M metagenome (GOLD analysis project Ga0209777, IMG submission 187147) | Freshwater lake sediment microbial communities from the University of Notre Dame, USA, for methane emissions studies -HBP12 HB (SPAdes)... | ecosystem: Environmental > Aquatic >...
CAAAAGCGTCGCCCATGCCGGTCGGCCGCCCGACCCCGATTTTCAGGAACTGCGCGCCCGCCATCCCCAGTTTCGTGAACACCGCCTGCCCGGTCACAGGCAGGAGCGCCAGTAGTACGGCAACCATCACCAGCAGGTATTTCGGATTTCGGATTTCGAGTTTCGAGTTTCTCATGGTTGCCTCCTAATACACCACGGCGAACTTGCCGATTTGCTCGCCCACCGCGGATTCGATGTGGAAGATGTAGATTCCGGGCGCGGGTCGCTGGCCCGCCTCGCTCAACAGGTCCCAGTCCTCGTCGCCGCCCTGCTGGTTCATGATGCTGCCGTTGATGGCGTTGGTCTCATGGTGCTTGAGCGTCCGAATGAGCTCGCCGGCCATGGTGTAGATGCGGATGGTGCAGTCGTTGGGCAGGTTGATGAACTTCAGCTTCCGGAAATCCGGGTGCCGCTCCCATTCACTGGTTACCAGGTATGGGTTGGGCACCACCTTGACATCCAGAGTTTCGCGCGTGACCAGGAACTCAAGCGGGTTGGTGGCAATCCGGTAGGTGGCGTTGGCCGGGGCCGGGGAGTAGCGCAGCGGGTAGACAATCCACGTGTCGCCGATGGCGGGCAGGGTATCCGGGTCAACGGTGCGGCCGAGGTTGAGTTGGAACACGCTGCCGTTGATAATCATGGTCTTGGTGCGCGATGGCGTGATGGTGTCGCTCGGCACGCGCAGCTTCGAAGGCGACAGCGAATCGTAGAAGCACCAACCCATCGCCGACTCCGGTCGGGACGGACTCGTCGGAATCACCCGGAAGCTGATGAGGTCGTTGATTGCCAGGTCGGTGACTTCGGCCGTCAGTCGGCCGTTCGCGGCGCTCTTCCAGGCAATCTGGTACTGACAGCCGCGATACGGCCAGATGTAGTTGATGCCGCTGCTGCTGGTGGTTGCCGGGAAGCCGAACTTGTGCGACGGGTAGCTGCCCGAGATAACGTGAATCGAATCAAACGTCTGCTCGGGAATCGAGTCCATCTTCACGTTCACGCCGACCTGCAATGCCGGCAGCCAGTTTCGGGTGAACGACGACTCCTTCTTCACGGTGTCATAGCTGATGCGGGTTACGACCGAGTCGAATATCCCGCCGCTGAACCGGACCGTGTCGGTGTACTTGTTCAGCTTCAGCGAGAAGGTCTGGATGCCCACCGCGGTATCGCCGTCTTCGTGCAGGATGCAGAAACTGTACTCGGGCATGTACCCGCCGGCATAGGCGAGCGGCAGGAAATGGACCTCCAGGGTCTCGCGCTTGATGGCCTGTGGCGCGACGACCGTCGGCAGAATCCAGGCCTTGATGTCCGGGTTGCCGAACGACTGGCTGACCCCGGTGGAGGGCGGCACGTAGTTGCTCGGCTGGGTCCGGCTGATGACCGCCTGCTGCAGCATTCCGGATTCGAGACTCAGGGGCGCAGTGTCCGGCAACTGGCCCAGGGTATTGTACCCGAACGAGGTCACCGCGTAGTAGTACGGGAACCCGAATCGGATACCGGCCGAGTCAGTGTACGAGTAGAACAGGCCGCTGTCCGTAGCCTTGGTCCGGAGGGAGTCGACCGTGGTTGTGTCCTCGTAGAGAATACCGTCGTTCATGTCGCACTGGGTGAGCAGTTGCCACTCGCCGGTCTTGCCGGTCTGGCTGCGGTAGAGCTTGTAGCCTTCGAAATCCTTCTCGCGGAACAGCGGGTCGGAGGAGCGCGCCAGCGGATAGTACGGGTCGCTGAAATTCTCCGGCGACTTGTCCCAGACAATCGTCACCTTGCCGTCGCCCGGGATGAGCGCGAAACCCGGGCTGGGCGGCGGCTGGGGCGCGAGCCAGTTGTTGTTATAGACCTGCTGGGCCGCGTTGTCGGTAATCGCGAGCCGCCAGAACGAAGTGTCCCGGTCGCTCGGCAGATGGCTCATCGACGCGGCCATCGCGCCGATGGTCATCGTCACCATCGAGTCCGGGGCCAGAACGAACGGCCCAGTGGACTGCAGAAACCGCTTGTCGTTGGGCGTGTTGTCGAGCGAGTCGAACGGGTTGTAGTTCGGCGGCGTCACCCACCACTCCTTGCCCTGAAGTGCGAGGTACTGCTTGCCGTCGCCCGGCGGGTCCCCGGCCTGCAGCGTGAAGATCTTGTAGGCGGTCATGCCGATCTGCTCGCCTTCGGCCGGCTCGTCAATCAACCCGTTCTGGTTGTCATCCTGTCCGTTCGGATATACCTGCGTGGTATCCGGCCAGCCGCGGATGCGGCCGTCCGGCTGGCGCTTGAACGGGCTCTGGAAGAAGTCGAATGCGAGCACGCCCGGGAACGTCTCCCACCCGGTCTCGTGGTCCGACCACTCCATGCCCACGTTGTCGACCCAGAGCGACTCCGCCAGCGACGGGCTGTGCACGTAGCGGTGTAGGATCAACCCGGCGTAGTCGTTGTTGGCGCCGCCGATGTCGCCGTCACAGGCGATGCCCATGTAGGCATCCTTGATCGTATCCGACGTAACGTTCTTGATGGTGTAGCTGAAGAAGACAATGTCCCGGTTGGACGGCAGATTCCAGACATAGGTGGACTGGTAGACTTCGATTCCGATGGCCGCGCCGTGCGGCTCCATGTTGGCCGGGTCCCGGTCGTTGTACACCGTCCACAGGTCCCCGGTCGAGAGCGACTTGCGGGGAATCGGGTAGAAATAGCCGCGGATGGTATCCCCGCCCGCCACTGCGATTTTCAGCGGCGTGAGCACGGAATCCTGCATCTCCGTCGGAAACACGCTCGCGTTCGGCGGCCAGTCTTCCGGGGACGAGTAGACGCGCTCGTAGTCCCGGCTCGAGTACCCGCCCGGGGCATTGTCCCAGGCCCCGGGCGTGAACTCGGCCTTCCCGGAACTCGGGTTATACCCGACCGTCGTGTTCGTGTCGGCGTTATTGTTCGCGCGCCGGCCGAACCAGAGGCCGGCCCCGAAAATGTACATGTTGCCCGAGCCGCGGGGCCACTCCCCGCCCGCGCTGCCGCGCGCGGCGTCGTGACCGAACATACCGTAGTTAGAGACCGGCATCCGCCACTGGTTCTTGGCCATGTACACGACATCGAACCGGCGGCCATGCGGCCGGCCGGAGTTCGTCGCGGTCCGGGCGAAGAGCTGAGCGCCGGAGAACAGGAGCGCAAGGGCGCAAGCGGCGAGCAGCCACTTCTGACTTCTGACTTCTGACTTCTGACTTCGTCTCATGGCTGCCTCCTAGAATTCAAGGTTCAAGCCGAGCCGGACCTGGCGCGGCGGACCGTAGTTATTCGGGTTGTTCACGAAATCCCTGTATGCGGTCTTGTACGCGGTGTATTCCTCGGTCGGATTGATGAAGCCGTCGTGGTTCAAGTCCCGGGCGCCGTTGTAGGTTCCGCTGGAGACTGTGATCGGCACGTTGCCGGCCCAGTTCGCCGGGCTGAACGTCGCGGCATAGCCATCGTCATCCGGCTTGCCGGTGAACCCGTAGACCCATTCGATGTTCTGCAGGTCAAGCAGGTTCGTGATGTCCAGGACCAGGTTCAGGGCCACTGGTCCGAGGTGGATTCCCTTCGACAGCCGGGTGTCCAGGTAGTAGCGCGGTGGCATGCGGGCCGAGAACTTCTCGCCGATGACCTGCCCGCTGTTCAGCCCTTGCTTCAGTTCGCGCACCGAGTACGGCAGGCCGCTGCCGAACGAGAAGAGCAGCGTACCCTGGAAGTCGCGCAGGACACCGACCGTAAAGTCGCGCGGGAACTGCAGGGTCAGGTCGGCCTTGACCGTGTGCCGCTCGTCGAAGTCCAGGAAGTAGTCGCGCTTGGGCGGCTCCATCTCGTGTCCGGTGATCGGGTCGATGCCGTACCGGTAGCGCTCGTAGTACCATTCAGTCGAGTACGACGCAGTGCCGCGGGCCATCGAAAGACTGTAGCTGATCTGCGACGACCAGTAGCTGCTCAGCGCCTTGCCCAGCGCAATCTCGAAGCCGCGCACGTTGCCGTACTCCTGGTTCTCATACGGGTAGTACCCGATGGGCAGCGCCGTCTGGTACCGCACGCCCAGCAGGTCGTAGATGTCCTTGTAGTAGGCCGTGAAGTCGAGCGAGAAGATGCGCGACAGTTCGGTTTCGACCCCGAGCTCGTAGGCTACGGTCTGCTGGGCCTGCAGGTCCGGGTTGCCGATGATGTTGTTGCCGCGCAGGTAGGCGTCGGTGCTGATGTTGTCGAACAGGAACTGGTAGGCCGGAGTCTGGAAGAACTGCCCGTAGCTGAACCGGAATTTGCTCCGCTCGGTAATCGGGAAAGAAACCCCGAGCCGGGGCGAAATCTTGTACTTCGAAAGCGCCCGCACGTGCGTCGTGTCCTCGACGCTCGCCGGATTCGCCTTCTTGTAGGCTTCCGGGTCCAGGTAATCCAGGCGCAGGCCCGGGCGCAGGACCAGGTCTTCGAAGTCCATCCGGTCCTGGACATAGATCGACGCATTCAGCGGTTTGTAGTCGAACGCATCCACGAACGGGTTCGGGTCGGACGGCAGCGAGTTGTACCGCCGCGCGATATCGTTCTGGCGCACCTCGAGCCCGGTCTTGAATTCGTGGGTCGTGCCGATATTGTAGGTCAGGTCGCCCTTGTAGGTGATGACGCTCGACCAGTTGGTCAGATAAACGCGGTAGTCGCCGACGCCGTAGAACAGCCGGTTCACGCCGTAAGGATTCAGGGTCACGTCGTTGCGCTGCAGGTCATAGAACCGGCGCAGGTCGTAGATCACCGAATCGCGCGCCAGCACCGAATCCTCGGCCTTGAAGATATAGTCTTCCCAGAACCGTTTGCTGTAGTCCCGTTCCGTGGCCTCGCGGGCCAGGTCCCGGACCGCACGCGTGCGCTGGTCGTAGAAATAGCCGACCCGCAGCGTATAGAACAGGTTCGAGCGCACCATGTGGTCGAGATTCAGGTCAAAGGTGCGGGTCCGGTCCCGTTCCGACAGATAGTGGTCAAGGTTGTACTTGAACCCCAGGTTGTTTTCGTCGTCCGGGGTGTTGGGCTGCAACTCGAACTGTTCCCGGGACAGGAATCCCGACCCGGTCAGCTTCAGACTGGAGTGGACGTAGTTGAGCTTGCCGGTCAGCTTGTAGTCGTTCCGGTTCTGGTGCGGCAGTTTGTATCGGCGCGGGTTATAGTCGCCGATGAAATCGAGTTCCGGCGAAATGAAGTAGCCCAGCCGGTCCTTGCCCAGTTTGAACGAGCTCCCGATGGAGCCTTCGATCTGGTTGTAGCCATAGTTCACGTCCTTGGGCATGAACTCGTCGGTCGTGTACTTGACCCGGCCGGCGAGCTTCTCTTTGCCTTCCTTGGTTATCACCTGGACGATACCCGACATTGCTTCGCCGTATTCGGCATCGAAACCGCCGCTGATGACCACGACCTCGGCGGTCGCCTCGGGATTCACCCGGGCCGCCTGGTACCCGTATTGCGGGTCATTGGTGCTGACGCCGTCCACGAAGTAGGCGACTTCGTCCGGGCGGCCGCCCCGCAGGTGCATGCCTCGCGATGGTTCATTCACGACCCCGGCCTGCAGGCTCACAATCTGGGCCAGGCTGGTGACCGGAATCTTGTCGAACTGGGCGGTCGTGAACGTGTGCTGGCTGGCGGTCTGGGACGCGACAATCGTCGGCGTCGCCACCGCCTCAACCGGCGTGTTAATCATGATGGTGGTAGACTGGATTTCGAAGTTGATGCTAATCGTCTGGTCCACAATCACCAGCACGTTGCTGATGCGCTTCGGCTCGTAGCCCATCGCGCTGACGGTCAGTGCCTGGACCCCGCCCGGCACGGCCGGAACCAGGTATTCGCCGTTTTCCTCGGTCGACGCGCCGTAATCGGTGCCTTCAACTTCCACCGCCGCGCCCGCGACCGCGACCTTGGTTTCACTGTCAATCACCCGACCCTTGATCCGGCCATAGTCGCCGGCCCGGAGCAGGGAACAGGGAAGCAAGAGCGCCAGCGCGCAGAAAACCGGCAGCCACTTCTGACTTTTGACGTTTGACTTCTGACTTCTCATTGCTTCCTCCTAATCCTTCACCCGGATGGGCAAAGACCAGACCGTGAACGCAAAGCCCTGGCCCGGGTAGAACACGTTGCTCTGGGGCACGACCTCGACCAGCAGGTGGTGCAGGCCGCTCGTGGTGAACGTAATCGGCTTCGATGCGCCCAGCGTGTCTGTGCCCAGCAGCACCCGCTGGCCCTCAACCCGGGCGAGGAAATAGTACTTGTCGCCCTTCAGGGCCGGCTTGTCGGCCGACGCCATCAGGTTTACGGCCTCGCCTTTCCGAACCGTGTAGGCCGAGTCCGGGTCGTACAGGTTGTAGATGCCGTGATGGGTGGCGGTTGCATTAAGCAGGAAGGTATCCGTAGTGCCCTGGTAGGTCAGCGCCAGGAAGCGGAGGCTCGGCGCGTCAGTCGTATTCGGCAGGTACAGGCTGAACCCGGACATGCGCCGGACGTGGTAGAGCGGCTTGGTGTTCTCCTTGCGCAAGAAGACGTACCGGCTCACCAGCCAGGTCATCGGCTTCTCGAATTCGAACGTCGTGCCCTCGTGGAACTGCGGCGCCGGAGCCAGGCTGTCGAGCCGCCACGTTACCGTCGTCAGCGGCGGATGGGCCGTGGTGTCCACCGTCGTGTCCGGCCGGTACTTGACGACCCAGTAGCGGTCGCACTGCAACGTGGCAAACCCGGTGTTCGTGGAGTCGATTGCGATGACGTGACAGAAGGTGTCGCTCCAACTCGTGTCCGTGTAGAGCGAATCCACCGTCACACCGAACGACAGCGAGTCCCGGCGGGCCGCGCCGTCGGCCCGGGTGCCGAACCCGCGCAACCGGACGATCTTGATCAGGCTGTCGCCGGTCGGGGAAACCGAATCCCGGGAGATGATGGTGGTCGAGTCAATCAGGGAATCGACCACGCCTTCCAGGAATTGCCGGGTGCTGATGCTGTCGCGCCAGGCGGTCAACTCACTGTTCACCTCGGTCCGGTCCTGGTCGGTCCACCAGGGCCAGGCCGGGGGCGCATTGCTGTGACAGCCCAGGACCCACAGCACTCCCAGAATCGCCAGCGCCAGGACGGGCAGGAATCGTGGGAACCTGCTATTTCTCTTCTGCATCTAGCCTCCTTCGACCGGCATGGCGGTCGAGCTATCGCCGAATTGAAAACTAAGTGCTACTGCCGAGGTGTCTCGACACTACACGGCAGGGGTGACGAGCGACGGAAAACAATCAGCCCTCGCGCGTCGGGTTTTGACCCGGGCGGCGGCGGCAATCCCCTGACCACCCTCGTCAGAGTGATTGGCTCGCTTCGCCCTATCGCGTACCAGGCTGTTCAATCTTAGCGGAGGGCGAGCCGTCAGGCTCGCCCTCCTGATAGAAGAACCTACTGAAGCAGCGTCAGCTTTCTGGTGATTTTTGAGTTGTCGGTAACGAGCGTATAGAAATAGACACCAGCAGAAACTGGCGCGCCGTTCGCAGCCCGGCCGTCCCAGGTCGCCGTGAAATTGCCCGGGTTGGCACGGCTATTGACCAGCGTCTTCACCGGCCGGCCCGCGACGTCGTAGACGGTCACGCTCACATTACCCGCCCTGGGCAGGCTGTAGCTGATGACGGTGTTGCCGCGGAACGGGTTCGGATAGGCCGAACTCACGAGACTGGTCGGGGTCGGGGTCTTGCCTTCCGCAATGCCGACCGGCAAGTCGCCCTTCCAGAACCGCTGGACGATAACCGGGTTGTTGGTCTGCACGCCCTGCAGATACGGCGAAATCCCGTAACCGGAAATCAGGTCATCCTCGTAGCGGACGAAGCAGGTGTCGTTCCACGTTTTGCCCGCAATCGCCGGAATCCGCTTGCTGGTCGAGTCCGGGTCGGTGAGCATCACGAACGGTCCCCAGGTCGCGCCGTTATCCACCGAGCGGGCGGCAAAGATCTCGGACCGCAGAATCCCGCTCGTGCTCTCCCCACTCAGCGAGTCAAAACCCTCCCAGACGCACTCGAATTCCTGGTCTCGGCTCTGGCACAGCGTGGGTCTGCTGCAGAACAGCGAGTTGTAGCCGATGCTGTAGCCAAAGGCGAGGTAAGAAGTGGTATCCTCGCCCCAGCGCGCGACCTTGCTCCACGTTCCGGTCGGCTGGTACCAATGCCAGATCTCAGCCGTGCTAGCGTAGGAACTACCGACCAGGCTGGCAGTCGTCCACCCAACGCTGGCAACGATATGCAGATTGTCGTTAGCGTCCAGGAACGGGTAAATGCCCGCGATGTCGAACGAAGCCATGGAATCGCTGCCCGGAGTATAGGCCGGCGGGAGCGGAATCTGGACCGCCGGGTCCCAAGTGACGCCGTCATCGGTGGTCTGGCGATAGTAGCCCTCGCCCGGCCCGCTGGCATTATTGTACTCCCAACTGATTACCGCCTTGGTGCTCGTCTTGGAGCTCGTGGCGATGAAGGTCGGGAAACCCGGAGTCGGCGCCACATCCTGGAACGCCACCGGCGTGGACCACGTGCACCACGGATTGACATTGGACAGGAATATCCCGTGCGTCGTGGCGTTGTCGCACAGGCCGACGTGAATCTGCTCGGAATGGGTCATGCACATGGCCGGCCACTGGTAGCCGTCCGCCGCCGGTGAGCCGACGCACTCGCTGAAAATGCCGGCGCCCGGCGCGGCGTCGCGCGCGACCGTCGGGTTGATGCTCGACACCGCCTGGTGGCAGGAGATGAAGGCCGAGCCGGTAATCGGGTCGACGTCCAGCGCGCCAAAGCCGCTGCGGATGGTGAAGGCATTGACACCGCTGTTCATGTAGTTCGTCGGGTCAATGAAGTTCCATGCGCCGGCCGTGAGGTCGTAGAAGTTGTAGCGCATGTTGCGGTCCGCGTACGGGGATACGGTCGAGGCGCTGTAGATCCACGTGACGTGCACGCCATAGGCCGGGTCCACCTCGATGAATTTGTCGCTGTTGGCGTTAATCTGGACGTCAAAGGTCGTGCCGCCGACCGTGTCAATCCGGCCCACGACGTCGGTGCCCGCGGTTGAACCCCGGGGCAAGACCCGATTCGGGGCGTAGACCGGAGCCGTAATGCCCACGGATGGGCCGTCAGTGAGGACGGTCTGGGCCCTCAGGTCCACTTTGCCTCCTGCCAGCGCGATGAGCGGCAGCAGGAGAGCCAAGCATAGCATTTTACGCATACGATACCTCCTTTGGTTCTTGCGCTCGTTATTTGAGGATACCACACCCGCCCGGAATGTCAAGCAGGGAAAGCGTTGTGTTCGTTGTGTCGTTGTGGTGAGTCTATTCCGGAATTCGGTCACAGTCGCGGGCTTGACACCGCGTGCGGTTTCACCTATATTCCGCGCATGAACATGATGGTTCTGGCCAATGACCTGGCGAAGAACGGCATCGAAATCGCCCGGCGCGCTCTGCAGGAAGGCCGGTCCGCGCTCGACGCGGTCGAATCCGGCATCCGCGACCTCGAGGCCGATACGGCCATTGATTCGGTCGGGCTCGGCGGCTCGCCCAACATCCTGGGCGAAATGGAATGCGACGCGGCAATCATGGACGGTTCGAACCTGATGGCCGGCTCGGTCGGCGCCCTCGGCAACTACCTGCACGCGATTTCGGTCGCGCGCCAGGTGATGGAACGTCTCCCCCACGTCATGCTCACGGGCCGAGGCGCGGACCGGTTCGCCCGGGAAACCGGGGCTGAGGCGCGCGAGATGCTGACGCCCGAGGCCAGGGCGCGTCACGAGAAATGGCTGAAGGCAAACGTCCCGGCCGAAGCCCGGGCCGCGCTCGGCACCGGCCCGCTGGCCGAGTACGTACTGCGCAGTGCCCGGGGCTACGTCTCAGGCGGCACCACGGTCTTCCTGGCGATTGACGCCCAGGGTCGAATGGCCGGCGGAACCAGCACCTCGGGCTGGGCGAATTCGTATCCCGGCCGGCTGGGCGATTCGCCGATTATCGGCGCCGGGCTTTACGTTGACCAGCGCTACGGCGCGTGCGGCTGCACCCACATCGGCGAAATGACCATCCGCTGTGCCACCGCCCGCTCGGTCGTGCTCTATCTGAAGAACGGCGCCTCGGTCCAGGAAGCCTGTGCCGAAGCCATCCGCGACCTTCGCGACCTGAAGGGCGGCACGCTGGGCCCGGTCATCGTCCATGCGATTGATTTCTACGGCAATCCGTGCGTGATGTGCAACCAGGAGCTTCCGGCCGGGTTCTCGTATTACCTCTGGCGCGACGGGTTGGCCGAAACTGAGCAGTGCCGAATGACGGTCCTGCCCGAAAGGAAGTAGCGTGACCATGCCCAGGTATCACATGCGCCGAGAGGACCGGGAAATCAAAGACCCGGCCGAGATTCGGCAAATCCTCAAGCAGGGCAAGTTCGCGACCATCGCGCTCTGCCGTAAGAACGAGCCTTATCTCGTTACGCTCAACTACGGTTTCGACTCTGAGCGCAGTGTCCTGTACTTCCATTGCGCGCCGAAGGGACTGAAGCTGGATTTCCTGGCTCAGAACCCGCGGGCGTGCGCCACGGTGGTCGAGGACCATGGTTACGTCCAGACCGAATGCGACCATCATTATCGCTCAGTGGTTCTCTGGGGCGGGTTGAGCCGGGTCGAGGACCTGGCCGAGAAGCGGCATGCGGTTGAGGTGATGCAGAATTCTCTTGAGACCGACCCCGGGATTGTGCGCACGAAGTCGCCGGTTACTGACGCTTCCCTTGCCCAGGTCGCCATTCTCAGTCTGGCAATCGAAGAAAGCTCGGGCAAGCAGAACCTCTAGATGCCGATCCGCCCGAAGCACACCTTCGGCAAAGCCCAGCCGGCCGCACCCGGACCGTTCATCGGCCGGAAAGACCTGATTGCTCTCTTCGAACAGGCGCTGGCCGTCCCGGGTCAGGCCGCTCGGCCGGTAATCGTCTTCTATGGCGTCGGCGGCATCGGCAAGACCAGCCTGCGCCGGCGCCTGGTCGCGCTGGCGGATTCGCGTCCGGATACGATTCCGGTCGTGCTGGATTTTCAGGTCGGCAGCTATCGGACCCCGGGAGCCGCGCTGTTCGCACTCCGTCGGACCCTGGGCAAGGAACACAAGGTCAAGTTCCCGTCGTTCGACATCGCCTACGCGGCCTTCTGGGAGAAGACTCATCCCGGGTCCAGACTCGCGGAAGAAGAGTCCGGGCTCCTGAAAACGAGCGATGACATCGCGCAGATTGTCGGCTCACTCGGCGTCACGTCAGTTGTCCAAATGGTTCCCAAGCTGGCGATTGTCGTCAGCAAAGGCAGCGGTTCCTTGCGGGAGTGGTGGCGGCGGCGAGGCTCGCAGGAGCTGAAGCGCCTTCCGGAACTGGAATCCGCGGAGATTGCCGAGCGCTTGCCGATGTTCTGGGCCGCGGACCTGAAGGACCATCTGACCCGACACCCTGCGTCCGTCGTGGTGTTCATCGACGCTTATGAGAAGCTCGGGGAGGGCGCGCGCACCGAGGCCGGTCTGGCCGAACGCGACCGCTGGGTCCGCGAGTGGGTTGCGCACCTGCCGGATGTGCTCTGCGTGGTCAGCGGCCGCGAACGGCTCATTTGGGGGGATTCGGAGCCCGAATGGAACCAGCGCCTGGACCAGCATCTGGTTTCCGGGCTGACCGACGATGAAGTCGAGCAGTTTCTGGCCTTCGCGGGCATTAACGACCCGGATGTCCGGGAGGTTGTGTCTGAGGCCAGCCTCGGGGTCCCTCTTTACCTGAACCTTGCGCTGGAAACCTGGCGCGACATTCGTCTCGGACGGAAACGGGAACCGGTTGCCCCGGATTTTGGCCAGAACCCGCAGGAACTATTCTCCCGATTCGTAGGCCACCTGCCCCGCAATGAAATCGAAGCCCTGAAGGTCCTGGCCGTCCCGAGATTCTGGACCGACGCGCTGGCTGAGCAATTGATGGTCGAGTTCCGAACCGGTTTCTCGATTGCCGCGCTGCGCGGCCTGCCGCAGTTGCCGTTCATCAGCCCGGGACCACTGCCCGAGACCTGGACCATGAACCGACTCGTGCGCGCCTGTCTCAGCGACCGAACCCCGCCTGAATTTCGGGTTCGGGTTCATCGCTATGTGTTCGACTACTATGCCCGGAAACTCGAGGATACGCGCCTCTTGGCAATCTCGGATGACTCCTGGCAACTGCTGACCGAGGCGAGCCACCATGCCCGGTACGCGCTCAAATCCCGGGAGTTTGGCTCATGGGTTCTGACTGCCACGACGCCGTTCGCGGCCGACGAAACCCGGATGCTGTTGGTTCCGCTCTATCAGCAGGTCATCAAGGTCATCGAGGTCGGCCCGGAGCCCGAGCCCGCCGCACTGGCCCAGCTCCGCGAACGCATGGCCCGACTTATGGCCTAGGGACTGCTCCCGGAGTCTTCCCGCGATTGAGGGCGCGGAAGACTCGAGGCTGCCCCCGCGGTTCCCGGAAATCCGCAATGGTCAGCGCTGAACAGGAATCACGCAGATGAAGCGGAACGGCTCGTCGCCGGTGTTCTCGAATCCGTGCTCTTCGCCGGCGGGCACGAATGCGAAGTCGCCGAATCTGAGTTCCACTGAACGGTCACGGGTGAAGGCGCGGCCCTGACCCGTGATGACGAACGTCTCGTGTTCGTAGTCGTGGCGGTGGAGCGGAATTTGTTCGCCTCTGCGCTTGATTTCAATCACCCGCATCGCGAAGTTCTTTGCCCCGTCCTTCGCGGCAATCAGCCAGCGGATGGTGGATTGCGCGCCCGGCATCGGCGGCGCCTCTTCCTTGACATTGTGATAGGAGCCTGTAAGCATTGAAGATGATACGCCCGGCCGAGCGACTGTCAACGCCCGGCTCGTTGGTCCAGCACCTGCCGGAGGGCTCTGATATGGTCCGGTCGGGTGCCGCAGCACCCGCCGATGATTGATGCTCCGGCCGCCAGCAAATCGGGCAGCCGAAGGGCCATGAACTCCGGAGTCTCAGGGTAGCTCACGCCTTCGCCCGAGGTCACGGGCATCCCGGCATTGGGTCGGATGCTCAGCGGCAGGCTTGTCGCAGTTCGCAACTCCCGGGCAATCTCAATCATCTGCTCGATGCCGTTGCCGCAATTCGAGCCGACCATGTCCGCCCCGGCTCGAACCAGACCGTCGCAGACCTGCTTGATGCTGTTGCCCATGACCGTAAAGAACCCTTTGCGCCGGCGCTCAAACGTCATCGTCGCAATGACCGGGACATCCGGCGCTACGTTCTTCGCCGCCCTTGTCGCCAGCTCGGCCTCGGCCAGGTCAATCATCGTTTCGAGGCAGAACGCATCGACTCGGGCTTCAGCCAGCGCGCGCATCTGCCCCTCATAGCTCGCCAGGACCTCGCCCGGGTCGGTATTGCCATAGGGCTTCAAGATCCGACCCGAAGGACCGATGTCCGCGAACACGTAGGCCTTGTCCCCTGCCTTCGCGCGCAACAGCTCCACTGCCCGCCGGTTCAGTTCCTCGGTCCGGTCCGCGAGACCATAGGACGCCAGCCTCAACCCGGACGCACCAAAGGTATCGGTCACCATTATCTCGGCGCCCGCGGTCAGGTACTCCTGCGCGATGTCCTGGAGCACTTCCGGATGCGAGAGCACGAACTCATCCGGACTTCCACCCGAGCGCAGCCCTCGCTGCATCAGCATCGTGCCCAGCGCGCCGTCCGACAGCAGGATTTCGCCCTGTTGGATTCGCTCCAGGAAGGGCTTCAGCATTCGGTACTTCGGTGTTTCGGGTTTAGGTATTTCGGCTCGTGGTCCCCATGAGCCGTTTGACCTGCTCCACCGCATTAGCCGCGTCGTAACCGTAGGCGTCGGCCCCGATGCTCCGCGCGTATTCCGCGGTCACCGGCGCGCCGCCGATGATGGTCTTGACCGTGCCCGCCAACCCCTGCGTCTTCAGCAGTTCCACTGTGCGCTTCATCGCGGTCATCGTCGTGGTGAGCAGCGCCGACATCCCGACCACCTGCGCGTTCTCGCTCTTCGCGGTCTCCACAAACCGTTCGGGCGCCACGTCGCTGCCCAGGTCAACCACCTCGAATCCCGCGCCCTTGAGCATGATGCCAACCAGGTTCTTGCCGATGTCGTGCAGGTCGCCCTGCACCGAACCGATGACGACTTTGCCTCGGGACGCGACCTTCTCGCTGATGAGCAGCGGCTTGATGACGTCCAGCCCGGCATACATCGCCCGGGCTGCAAGCAGCACGTCGGGCAGGAAGATGTCCTGGCACTTGAACTGCTCGCCCACTACGTTCATCCCGGCAATCAGGCCCTGGTCCAGAATCTGTTTTGCGGTTATCTTGCGGGCGACCGCGTCGCTCACGAGCGCCCGCGTTCGCTCATCGTCCCCGCGCTGCAGGGCTTCGGCAATCTCGTTCAACAACTCCGCGCTTGACTCCATTCTACTCCAGGCTCGGCAAGGCGTTCATCCCGGACCGCTTCGCCTCGTCGGCCATCAGCCGGGTAAGGTCCTTGCGCACCGTCTCGGGCAGGCGCGACGGGGTCCAGGCCTTGACCAGCCGCTCGACCTCCAGGTGGGCGCGCGCACCCAGCGTCGCGCTGCCGGTGTCCTTCCAGCGCGGCCGGTTCGCCCGGTCAATCACCCGGCCCGGGAAGAAGTGTTCGGTCTTCAGGTGCTTGCGCGTATGTCGGGCAATGAGCAGGTGCTTCTCTCTCAGCATCTCCTCGAACAGCGGCACCGCCGGGAAATCCTCCCTGGGCTCAATCCCCTGAATCAGCCGCAGCGCCATCCCGCACACCTCGTTGTCCAGCACCAGCTTCTCCAGGCTCTGGCAGCTCTCGAAGTCGAGCATCCCGGGCCCGGACACGCTGTTGATTCCCGACAGCGCGGCCAGCGTCGCGCCGACCGACGATTCCAGCCCGGCCTGGGCGTCCAACAGCTTGGCGTCGCTCAGCCCGATGTACGCCTGGGTCGGCAGGTGCAGGTATCGGCCGATCTCGCTGTACGCGCAGTCAATCATCATCGTCTCAATCGCGCCCATCGGCGTGGTCTCGTACCGGACGTCGAAGATCGCCGGCGACCCGCCGTAGAGCATCGGCGCGCCCCGTTTCGCGCACTGGCTGATGACGATCCCGCTCAGGGTTTCCGCGGTATGCTGGACCAGCGTGCCGACCAGCGTCACCGGCGCCATGAACCCGGCGAGCGGCATCGAAATGAACTCGACCGGAATCATGCTTTGCGCGCAGTCCACAACGTTCTGCGAAGTGTCGTTGCTCCACCTCAGGGGCGCGGTCGGACAGCACGAGAAGACGGTCAGCGGCTTCTCCTTCAGTTCCGGCTCAGTACCCCGGATCGCCAACTGCATCTCCTTCATCACGCGGAACGACTCGGCCCTGAACGTCCCGGTTACGACCGGCTTCTCACAGAACATCAGACTCAGGTACAATCGGTAGCTGTCCGAGATGGCTTCGGGCACGTCGTTCGGGATGAACGCCGTGCTCTGGGCCGCGATGTGCTTCAACCCGCACATCAGCTTCGCGTACCGGACGTAGTCCCGGGTTGCCGGCCGGCGAATCTCGCTGGTATCGAAGTCCAGGATGTTCAGCGCCGCCGAACCCGGGGTGAAGTGCACGTTGAGGCCCGACAGGTCAAGGGCTTGGTCGCCCCGTGCGTCGTACAGCCGGAACCCGCTCGGCGCGGTCCCGAGTGCCCGGTCAATCATCGTCCCGCTGAGCAGAAAGCGGTTCGACTTCGGGTCAATCTGCGCGCCGTGCTCCATCAGCAGACGTCCGACGGTTCGGTTGGTTATCTCCACGCCGACTTTCGCAAGAACTTCCCGCGCCTCGTCGACGATTTGCCGGACAAGAACATCGGAAAGAAATCTGACAGTTGGTCTCATGCTCGATACACTCTCACTTCCTTGCCGTCAAGTTCACTTGGCGCTACAGCATAGCAGAGCGCGGGGAGTAATTCAATAGGCCGGGCTGCACCGTTTGAGCTTTGGACTTGGAATTTGCGGCGCCAGCCGCCTTACTGGTACTTGTTCGTCACCGGCATCCGGCGCCCGAACCCGAACGCCTTGGGCGTAATCTTCAGGCCCAGCGCGGCCTGCTGGCGCTTGTACTCGTTGCGGTCAACGCGCCGGACAATCTGCTTAACCAGCGCCGCGTCATACCCGGCCTCGGTAATCTCCTCTACGGTCTTGTTCTCCTCAATGTAGAGGTGCAGGATGCCGTCGAGCACGTCATACGCGGGCAGGTCATCCTGGTCGGTCTGGTCCGGCTTCAGCTCGGCCGACGGCGCCTTGTCCAGAATGCTCTGAGGAATCATGTCCCGGCCCACCTGATCGTTGATGTGCCGGCACACCTTATAGACCAGGGTCTTGGGCACGTCGGAAATCACGCTCAGGCCCCCGGCCATGTCGCCGTAGAGCGTGTTGTACCCGACCGAGACCTCGGATTTGTTCCCGGTCGACAGCACGAGGTACCCGAACTTGTTCGAGAGCGCCATCAGGATATTTCCCCGGACCCGGGCCTGGATGTTCTGCTCGGTCACATCCTCCGGCTTCCCCCGGAACTCAGGCTTCAGCGTTCCGAGGTAGCTCTTGTACACTGGGTTGATGTTGACGGTCCTCAGCTCCACGTACAGGTTCCGGCACAGCTTCTCGGCATCGGTCACGCTGCCCTTCGAGGAATACGGTCCGGGCATCGCCACCGCGACGACCCGCTCCGGCCCGAGCGCGGCCGCGGCCAATGCCAGCACCAGCGCCGAATCAACCCCGCCGCTCAAACCCAGTATCACCTTCTTGAACCCGTTCTTGTTCACGTAGTCCTTAAGACCCAGCACCAGCGCCTGGTAGGTCTCCTCGGCCTCACTCGGCACCTTGTCCTGCACCAGCGCCGGGTTCGCGGTATCCACGACAATCGTCTCGGACTGGAAGTGCCGGCCCAGCGCGCACAGGTCGCCCCGCCCGTCATACGCGAAGCAGCCGCCATCGAAGATCAGCGAATCCTGCCCGCCGACCGAGTTCGCGTACAGCACCGGTACCGAGTTATCCTTCGCGCGCTTGCATATCAGTTGCTTCCGCAGCTGCCACTTACCCAGGTAGAACGGCGAGGCCGAGATATTGACGATGAACTCCGCCCCCAGTTTGGCCTGCTCCTCGGTCGGGCCGCGGTCAATCCAGATGTCCTCGCACAGGTTCACCCCGAACCTGGTGCCTTTGAACTCGAACAGCCCGCGCTGCCCGGCCGGGACAAAGTACCGGGTTTCGTCAAACACGTCGTAGTTGGGGAGGAACGTCTTGGCCTGCCGGCCCGCGACCTGGCCCTCGGCCAGCAGGAAAGCGGTGTTGTTCAGGGGCGTGCCCGGGTGGTGCGAAACCATCGAGAGGTCATAATGGTTCTGTTGCGCGCGCACACCTTCCAGTTGCTCAATCCCGCCCACCACCGCCGCGATACCGAGACACTCGCGGGCAATCTCGTTCAGCCGCTCCCGGCAGTCGCGGATGAAGTCCCGGTTCAGCAGCAGGTCAACCGGCGGGTAACCCGTGATGCAGAGTTCAGGAAACACCGCCAGCTCAGCCCCGGCCTCGCGCGCCCGGCTGACGCCGGCCTTCACGAGCTCCGCATTCCCGGCCAGGTCCCCGACCGTGACGTCAATCGAGCAGAGCGCGACCTTCATGCTTCGACTTCAATCGAGCCTACCACAGAGCCACAGAGAAAGGACACGGAGACCACAGAGAAGAGCCCGACGGTCTCTCCCTCTGTGACCTCTGTGCTTCTCAGTGTCCTCTGTGGTAATCCGTCTTCCTTTTCACTCTGCATTCTGTAATCTGTAATCTGCAATCGGAAATTCCTTGATTACTGGGTCTCCCAGTAGACCCGGTTCAATTGCAGCAGCACCTTGTGCAGCGAATCCGGGTCATGGTTCACGAATTCGAAGAAGAACGTATCGCCGAACTGGGTCGCGAGAAAGATGTCGGAGTACGAAGTATCGGTGCGCGCGAACTCGGAATGCGCGCTGTCGTGGGTCGAATGCCGGTAGTTGAGAGTGTCCATCACGAACAGGTCGATGTGCTTCTGGCCGACGACCGTGAAGCTCCCGGTTATCGTGTCATTGGCCGTGAAGAACAGCGGCACCGCGAACGAGTTGGACTTATAGACCGTGATTGTGCTGTTGTAGGCCTGTTGCGAGTGGCGAATATGGGTCGCCCCGCATTCCCCACCCAGCGATAGGAGCACGGCGAACACCAGCGCCGCCGCGACCACGAACGCATTCCTCATCCGACACTTCCTTTCTGTCAGGTATCGTTGTAGCAAAAATGCCCGGAAAGTCAAGGAAAATCCGGGATGAGGTCAAAAGTCAAAGGTCAAAAGTCGAAAGTGTCTTACGCTGGTGTCCAGGTGGTGAATCCTGATTTCCTGGCGTCTTGGCGGTTCAAGTCCGGACTTCTGAATCTGTGTCCATCTGCGTTCATCTGCGGCTGAGATTTACGCTCTGCTTGACGCGCGGCCGTCTCCGGCTACAATCTCATATGCGCGTCGGAATCGGGTATGATGCCCACCGCTTCGTCTCGGAGCGGAAGCTCATCCTCGGCGGGGTCGAGATACCGCACAAGCAAGGCTTGCTCGGCTACTCGGACGCCGACGTCCTGACCCACGCCATCATCGACGCCCTGCTCGGCGCGGCCGGGCTCTCGGACATCGGCCGACTCTTCCCGGACCGCGACCCCAGGTACAAAGACGTCTCCAGCCTGACCCTGCTCGCCGAGGCCGTCCGCCTGGTCCAGGCCCAGGGCTTCAAAATCGTGAACATCGACTCGGTCATCGTCTGCGAAGAGCCGAGAATCGGGCCCCACGTAGAGGCGATGCGCAAGACCCTGGGCGAAACCCTGCGCCTCGACCCGCGACACATCTCGGTCAAGGGCAAGACCACCGAAGGCATGGGCTTCGAGGGCCGGCGCGAAGGAATCTCGGCCTACGCCGTCGCCCTGCTTGAATAGCGCCTGGTCGGATCAGGCCTTCCGCGAACCAGTGACACTGCAAGCGAAGCGATGCTGCGAGCCTAGCGATACCGCGCTTCGATGATTCCCCTCCGCGACGACGTCCCCCATCGCCGGTTCCCGATAGTCAACTGGCTACTGATTGCCGCCAACGTCGCGGTCTTCGTCCTGCAATGGACCCGTGGCCTGGCGATGGACCAGTATGCCGCGATACCCGCGAGCATCAGCCACGGCCGTCATCTCTACACGATACTCACCTCCATGTTCATGCACGGCGGCATCCTTCACATCCTGAGCAACATGTGGTTCCTGTACATCTTCGGGGACAACGTCGAGGACGTGTTCGGCCATGTCGGCTATCTGGCCTTCTACCTCGTGTCAGGGGTCTGCGGCGCGCTCCTCCAGGTCGTGGTCTCACATAACTCCGTGATACCCATGATTGGCGCGTCCGGCGCAATTTCGGGTGTGCTCGGCGCCTATCTCGTGCTCTATCCCCGGGCCCGGATCCTCACCCTGCTCCCGATATTCATCTTCATCCAGCTCGTCAACGTGCCGGCGTTCGTATTCCTGGGGCTCTGGATAGTCGTCCAGTTACTCAGCGGCCTGGCCGGGCCCCGGGCCGGCGGCGGCGTTGCCTTCTTCGCCCATATCGGCGGCTTCGCCCTCGGGTTCCTGATGGGCATCCTCGCCCGCGTCTTTCAGCCCCGCCGCGGATTGCAGTACCGAATCTACTGACCGTGTCTGAATCAATCCGCCGATTGCACCGATCCTACCGATTCCGGATTCGGACCTGGCCGCAGATTACCTGCTGCTTCTGACCTCCCAGCCTGCCAACTGGCTGACGGACTGCTCCTGACCGGCCAACCGATGCTACTGGTTTCGCGCAGTCAACATGTCCAAGGCTACATACTCAGCCATCTTCCTCCGTTTCGGCTTTGCTTTGGACGGGCAATTCCGGTCCGGCGCCGCAACGCGCAAGGGGCGCGGTTCCCCGCGCCCCGATGCTTGAAGCTTGTGGCCTGAGTTATTCGACTATCAATTTGCTGGTAGGGTCCAAGAAATTCATGGAGGGGTG